>Ga0105103_10001006_pt1 | contig 15889 bp, 17 predicted proteins | sample PPLLaktember2015_2_FD_79107 | JGI IMG/M metagenome (GOLD analysis project Ga0105103, IMG submission 79107) | Freshwater sediment microbial communities from Prairie Pothole Lake near Jamestown, North Dakota, USA - PPLs Lake P7 Core (6) Depth... | ecosystem: Environmental > Aquatic > Freshwater >...
CCAGCCTTCCATGGTCGAATATGCAGCGGATAGGACAGCAGGTCCGCATCGACGATCATTACCCATCCCGGGGAAGCCGACCGTTGATGTGCCGTCTCACGAGTCTCTTCTTGTACTCGAATTCGCTGCCTCGTACCAGCCCATTCGATGACGGAAGGGATCTGCAGCGAGGGCCTCTCGACGACCACCTCAGACGCCTGCGGAAGAACAACGACTTTAGCCGGCTGTACGAGCAGTGCGTGCCGAGTTACCCGAACGTGCACCCCGCCGGCGCATTGCCTTGCCCCTCCTCGCTTTGACGGGAGCAGCCGGCGCACCGCCTCAACCGTCGCGAGACTAGGGGCCCGCCGAATCGGATGCATCCGGCGAAATACCTCGCGCAAGAGCCTCCGTTGCAAGGCCAGCGGTTCCTTCTGAAAACGAAGCCGGTCAATGGAATACCCCCCGGCACCTTCCGGTTGAACCAGTGAGGCGCACAGACTGACAGTCTGATCCTCCAGATACCGATCATCCTCACGGCATAACTCACCCATTCGGCAAAGTGCGTCGACGGCGGCCGGCGCGATCTGGCTCAGCGCCGGAACCAGCTGATGACGAATGCGGTTCCGCGCATAGATCGGCTTCGCATTGCTGGAATCCTGTCGATACGTTTGCCCCGTCGCGTTAAGAAAATCCAGCACATCCCGGCGCCTGACCTCATACAGCGGGCGAATAATCATCCCGTCGCGTTGAACCGGCATACCAGCCAGGCCCGTGATCCCGGCTCCACGCAACATCCAGAGCAAAATCGTTTCGGCCTGATCATCCGCCGTATGTCCGACGACGATGCGATCGACACCGACGTCTTCGGCCAGCCTAGCCATGGCGCGATAGCGTACGTCGCGCGCCTGGGCCTGAAGAGAAACCCGCTGCGGACGAGCCCGGACATCCAGCGGCACGCAGCGAAGTGGCACCTGGAGCGAATCACACAGCGACATCACAAATGCCTGATCCTCGTCGGACTCGAGTCCGCGAAGGCCATAATTAAAATGGACCGCCGTCAGCCGCAATCGCCAACGGGGAACCAGGCGATGGAGGAGCGTCAACAGCGCCACGGAGTCCGGCCCGCCAGACACGGCTACGAGCAAGTGGTGCCCCGGCTCAAACAACCCACGCGCCCGCACCATCTTGACGACCCGGTGCAGCAACGGTGGCCAGGCCCTCCGCGACACGCGTTGTTCGACCATTGCCATACTCGCCATCATCCTGCCGACAGCGCACTCCGATGTTCTTGTAAAATCGCTTTGGCCCGCTCCACATCGACCGCGATTTGACGGCTCAGATCGGCACCACTGGGAAACTTCGTGTCGCCACGCAGACGCTGAAGAAACTGCACCTCGATAGACTCTCCGTACAGATCCTGTCGCTCATTCAACAAATGGACTTCCATCAGCCGCTCGCCGGCATCAAACGTCGGCCGCGATCCGATATACGCAACGGAATCGAACCGTTGCTGGTTCCAAATTGTCACCGTCGCATACACTCCGTTCGGCGGGATCACCCGCTCAACCGGCAACCGCAGATTGGCCGTCGGCCAGCCCAACTCCTGCCCCCGCTGAGCCCCCGGCATGACAACTCCCCTCATCGCATACTGCCGTCCCAGCAACCGGGCCGCGAGATCGACCTGGCCCTCCTGCACCAATTTGCGCACACGCGTGGAACTGACGATGCCGCCGTCGGCAATCACCGGCGAGACGGGATTCACGGAAAACCCGAATCGCTTCCCCATCACCGTTAACGAGGCAACATTGCCCGTACGCCCCTTGCCGAAAACAAAATGCTGCCCGACAAAAATCTGCCGCAGGTGCAACCCGCGATACAAGACCATTTCAGTGAACGTTTCCGGCGAGAGACTCGCGAACGCGTGATCGAACTCGAGCACAATGACTTCATCGATCCCCGCATCCTCGAAGCGTTGTAATTTTTCTTCAGGGCCCGTAAGAAACTTCAAGTCGACATGGGGAGCAAGAATCTTGACCGGATGGGGATCGAACGTCAACACAAGCGCAGTGCCCTCCAGCCGACGCGCGGTCTCCACGACTGTCCGCAGCAGCGAGCGATGGCCGAGATGATGCCCGTCAAAATTGCCGACAGTTGCCACCGAGTAGGGCCGCTCTTCGCCGCCTGAGTATCCGCGCGTGACCTTCATGCAGGTATCAATGGAGCTGCCGGACGGCATCCTTCGCGAAGTAGGTCAAGATGAGATCGGCACCGGCCCGCCTGATCGAGAGCAGCGATTCCATCATGGCGCGCGTTTCATCCAGCCAACCGGCGCGCCCCGCGGCCTTGATCATGCTGTACTCACCGCTGACTTGATACGCCGCGATGGGAAGCAAGGTCCGCGCGCGAGCCTGGGTGATGATATCCAGATAGGGCATGGCCGGTTTGACCATCACGATATCGGCTCCTTCTTCCACGTCCGAATCGATTTCGCGCAACGCTTCCCGCCCGTTGGCCGGATCCATCTGGTATGACTGGCGATCGCCAAACTGCGGGCTCGAATACGCGGCATCCCGAAACGGGGCGTAGAAACAAGACGAGAACTTTGCGGCATAGGCCATGATCGGCAGTTCGGGAAAGCCCGCCTGATCAAGTTCAGCACGAATCGCGGCCACCCGTCCATCCATCATATCGGAGGGGGCCACCATATCGGCGCCGGCGTCGGCATGCGTACGGGCCATGGTGCGCAGACACTCCAGCGTTTCATCATTGAGAATCTTGCCGTTTTTCACAATGCCGCAATGGCCGTGATCCGTATATTCATCGATGCAGACATCCGTAATCACGGCCAGCCCCGGCACCTGATCTTTCACCGCCCTAATCGCCCGCTGGACAATCCCGTTCGGGTCGTAGCCTGAACTGCCCCGGTCGTCCTTCTTCGCAGGAATACCGAACAGGATAATCGCGGGAATGCCAAGCGACTTGACCTCCGCCGCCTCCTTCACCAGCAGATCGACCGACAACCGGAACTGGCCGGGCATGGACCCGATCTCCTCACGCCGGCCCTGCCCCTCGACGACGAACAAGGGATAGATAAAATCGGCCGGAGACAGCACGGTTTCCCGCACCATCCGCCTAAAAGAATCCTGTTGCCGGAGCCGCCGAAGCCGCTGGATCGGAAACGCCATGCAATCCTACTTTCTTGGCAGATTAGTCAGAAAGACCACCAAATCACGAACAGAAATCACCCCGACCAGCTTCCCCTCGCGCGTCACGCCCAGGTGGCGCACATGCGCCTGAGCCATCAGGTCATTGGCATCCAGCAACGTCTTGCTCTCCTCAATCGTCATGATCGGAGCCGACATGATCTGCTCCACCGTCGCCTTGGTCGCATCCGACCCCGACGCCACCACCCGGCGCATCATGTCCGTGTCGGTCACGATGCCGATAATTTCTTTGTCATTGGTAATGAATAAGCTGCCGATCCCGCGATCACGCATAATCCGCGCAGCCGTCTGGGCATCGGTATCACGGGCCACGGTGACAAACTTCTCTCGAGGAATCATGAACGATTTCACAGGAACCATTGGATACTCCTCCCTTTTGCTTTGTATCTGCCTACCATCACACCGCTACGGCGCCGTCGCCGCAGCCACCGGCACGCCCTTCCCAAAATATCCTGCCATCGCCTCGACCAACGCCGGAATCGTATTCTCGTCGGGCATGATCGCAACCGGAAATCCTGCATCTCGCGCGGTCTGTGCCGTGATCGGTCCGATACAGGCCACCGCGACCGATTGTACCAGGACCCGTGCCTGCGCTTCACCCCCGACCAACTCAATAAAATTTCTGACCGTTGACGAGCTGGTAAAGGTCACACAATCGATCGCCCGGTCCAGCAGCAACTGCTTCCAACTATCGACGGAGTCTCGCGGAATCTCTGTGCGATACACCGAAACCACGTCGACCACAGCCCCACGAGCCCGTAACTCCTCCGGCAAGAGCTCTCGCGCGACTTCAGCCCGCGGGATAAGCATGCGGGCTCGTGAGAGATCCGACTCAGCCAACGTCGCCAGCACCCCCTCGGCCTGATACTCAGCCGGGACCACATCGGCATTGAGGCCATACGTCGCCAGCTCTTCTGCCGTGCGGGGCCCGATGCAGCAAATACGTCGCCCCGCGAAACTGCGCGCATCATGCCCGCGCAACTGCAGACGCTTCATAAACTGCGCGACGCCATTGACGCTGGTAAAAACCACCCAATCATATTGGCCGAGCGCGTCAATCGCCCGATCGACCGGCGCCCAGTCATTCGGCTCAACGATTTGAATCGTGGCGCCTTCTATCGGTTCCGCACCTGCGGCTGCAAGTAAACCGGCCAGCTCCCCCGCTTGCTCTTTCGCACGCGTCATCAACACGCGCCTTCCGAACAGCGGGCGACGCTCGAACCAATTCAACTGCTCCCGCAGCTTGACCACCTCACCCACGACCACGACCGTCGGTGGCTCCATTTTCGCCTGCTGCGATTTCTCCACAATATCAGCCAACGTCCCAACAACGGTGCGTTGCGCCGCTCTGGTTCCCCATCGAATCAGCGCCACCGGGGTGGTCGAAGGCCGCCCTTCGCCTATCAAATTGGAGACGATGGACGGAAGATTTTTCATCCCCATTAAGAAGACCAGCGTCCCGTGGCTGCTCGCCAGCCTCGGCCACTCCAGAGCCGTCGTACTCTTGTCCGGATCCTCATGGCCGGTAACAAAAGTCACGGTCGACGCCATCGTCCGATGGGTCACAGGAATCCCCGCATAGGCTGGAGCAGCCACCGCCGCCGTCACACCAGGGATCACTTCAAAATACATCCCTGCGGCAGCCAATGCTTCGGCTTCTTCCCCCCCGCGACCAAAGACGAACGGATCACCGCCCTTCAGCCGGACTACGATCTGTCCCTGCCGAGCCCGCTCGACGAGCATGCGGTTGGTGGTTTCTTGCGGCTGGTACTGTCCTTTTCCTCGGCGACCTACATAGATACGTTCAGCCTGTGGCGGAGCATGGGACAACAGCACGGGATTCGCGAGGTAATCGTAGAACACAACATCAGCCTGCTCAAGGCATTCCTTGCCACGCAACGTCAAGAGCTTCGGATCTCCCGGACCCGCTCCGACCAGATAGACTCTGCCTATTCGTGGCTTACCTGCCATCAGGCCCTTCCATAAATTTCGCCCAGAATCTTGTCCGCCCCCCGCGCGAGCAACCGCTCCGCCAGCCTGGTACCCAAGACCTGCGCCTCAGCCCTCGTCCCTTGCACGGTATCCCGAATAACGGTCTTGCCGTCCACACTCGCCACCAGTCCCTCCAGGTGCAACTGGTCATTCGTTAATGTCGCATAGGCCGCGATCGGCACCTGGCAACCGCCTTCCAGTCGATGCAATAACGCTCGTTCCGCCGTCACCGCCACCTGCGTCGGCGGATGGGTGAGCCGGCTCAGAATGGAGCGCACAAACTGATCATTCGACCGCCCTTCAATCCCCAAGGCCCCTTGCCCGATAGCCGGAAGACAAAGTTTCGGATCAAGGTACTCGGTGATTTCTTCCGTCCATCCCAAACGCCGCAGCCCGGCAGCGGCCAGGATAATCGCATCAAACTGCCCATCTTTGAGTTTCTTCAACCGGGTATCGAGATTCCCCCGGAGCATCTCGATCCGGAGATCCGGTCGCGCGTGAAGAAACTGCGATTGCCGGCGCAAGCTGCTCGATCCCACACGAGCCCCGACAGGCAGATCCTGAAAGAGACAACCAGTGCGGCTGATCAACGCATCCCGTGAATCTTCGCGCGGAGGCACACAGAGAATCTCCAGCCCGTCCGGCAACTGCGTCGGGACGTCTTTCATGCTGTGCACGGCAAAATCAATTTCGCCGCTCAACAGGGCCTCTTCGATTTCCTTGACGAACAGGCCCTTCCCGCCGATCTTCGCGAGGGGCACATCGACAATCTTGTCGCCGGACGTTTGAATCCGGGTGAGCGTCACCGTGACATGAGGCGCAATCGCCTGTACCTGCTCTTGAAACCACTCGCTCTGTTGCAATGCCAGCTTACTCGCCCTGGTGCCCAGAACCAGTGTGGTTCGTGCGGCTGTTGGTGTCGACACGGATCTCACTCCTACATCAGTTCTACGGTTGCTTCCGACTGGTCGTCCGAGAAGGAGCCTGCTCAATAAGCGGCTCGCTCGTTTCGCGGGCCAGACAGGACGGCGGTTCGACCGCTGACTCTCCACACGTATCCGGCGGCGGTACCGCTTCAAGACTGAAAAAGCGCCGCGCGGCTTCGACAAACGCCGACCCACTCGACGAATTCACCTCGGACTTCAACGTCACCATCGTCCCGTGAATCATCTTGTTCACAATCGACGACGCTAACCCCTCGACGAGTTCCCGGTCCTGCGCCGGCAGGTGTGCGAGCCGTCCCAAGGCCTTGTCCAACTCGCTGCGCTTGATCTCCTCCGCGCGCTGCTTCAACGCGACAATCGTCGGCGTCACTTCCAACGACTTCATCCACTCGCGCAACACCCCGACCTCTTCCACCACCATCTGCTCAGCTTTATCGGCTTCCTGCAATCGCTCGGCGCGATTTTTCTCCACCCGCTGCTTCAGGTCGTCGATATCGAACAGAAACGCATTGTCGACATGCCGCACCGCCGGATCGATATTGCGAGGGACCGAAATATCGATCAGAAACATCGGCCGGTTCATCCTGGCGGTCACCGCCCGCTGAACATCATCGGCGCTGATGAGATAGTGCGACGCGCCTGTCGAGACCAGGACGATATCGGCCGACGCCATGTCATCTTTGTATTGCTCAAACGGGACCGCGGTCCCGCCGAATTTCTCGGCCAAGTCCACGGCATGTTGCGGTGTCCTGGTGGTAATCCGCACCTGCCCGACACCCTGCGCAATAAGGTGTTGGGCAGCCAGCTTGGCCATTTCCCCTGCCCCGACCAGCAAGACCGTTCTCTGCCCGAGGTCAGAAAAAATCTTCTTGGCGAGTTCGACCGCCGCATAGCTGACCGACACGGCCATCTCGGCAATCTTCGTTTCGGTCCGCACGCGCTTGGCGACGGAAATGGCTTTCTTGACGACCTTGTTCATGATGAGCCCGGTTGTCTTATGCGAAAGAGCCGATTCAAAGGCATCTTTCAACTGCCCGAGGATCTGAGATTCCCCCACAATCATCGAATCGAGACTGGCCGCCACACGAAACAGATGCGTAATGGCTCGATCGCCGGCATGCCAATACAAATGCGGGGTCAGCTGTTCGGAGGAAAGGGACAGATGGGTATCGGCCAGAAATTCCTGAATCCGCCCATACCCCTGGTCGATATCGTCAACGACAGAATAGACTTCCACACGGTTGCAGGTGGACAGAAGTAACCCTTCTTTCACGCCGGAATAAGAAGTCAGCCGGCTGAGCGCCTCGCCCATCCGGCTCTCCGGCACCGCCAGCTTCTCGCGAATTTCGACGGGCGCCGTCTTGTGACTGAGCCCGACTACGATTACATGCATCTCACGACACCGTCCCGTAGCTCTTGAGGACCACGCCAATCAGCGTCAAAATGACGCCGGCGAACCCGATCACGGTTAAGTAGGCCGCCCGTTTCGCACGCCAACCCACTGTCAGGCGTCCCAGGAGCACGACAAAATAGAACAACCAGGTCACCAGCGCCCATGTCTGTTCGGGGTTCCAACTTACATAGGCCCCCTTGGCAAACTCCGCAGAGATGGCGCCGGTGACGATCCCGAGCGTCAGGAGCGGAAACCCCAGAATGATGGATTGCTGATTCAGATGGTCAAGAAAATCCAGCGCCGGCAGCTTGGCATACAACACGTTGAACCGTTTCGACTTGAGAAGGCGGTCTTGGATGAGATACATCACACCCGCAACGAACGCGACGGCAAAACCCACAGTTCCCAACATGCTCAAGGTGACGTGGAGCCAGAGCGTTCGGAACATCGGCTGCAAGGTGGGAACCGTATCAGGCAGGGCCGCGGCTGAAATGAGAGACACCAACGCAAGCGGGACAATGAATGAGCCCAGCACGTGGATCCGATGGCGGAACTCTACGGCGAGAAAAACCAGAATGAGCATCCAGGAAAAGAACGAGAGCGCCTCATGGACACTCGGAGGAGCGGCAGCAGAGCTCCCCACCATCCTCGCAACCAGTGCGAGTGTATGCATAACAAACCCAGCCGCGGTAATGGCAAGGGAGACTTTTGAAAGGGCTTCAGAGCGGCGCAACAGATAGGCAAGAAATGAAATGGTCGCGATGAAATACAATCCCATCGTCACCATGAAGCAGACTACGGCCATGCGGGCATTCCCTCTCTTGCAACGAACGACGAACCGTATCTTGCGGGATTAAAAGAGAATTATAGCGATGCGACCAGAACAGAGTCAACAAAGACGACCGGTGGAATCCCCCAGCCTGCCGGCGAAGAAACCTGTAGGTTCGCTCTTCCTGGTCGGAGTCCCCATCGGGCATCCCGATGACATCACAATCCGTGCTCTTGGGATGCTCAGCCGGGTGAATGTGATAGCAACGGAGGATCCGATCGCCACGCAGATACTCCTACGCCATCACAACCTGTCCGCCGTAGTCACGAGTTATGGACCGACGAGGATCAAAGAAAAAGTTGCGGTCCTGATCGATCGACTGCAACAAGGCATATCCGTCGCGTTGGTGTCGGATTGTGGTTCGCCAGTGATCTCGGACCCGGGGAGCCTCCTGGTTGCTGCAGCACACAAACACACCATCCCCGTCTATTCCGTTCCCGGCCCATCAGCCGTGACCGCTGCGATTGCTGCATCAGGTTTTCCCGCCGAGGCGTTCCACTTTTACGGAGACATCCCCGCACCCACCGGTCCGGGCAACCACCAGTTCGCAATGGCTCTGACGCATGCAGAACCGACGATCTTCTTCTGTCAGACCGAAGCATGCCTGGCGATCCTGGAGACCATTGCCAAGGCAGCCCCACGCCGCCGAGTCGCGCTCGCCTGCGATCTCACCTTCCAGAATGAAACACTCCTCAAAGGAACGGCCAGGCACGTCTCACAACTACTGAAACGAATCCAGACGCCTCACTCAGTCACGATGGTAGTGGAAGGAAGAAAACGGCTTACCGCGGCAAAGACAGGAAGACGCAGAGCACGTTAATCGGTCTCCTCTCGTCGGATCAGCACACGATATGATGAGCCGACCCGATCCTGTGCAAGCACTGTGTGCCCCTCATTTTCCACGCTACGCGGAACATTCTTAATAGGATCCCCATCATCCAGCAACACCGCCAGGACCTGTCCCTGATCCATCGCCTCCAGCTTTAACTTGGTCTTCACAAAATTATACGGACAGATGACCCCGCGGAGATCCAGCTCAATATCCGTCGAAACCCCTTGTTGCCCGTTCCCATTCTCGTCCATCTTCAAGCCTCGCTAATCAATCCCGGTCAAGCCCGCGCGTCAATAAGAGAATTACGTTACCAGCAACGGCCTAAGACAACAAGGTCGGCAGGGCTCTGATCAGGGCAAAAAAAAAGGGGCAGCCGAAGCTGCCCCTTCCAAAAAACAACCGGCCCAATCAGATCTAGTTCAAGCCCTTCACGAGGTTTGGCTTGTTGTAGTCAGCCGCTCCGTAGTCAGACTTGCTCTGGCCTGAGAACCCGATGCCAGGCTGCGGTTCGCAGTTCCAGCAAGGAGCAGCCCCAGTGAATTCGCTGATCGTGGTATCAACGGTTCCAGAAACCTTGCCTGGGAGCACAGACCCTGCCACACCACCGGTGATTCCACCGCTGTTCGTCTCAATTGCGCGTTCAGTCATGGGATTCGGGCGCTGTCCCAATCCACCGAATCCAGCGAGCTTCTCATTGCCGCGAAGCAAGTAGACTTCGCGAACGAGCTTCCGGCCCGTGCCATACTGCTGATTGTTGGTAGTCGCTTCGATCACCTGCAACGAAATGTCATCACCGGTGTTCAAGGTCCTGATCTGATCCATGTTGGTCTTGTCATCAAAAAACACGATGAGGGAATTCATCGTACCTGAGCCAGCTCGGCCTTCATCATGTGAGCTTCCGCCCGTCTCTAAGTGCATTTTCCCGGCAGGAGCATCGACGGCTAGCACACGACCGTAGATGGTTTCCGGGAGAGACAGCCGATCGAGAAACGAATTACGATCGAAAGCCTGAACGCGGTTGGCGCTTCCGGAAATGTCACCGACCCCGGTGCCTACACCCATCGCAGATCCGCCAGACTGCTGCAACCGCTCTTGAGCGCCTGCAACACCCACAGAGCCGACAAAAAGAATTGTGGCTCCCAGTGCCAACACCTTACGCATGTGCTGCCTCCTTGTGAGAAAGATAATGTGTGGAGATGATGAACAACAAGATTCCTTGAGTGATCACGTACATGAGTCCGTTCTAATGACGGCGGAACTATAGGCCAACAGGGGAAGCCTGTCAAGAGGGTTTTCTACTATAAATTGGGTTGTTACCGGACCGATGACTACCATCGCATGTGTTATCCGTGAGTGTGGTGCCCAGAGGGAGGGTCGAACTCCCACTCTCTTACGAGAACCGGATTTTGAGTCCGGCGCGTCTGCCAGTTCCGCCATCCGGGCACATCAAGAATACGCCACGATCCAATGCGCCTCTCTTGTAACATGAAGCCTTTGGAGGGTCAATCGGCATCGCCTCTTTTCTTCGGAAGAATACGTCTGCTAGAATGCGCTCGCGTTATGGAGCCCTTGGCATTTCGGTTTATCCCAGCCGTCTAGCGCCTGAACACATAATTCGATAAAGGAGCATGGCAGAATATGACAGAGGTTGCGTGCGTCACATGCGGACAAACCGGAGAAGCGATTACCGCTCCCCTCTTTCTCGGCAAGCTGGAACAGGAAATCAAAGCAAAAGTTTGTACCGCCTGCTGGAAGAAGTGGGAGGGCATGCGGGTGATGGTGATTAATGAGTATCAGGTCAATCTCGGCGATGAAAGTGGACGAGAGCTTGTCCGCAAACAAATGAAAGCCTTCTTAAAGCTGGAAGGACAAGCCGACACCTCGAAGATTGCCGAAAACTTCCGCCCGGAAGGCACCTAGCCAGTCGTCGTTCTGTGCACCCGGCATGCGTGGCGATACCATTTTCCCGGGCGCAAGCGAGCGCCCGGGAGCGTCTCACCAAATTCCCTTTCTTGTCGCCGACTTCGTTGACAGGCCCTTTTTGAAAATGCTACAGTCTTCCATTCTTCGCCTGCCTCCCATGATCATTTACTTGTTGGATGTGGTGTTGAATTTGTCATGATTACGCAAATGCAGGTCAAGGGGTTGATGTTCGACCCCTACAACAACGCCTATATCGTGGTGCTGCGCGATGAGGATGAGGCTGAGATGTTGCCGATCTGGGTCGGAAAATCAGAAGCAAGCGCCATTAGCCTCGCACTGGAGCACGTGGCGCCGCCACGCCCAATGACGCACGATTTCATGAAATCCTTCCTGGACGCCTACAACGCCAAAGTAATCAGCGTGGTCATCACCGACTTGAATGAACACACATATTTCGCCAAGATTCATTTGATGTACGAGGATTCGGAATACGCCGTCGACTCACGCCCCAGCGACGCTATCGCGCTGGCGATTCGTTCAGAGGCGCCCATTTTCGCGAACGAGTCGGTTATCCGGAAGCAAAGTTCAGAAGAACTCGAGCAATGGTTAGAAAATCTCAAGCCGGAAGATTTCGGCAAACTGGACTCCTGACGCGACGTTAACCATGAGCGACTCCGTACACTCAAATAATCCCGATCTCATCCCGCTCTCGGTAAGCCGTGTCGTTGAAGACGCCAATACGGATACCAGGATTCTCGTCTTGACCAGGACCGACGATCAGGACACGTTCATGATCTGGGTCGGTGCCCCCGAAGGCGACTCGATTCGTCGCGCCTTGGATTCGACTGCACCTCCCCGGCCGATGAGCCACGATTTAGTCAAGAGCTTCGGCGAGCATTTCGGCATTATGACCAAGCGAGTCGTCTTAACCGATGTGAAAAGCAGCACCTATTACGCCACCGTGTTCTTGGAAAACAAAGGGGTGGAGCGGTCGATCGATGCCCGGCCAAGCGATGCCATCGCCCTGGCCCTTCGAACGCACGCACCGATCTATACCACCCAGGACGTTTGGAAACGGCGCAGCGGGCAACACCTAGATGCCTGGCTCGCGAAGCTCGATACGAAAGATATCGACACACAAGAAGTCTAGGATGTTTGGTTTGACTAATTGCGAGGAGTAGAAGATCACCATGACGACCTATCTCGAAAAACCGGCCAATGTAAAAGAACAGTGGCACCTTGTGAACGCCGAGGGAAAAACCCTGGGACGTCTGGCGGCTAAAGTCGCCGGCATTCTCCGCGGCAAGCATCGCCCCACCTTCACCCCCAACGTGGACATGGGCGATCATGTCGTGATCATCAATGCCGAGAAGATCCATTTGACAGGCAATAAGATGCAGGACAAGCTCTACATCCACCACTCGGGCTACCCCGGTGGACTCAAGACCACCGATGCTCAACATCTGTTCAAGAAGGATCCGACTGAATTGTTGGTTCGAGCCATTGAGGGAATGCTCCCCAAGAACCCGCTCGGCAACGGTATGGCAAAGAAACTTCGCGTCTATGTCGGATCGAATCATCCGCATCAGGCTCAACACCCGGAACCTATTTCTCTCTAGCCTATTAGGACCAGAAGGAGACCAGTGATATGGCAGCCGTGACACAGTACGCAACAGGTCGCAGAAAATGTGCCGTAGCCAGAGCGTGGGTAACAGGGACGTCCAATGGTGAAATTACGGTGAATGATAAGCCATTGGAAAAGGCCTTTCCCCGCCTCACCCTCCGGCAGATCATCCAGCTTCCCCTGGAGATGGCCGGGCTCACCGGCAAGTATTCGATTAACGCGACTGTTTACGGAGGCGGCCCGACCGGCCAGGCCGGCGCACTCCGTCACGCCATTGCGCGTGCGCTGGTCGTCTTGAGCCCCACGGTACGGACCCCACTCAAGAAGGAAGGCCTCCTCACCCGCGACTCTCGCGTGAAGGAACGGAAGAAATACGGACAGAAGGGTGCTCGTAAGCGCTTCCAGTACTCCAAGCGCTAAACAGCCGGAGCCAAAGAACGAGAAAGGGAAGGCTCCTCGCCTTCCCTTTTTTGTGTCCACAACCGGAACCCCTCAGCACCAGCTCGACAGGATGACAGGTCATGCCCAAGAAATTTCGCATCGCGATCGCAGGAGCCAGCGGCTATGCCGGCGCAGAACTCGTCCGCCTGGCCGCCGCGCATCCCTACTTTGACATCGCCGCGGTGACCTCTGAGAAATCAGCCGGCCAATCTGTGGCCTCTGTCTTCCCCAGTCTCACCGGCGTCGTCCAGCACACCTTCGAAGCGCTGGCGCCCGAGGCCCTGGCCGAACGGGCCGATGCCCTGTTCCTTGCGCTCCCCCATACGAAATCGCAAGAGCCGGTTGCGCTCTGCATGAAGGCGGGCAAACTGGTCGTAGATCTGAGCGCGGACTATCGGCTCAAAAGCGTGGCGGCATATGAGCAATGGTATCAAACGCCTCACGCCCATCCGGCGCTGCTCCAAGACGCTGTCTATGGCCTGCCTGAACTCCATCGGAGCGCCATCGCAAAAGCAAAGCTAGTCGCCTCACCAGGCTGCTACCCGACCGCGGCCATCTTGCAGCTGGCGCCGCTCTTTGCCAAAGAACTCGTCCAACTCGACTCCATCGTCATCGATGCGAAATCCGGGGTCTCCGGAGCAGGACGAAGCCCGGCCCTGCCCTATCATTTTCCGGAAGCCCATGAATCGCTAGAGCCCTATAAGATCGGCAAACACCGCCATATTCCGGAGATCGAGCAAGAACTCTCCGGTGTCATGGGAACGCCAGGCGCGGTCACGATCGCCTTTACGCCGCACCTCGTCCCTATGAATCGAGGAATTCTCAGCACGGCCTATTGCAAACTAAAGACAGAGATTAAGTTGCCTGAATTGCGGGCCCTGTACCGGGAGTTCTATAAGGACGAACGGTTCATCCGCCTCTACGAAGACATCGTCCCGAACCCCCGTTACACCAAAGGGTCGAACTATTGCGATATCGGCGTGTACGCAGACCAGCGAGCCGGATGGGTTGTCACCGTCGCGGCCGTCGATAATCTCGTTAAGGGAGCCGCCGGTCAGGCAATTCAAGCCATGAACTTGATGATGGGAATTCCTGAGGAAACAGGGCTCACAGCGCCGGGCAGTTACCCGTAACATCGACGCAACCACGGCACATCATTCTGAGTAACCCTTCAGTGAGATGACAGCTATGAAAGTACAGGCATCAGGCGTGACCGCGCCCCAAGGATTTGAAGCCGCCGGCATCCATTGCGGCATTAAGAAACCGGGCATCCTCGATCTGGCTCTCGTGGTATCGACCGTCACAGGTCCCATCGCAGGAGTCTTTACCAGGAACCGCGTTGCCGCCGCTCCGGTTATCCTCGATCGCCGCCATCTCCGGCAGCATCGTGGCCGAGCCATCATCGTCAACAGCGGAAACGCCAATGCCTGCACCGGCACCAAAGGCCTTCAGGCGGCAGTGGCTATGGCCACTGCCGTGAGCAAGAGCCTGGCGATTCCGGTGAATCAGGTCTTCGTCGGATCGACCGGCGTCATCGGGCGGGTGCTCCCGATCGATCGCGTGAAGGCAGGCATCCCGACAGTGATCGCAAAACTCAGCCGCACAGGGGGACGCCAGGCCGCTCAAGCCATCCTCACGACTGACTTACGTCCGAAAACCGTCGTCGTTCAAGCCAGAATCGGTGGTCGAGTCGTGACCGTCGGCGGCATGGCCAAGGGTTCAGGCATGATCCATCCCAATATGGCCACTATGCTGGGGTACCTGACCACCGACGTCGCCATTGCGCCGGCCGCGCTGCAACGCGCACTGAAATCGGCGGTCGATCAATCCTTCAACTGCATTACGGTGGACGGCGATACCAGCACTAACGATACGGTTCTCTGCCTGGCCAACGGATTGGCGAAGAATGCGACGATCCAGTCAGGCACCAAACACTATCGACAGTTTGAACAATTGCTGACCGAGGCCTCGCAGACGTTGGCCTTGGCCATCTGCCGTGACGGCGAGGGCGTCACAAAGGTGGTGAAAATCGCCGTCGGCGGAGCAAAGACAGTTGCAGCCGCCAAGCGAGTGGCCAGCACGATCGCCACCTCCAATTTGGTCAAGACGGCCCTGTTCGGAGAAGACGCCAACTGGGGACGTGTCATGGGCGCCCTCGGACGATCCGGCGTGCCCATCAATCCCGACCGCGTGACGGTGCGCTTCGACAAGGTCGTGATGGTCAAACAAGGAATGGGCACAGGGCTGGCGGCGGAGCGGAAAATCGCACAAGTGTTCAAGCAGAAGGAATTTACAATCTCAGTCGATCTTGGGCAGGGACAGGCAGCGGCCCATATGTGGACGACCGACTTGTCGTACGACTATGTTCGCATCAATGCAAGCTATCGATCCTGAGCAGGAACCTCACACCTAACCGCTTGAAAATCCACTGTAGCTATGATAGCGTGCCGAGGCTTTAGAGGTGCATCGGATAGCTCTGCTCACACCATTGGCGTCAGCAGAAATAGTATTTAAATTTAACATCAGCGAAGAAAAGCGCTGCTTGGCTTGAGAATAAGGGGATTCGTTCCCCTCACCCGCACGGCGGGTGCTCTGCAAGCCTCGAAGGGAGGTGAAGGCATGGGAGTGGTCGCGATCAAGGAATTGCTGGAAGCAGGCGTGCACTTTGGACACCAGACGAACCGCTGGAATCCGAAGATGAAGAA
>Ga0105103_10001008_pt1 | contig 15879 bp, 10 predicted proteins | sample PPLLaktember2015_2_FD_79107 | JGI IMG/M metagenome (GOLD analysis project Ga0105103, IMG submission 79107) | Freshwater sediment microbial communities from Prairie Pothole Lake near Jamestown, North Dakota, USA - PPLs Lake P7 Core (6) Depth... | ecosystem: Environmental > Aquatic > Freshwater >...
AACGTGATGGCCCATGTCTACGCCGCGCGTGCCGTGCTGCCACAGATGCTGGCGCGCGGTTCGGGCTACCTGCTCAACACCGCCTCGGCTGCCGGGCTGCTCAGCCAGGTCAATTCCGCTCCCTATTCGGTCACCAAGCATGCGGCGCTGGCCTTTGCCGAATGGCTTTCCATTGCCCATGGCGAGCGTGGCATCCGCGTCAGCTGCCTGTGCCCGCAGGGCGTGGACACGCCGATGCTGCGCGGCACCGGCGGCACCGGCCGCAAGAGCTTCCTGGTCGAGGGTGCGCTGACGGCCGAGCGCGTGGCCGAATGCGTGGTCGAAGGCCTGAAGCGCGAAGAGTTCCTGATCCTGCCGCACCCCGAGGTCCTGACCTTCTTCCAGCGCAAGGCCAACGACTACGAGCGCTGGCTGCGCGGCATGCGCCGGCTGCGGGACAAGGTGATGAGCAGCGGCGCCTGATCCTGAAATGCGAGGAGAACCCCATGGCAGATGTTCCCTGCGTTGGCATCGACGAACTGGCGGCGCGGGTGCCCGACGGCGCCAGCTTGAGCGTGCAGAAGGGTGACGAGCGCGATGTGCCGATGGCATTGGCCCATGCGCTGATCCGCCGCGGCGTGCGTGGCCTGCACCTGATCACACTGCCGACCGCGGCCTACCCGGCCAGCGGCATGATGGTCGACCTGCTGATCGGTGCGGGCTGTGTCGATTCGGTGGAGACCTCGGGCATCTCGCTGCACGAGCTGGGCGCCGCGCCGCGCTTCAGCCGGGCGGTGAAGGCCGGCCGGCTGAAGGTGCTGGACGCCACCTGCCCGGCCGTCTATGCCGGCCTGCAGGCGGGCGCGAAGGGCCAGCCCTTCGCGCCGCTGCGCGGGCTGATCGGCTCGGACCTGTTGCGCCACCGCAGCGACTACCGTGTCATCGACAACCCCTATGCGCCGGGCGATGCCATCGTCGTCGTGCCGGCGATCAATGCCGACGTGGCCATGTTCCATGCGGAGATGGCCGATGCCGAGGGCAACGTGTGGATTGGTCGCGACCGCGATCGGCTGCTCGCCGCGCATGCGGCGAACGAGGTGCTTGTCACCGTCGAGCGCATCGTCCCGGGCAGCTTCTTCGATGACGAGGCGATGGCCGCGGGCACCATCCCGGCGGCCTGCATCACGGCGCTGGCCGTCGTGTCCGGGGCGGGCCTGCCACTGACGGCCGACGGTCGCCTGGACCTGGCGGAAGTGCTGCGTTACCAGCGCGCGGCGCAGGACGATGCCGGCTTCGACAACTACCTGCGCACCGAGATCTTCGCCCGCGTGCCGCAAGCGGCGTGATGGACACGGCCATCACGGCCCGCCCGGAGGAGTTGTACGCCAGCGTCATCGCCGAGTTGCTGGCCGGCGCGCGCAATGTCGCGGTGGGCATGCTCTCGCCGGTGCCGGGCGCCGGCACGTTGCTGGCCGCGCACCTGTCGGGCGGACAGACGCGGGTGACGATGCTGGGAAGCCGTGCCCACAGTCGCTTCACCAACGGTGGCGCGGAACTCTTCGACCGGGCCGGCCGCGGCGCCATCGATGCCTTCTTCCTCAGCGGCGGACAGATCGACGGCCACGGAAACATCAACCTGGTGGGTACGGGCGAGTACCCGCAGACCGAGGTGCGCTGGTCGGGCTCATTCGGATCGGCCTACCTGTATTTCCTGGTGCCGCGCGTCGTGCTGTTCCGCTGGGAGCACAGCCGCCGCACGCTGGTGCCGCAGGTGGACTTCATCAGCGCACCGGGTACCTCGCCGCACGGGGTGCACCGGCCCGGCGGGCCGGTGGCGCTGATCACCAACCTTTGCCTGTTTGACTTCGACCGCGCGCGGGGACGCTTCAGCCTGCGCTCGGTGCATCCCGGGCACACGCTGGAAGAGGTGCGCGACCAGACCGGGTTCGACTTCGATTGCCCACTCACGGTGCCGACTACCGCGCCGCCCGACGCCGCGCACCTGGAGCTGCTGCGCGGGCCGGTGGCGCGGCAGATCGCCGCCATCTATCCGGCCTTTGCCGAACGGGTGTTCGGCCTGCCTCAGTAGCCGCGAAGCCGCGCCAGCCGGTCCATCTGCCAGCCGGCGTCGCCGTACAGCTCCTGCAGCACGCGCGCGCGCTTCATGAACAGGCCGAAATCCAGCTGGTCGGTCATGCCCATGCCACCGTGCATCTGCACGCCTTCCTGCACCGCCAGCGTGGCCGCGGCGCCGCACTTGGCCTTGGCGACGGCCACCGCCTCGGCAGCCTGCAGCGGCGCGGTGTCCAGCGCATGCAGCGCCTTCGCCAGCACAGCCCGCGCCAGTTCGATGTCGACATAGAGGGTGGCGGCGCGGTGCTGCAGCGCCTGGAACTCGCCGATCAGCTTGCCGAACTGCTTGCGCTGCTTCAGGTAGTCGAGCGTGCGCTCGAACACCTCGTCGGCAATGCCCAGCAGCTCGGCCGCGGCGGCGGCGCGGCCGAAGTCCAGTGCCTGCCGCAGCGCAGCTTCGTTGCCGGAAGGCAAGCGGGCATCGTCCGCAAGCGCCACGTCCAGCAGCAGCACGCGCGCGGCGTTGTGCGCATCGGCCATCAGCGTGCGCTCGACCTGCACGCCGGTCGTATCGCGCGGCACGGCAAAGATCGCAACGCCGTCGTCGGCCCGGGCCACCACCAACAGCAGCGACGCGACATGGCCGTCCGGCACGAAGCTCTTCGTGCCTGAAAGCGTCCAGCCGCGGGCATGGGCCTCAGCGCGCAGCCCGATGGGCTCCGGCCTGTGCTTCGGCCCTTCGTCCACTGCCAGCGTGACGATGGCCTCGCCGGAAGCGATGCGCGGCAGCCATGCGACCTGCTGCGCCGCGCTGCCTGCCACGTTCAGCAGCCGCGCTGCGACCACGCCGCTGCTCAGGAAGGGCAGGGCGCTCAAGTGGCGTCCGATCTGCTCCATCAGCACGCCGATCTCCACCGCGCCCAGGCCGGTGCCGCCATGAGCCTCGGGCACCGCGACGCCGGCAAAGCCCAGCTCGGCAAAGGCCGACCAGGTGGGGCCGGAGAAGCCGGCCGGGTCGTGGCTGTCGCGCAGCTGCCGCAGTTGGGCCGTCGGCGCGTTCTCAGCCAGGAAGCTGCGCGCACTGTCGCGCAGCATCGCTTGTTCTTCGTTCAGCAAAAGCGACATCTCACGCTCCTGGGAGTTCGAGAATGCGCTTGGCTATCACGTTCAGCTGCACCTCGCTGGTGCCGCCCTCGATCGAGTTGGCCTTGCTGCGCAGCCAGTCACGCGCTACGCCGGCGTCCCATTCGAGCGCGACGCTGCCCAGCGCCGACATGATCAGCTCCTGCCGGCGCTTGTTCAGCTCGGCTCCGTAGTACTTCAGCGCCGAGGAGAAGGCGCCGTGCGCCTGGCGCGCGCGCGCCTGTTCGCCGAAACGCTGCATCAGCGCACGGAAAGCGGCTTCGTCGACCTCAAATTCGGCGATGCGGGAGCGCAGGGCGGGGTCGTCGAGTCGGCCGAGCGCATCGCGCCCCAGGCTGTGTGCGGCCATCGCGCCCAGCGGCTGCGATTGCGTGCGATCGCCGATGGCGCCGATCATCTCGCGCTCGTGCGTCAGCAGGTACTTGGCCACGTCCCAGCCGCCGCCGGGTTGGCCCACGAGGTTGTGCTTCTCGACACGCACGTTGTCGAAGAAGGTCTCGCAGAACGGCGACTTGCCGGAGATCAGCGTGATCGGTTTCGTGCTGACGCCGGGCGTGGCCATGTCGAAGAGCACGAAGCTGATACCGGTGTGCTTCTTGGCGGCGCTGTCGGTGCGCACCAGGCAGAAGATCCAGTCCGCCTGGTCGGCATAGCTGGTCCAGATCTTCTGGCCGTTGACCAGGTAGTGGTCGCCCATGTCCTCGGCGCGCGTGGCCAGCGAGGCCAGGTCCGAGCCGGCGTTGGGTTCGGAATAGCCCTGGCACCAGCGGATCTCGCCGCGCGCGATCTTCGGCAGGTGCTCGCGTTTCTGCGCCTCGTTGCCGAACTTCAGCAGCGCCGGGCCCAGCATCCAGATGCCGAAGCTCCACAGCGCCATGCGGCAACCCAGGGCGCGCATCTCCTGCTGCAGCACCGCGGCTTCGGCCGGCGTGAGCCCGCCTCCGCCGTACTCGCGCGGCCAGGTGGGCACGGTCCAGCCCTTCTCGCCCATGCGTCGCAGCCAAAGGTGCTGCGCGTCGGACTGGAACCTGGCATTGCGGCCGCCCCAGCAATAGTCCTCCTCATCGCGCACCGGCTGCCGCATCTCGGCTGGACAGTTCGCCTCCAGCCAGGCGCGCACCTCGGCGCGGAAGCTCTCGATCGTGGTGGTCTCGCCCATGGCATCAGATGGTCACGCCGCCATCGATGACGATGGTCTGCCCGGTCATGAAGGCGCTGGCCGGCGCGGCCAGGTAGACCGCGGCGCCGGCGATCTCGTCGGGCTCGCCGATGCGGCGAAGCGGGGTCTCGGCATTGCGGGCCTCCAGCAGCTTCGGGTCTTCCCACAGCGCGCGGGCGAAGTCGGTCTTGATGAGCCCCGGCGCGATGCAGTTGACGCGCACATTGTGCGGCCCGAACTCCACCGCCAGGTTGCGCGCCAGTTGCATGTCGGCGGCCTTGCTGATGCAGTATGCGCCGATCATCGCCGAGCCGCGCAGCCCGCCGATCGACGAAACGATGACGATCGAGCCGCTCTTGCGCGCCATCATGCCCGGCGCCACCATGCCGATCAGCCAGTGGTTGGAGACGATGTTGTTGTCCAGCACCTTGCGGAACTGCTCATCGCTGATGCCGGCCATCGGCCCGTAGTAGGGGTTCGACGCGGCATTGCAGACCAGCACGTCCACGGGCCCCAGCTGCTGCACCGTGTGGTCCACCAGCTGCTGCAAGGCCTCCTTCGACGAGATGTTGGCCGCCACGGCGATGGCTGTGCCGGCGCCGTGCTTCGCGTTGATGGCATCCGCCACCTGCTGGCAGGGTTCCAGCTTGCGCGACGATATCGCCACCTTGGCGCCATGTTCGGCCAGCCGCTTGGCGATGGCCTTGCCGATGCCGCGCGACGAGCCAGTGACGATGGCCACCTTGCCGGCCAGGGAAAACAGGTTCATGAGGCACCTCCTTCTTGGGTTGGCTGAGGACCTTAGCAGAGCAACCTGGCGCGCACCATCGGCAACAGCCATGTCACGCAGGCGACGCGATCGGCTAAGGTACGGCCCGCGCACTCGGCGACACAAGAGGAGACAACCATGCACGACCTGGTCATCAGCGGCGGCACCGTCGTCGACGGCAGCGGCGCACCACGCTTCAGCGGTGACGTGGCCATCGACGGTGGCCTCATCACCCAGGTGGGCGGCACGGCCGGCGCGGCGCGGCGCACGATCGATGCCGCCGGCGCGCTGGTCACGCCCGGCTGGGTCGACGTGCACTCGCACTACGACGGCCAGGTTACCTGGGATCCGTACTGCACGCCCTCGTCCTGGCATGGCGTGACCAGCCTGATCATGGGCTGCTGCGGCGTCGGCTTCGCGCCGGTCAAGCCCGACCGGCACGACTGGTTGATCGGCCTTATGGAAGGCGTGGAAGACATTCCCGGCGCGGCGCTGGCCGAAGGCATCCAGTGGCAGTGGGAAACCTTCCCGCAGTACCTGGACGCGCTGGCCACCAAGCCGCTGGCGCTGGACGTCGGTGCGCAGGTGCCGCACGGCGCGCTGCGCGTCTACGTGATGGGCGAGCGTGGCGTGTCCGACGACTCGGTGGCCACGCCGGAGGACATCGCCGCCATGGCCGGGCAGCTGCGCGACGCGCTGCAGGCGGGGGCCTTCGGCTTTTCCACCTCGCGCACGCTGATCCACAAGGGCGCCGACGGACATCTGGTGCCCGGCACCTTCGCTGGCCGTGACGAGGTCTTCGGCATCGGCCGCGTGCTGGGCGAGGTGGGCCACGGCGTGTTCCAGATGACCAGCAATCACATCGACATGCCGGCTGAAGCCCAGTGGATGGCCGAGCTGGCGCGCGAGACGAAGCGGCCGGTGCTGTTCAACCTGCAGCAGATCGACCAGGCGCCGGAGCTGTGGAAGCAGATGCTGGCCAAGCTGGACGCCGCGCAGGCCGAAGGCGTGCCGCTGATCGGCTGCATCCCGGGCCGGCCGGCGGGGGTGCTGTACGGCTGGCGCGCCTCCACGCAACCCTTCCACTTCCACGCCGCCTGGCGTGAGACGCAGGCCTTGCCCATCGAACAGCGCATCGAGCGGCTGCGCGACCCCGCCGTGCGTGCCAAGCTGCTGGCCGAGCACGTGCCGATCCCCGACGAGCGCGCGGCCTTCATGCTGCGCAGCTTCGACAAGATGTACCGCATCGACCCGACGGCGCCCGACTACGAGCCAGCGCCCGAGCGCAGCGCCGCGGCGGTGGCCCGCGCGCGCGGCATCAGCCCCTTCGAGGTGGTGTACGAGTGGATGATGGCCGACGGTGGCAACGGCATCGTCTACTTCCCGATCTTCAACTACAGCTACGGCGACTTCTCGCACCTGCACCGGCTGCTGCAGCATGGCCAGACCATGTTGAGCCTGGGCGATGGCGGCGCGCACGTCGGCTACATCACCGATGCCGGTCTGCCGACCTTCATGCTGACGCACTGGACGCGCGACCGCTCGCGCGGGCCGAAACTGCCGCTGGAAGACATCGTGCGCCGCCAGACTCGCCACACCGCCAGCATCTATGGCCTGCAGGACCGCGGACTGCTGAAGCCCGGCTACAAGGCCGACGTCAATGTCATCGACTACGCCCATCTGAGCGTCGACGCCCCGTACATGGCCTACGACCTGCCCGGCGGTGGCAAGCGGCTGCTGCAGAAGGCGCAGGGCTACCTGGCGACGATCGTCGCCGGCGTGACCACACACGAGCGCGGCGAGCCCACCGGCGCGCTGTCCGGCCGGCTGCTGCGTGGGCCGCAGCGCGTGGCGGGCTGATTCAGCGCGGGCCGCCGACGGCGGCACGCAGCGCACGGCACAGCTCGTCCACCAGCGCCTTAGGCGGGTGGCGAAGCGGGTCGTCGATACTGCTGACCATCAGCTGCATCGTCAGCAGCCCCATCGCCGAGGTGTGGGCGATGAAGGCCAGGCGGCGCGGGTCCATCGCCGCGTCGGCGCGGCCTGCTCGCTGGGCGACGCGCAGCTTGCGCTCGATGGGGCCGTACATGCGGTCGTTCAGCGGCCGGATGGCATCCAGTTGCTGGCGCGCCAGTCGGGCCGCCAGTGGCGACTGCAGCGTGCCCTGCGTGGCCAGGCGGAACATCGGCAGGCGCTGCGCATAGCGGGCCACGTAGCTGCTCACCAGCGCCTCCAGCGCGTCGGGAGCGGTGGCGGCGGCCTCGGTGGCGGCCTGCACCGCGTCGGTAGCCGCCGTCCATTCCTGCAGCGCCAGCTCGGCCAGCAGCGCCTCTTTGGACGGGTAGTGGTAGTACAGGCCCTGCTTGGTCAGCCCCAGCTCGGCGGCGATGGCGTTCAGCGTCAGCGCGTCCAGACCCTCGCGCAGCAGCACGGCCTCAGCCGCCTGCAGGATGGACTGGCGCGTCAGCGCGCGCAGACGCTCGCGGTGCTGTTCTCGGGGGCTGGCCACCGCCTTGGGCGGGGCGGCCGGCTTCAGGCGCGCAGGCCGGCCCACAGCGTCGTCAGCGCCATGCCGATCAGGATCAGCGAGCCCACGGTCCACAGCGTGGCACGCCATTCGTGCGGCCTGGCGCTGAGGTTGGCCGCAAAGTGCAGCAGCCGCGACAGCACGTAGCCGTAGAGCAGCACCAGGGCCACCGTGGGGCTGGGACTGGTCAGCACGTACAGCCAGCCGATGGCCAGGAAGGGTAGCAGGTTTTCCTGGTCGTTCTGGTGGATGCGGCGGATGCGCTCCACGTAGTCCACCGGGTCCAGCTGGCCGGGCCGCGGCCGCGGGTTGGCCGGGCCGGGGTTGGCATCCTCCGGGTTGCGCATGCCGCCGTTGATGCGCAGCATGCGGTAGACCGTCAACCACGACATCGCCGCCATCTTCAGCACCAGCAGCGCGGCACACACCATGTAGGCGGCGAACACCGGGTTCTTCAAGCTCAGGCCTTCCATCGCGCCAGCTCCTCGGGTTGACCTAAAAGCATCTTAACTTTACTCACAGTAAAGTCAAATGTCAGCTAAGGCCGGCTCGGGGACCGCAGACCGACGGCGACGCTGCGCCGTGCGCGGCTACAAGTCCAGCACCACCAGGCCGCCTTCGTTGCCGGCGCGCGAACAGCACAGGACGATCCGGCGCTGGCGTTCGGTCGCGCTGAGCACCATGTCACGGTGCTCCACCGGGCCGCTGGCCGCGGCGTCGTAGGCCACCGCGCACACACCGCACAGACCATCGCTGCACTTGGTGGGCACGACCACGCCGGCCTGGGCCAGCACCTCGGTGGCACTGGCGTCGGCCGGCACCTGCAGTACCCGGCCGCTGCGTGCCAGCTTCAGTTGGAAGGGGTAGTTGATCCGCTCGGGCGCCTCGGGCAGCTGGAAGTACTCGCGGTGCAGCGCCGCCTCGGGCCAGCTGAGCGCTGCGGCGGCGGTGAAGACGGCATCCATGTAGCGTGGCGAGCCGCAGGTATAGAGCTGCCAGCCGGGCGCATACCGTGGCAGCAGCGCCGCCAGGTCGGCGCGGCCGCCTTCGTCCTTCAGGTGCAGCTGCACGCGGTGAGCCCACGGGGCGCGAGCCAGCTCGTCCAGGAATCCGGCCGCAGTGCGGCTGGCCGCACTGTAGTGCAGCAGGAAATCGCGGCCCAGTGCATGCAGCCGGTGGGCCATGGCGATCAGTGGCGTGACGCCGATACCACCGGCGAAGAGCAGCGTGAAGGGCGCGTCCTCGACCAGCGGGAAATGGTTCACCGGCTTGCCGATGAACACCTGCCGGCCCTCGCGGAAGGCGCGGTGCATCAGCGCCGAACCGCCGCGGCCTTGCCGCTCGTTGAGCACGCCCAGCACGTAGTGGCTGCGGTCGGCCGGGTCGCCGGCCAGGCTGTAGGCGCGCTGGTACTCCGGCGCGATGACCACGTCGATGTGCGCGCCGGCCTCGAAGGGCGGCAGCGGCCCGCCGTCCAGCGCCGCGAACTCGAAGCGCGCCACGTCCTGGGCGATGGCCTCGCGGCGCTGCAGCCGCACCGGGAAGACCGGGGGATCGCCCTGCAGCGGCTTCGGGCCCGGCGCCAGGCCTTCGGTGTCACCGGCGGCCAGGCGCGCGCGGTACTGCGCCGGCGTCAGCAGCGCGCGGTAGCGGCGGATGCCTTCCTCGCGGTTCACCGGATGGGGTACGGGGTAGGGCGGCGGCATGGTGTCGGCCGGGTAGACGGCCAGCGTTTGCTCTTCGTACTTCAGTTTCAGCTCGGTCTGCAGCTCCCGCGCGTGGGTCTGCATCGCGCGGATGTAGCGGCCGCTGGCGCGGTCGAGCTCGATGTCCCACCACCACTTCTTCACCGGATTGATGCGGCCGCGGCCCAGCGCATCGTCCAGCCGGGCCAGCGCGCGGGCGCTGCCGGGGAAGTTCATCGCCAGCCAGCGTGCGCCCTGTTCGGCGAACAGGCCTTCCAGGTTCCACGGGCAGGTCTTCATGCAGCGCCCGCACATGCCGCCGCCGGCATTGGTGATGCGGTAGCGCGCACATTTCTCGGCGTCGCTCTTCCAGATCTCGTAGCCGTTGTACATGAGCTTGGGGCCGGCGGTGATCGCGCCCGAAGGGCATTCGCGTGCGCACTTGTTGCAGCTTTCGCAGAAGCGCTGCAGGCCGAAGTCGATGGGTTTGTCGTAGGCCATCGGCAGGTCGGTGGTGACGCTGCCGCTCTTCAGCCGCGGGCCGAGGAAGGGGTTGAGGATCACCTCGCCGATGCGGCTGACTTCGCCCAGGCCCGACAGCAGCAGCAGCGGCGGCTGCAGCACGTCGCCGTCCAGCACCGAATGCACGCGCGCGCTGTAGCCCAGGCGGCGGATCTGCTCGGCCACCACGCCGCCGAGCAGCGAGAAGCGCAGGTAGGCGCGCATGCTCTGCGCGACGCTGATCCAGTCGTCGCCGCTGGCGCCTTCCATCGTCTCGTGGCCCTGGTCGACCAGCAGGTTCAGCGCATGCGCGTGGTAGGCCGGCAGCGGGTTGCCGCCGGCATCGTGCGAGTACCAGGCCCACGCGGGCACGGCGCAGGCGCCAGCCGCATCGATGCCCAGGTAGTAGGACGCGGCCTTCAGGTTGTTGGCGTTGCGCTGAGGGTCGGCGGTGCTCGGCGACACGGCGGCGCGTGCCTCGCCGAACTGCAGCAGCAGCAGAGCGCCCAGCGCCCGCCGCGCGCAGGCGCCGATGGGGCTCTTCATCACGTAGTAGGCGTTCTTGGCGCTGTCCTGCACGTTCTTGCCCAAGTCGCCGAACAGCGCGCGGGCGAAGAAGTCGGCGCGCTTGGGAAAGCGCGGCACGCGCTCATGGTCGATGAAGGTGGTGGGCGTGTCGCGGCGCGGCAGCGTCTCGAAGGGCAGCGGGCCCAGCCGGAACTCGCGTTGCGCGAAGGGCTCGGCGTCGAGCGCGCTCTTCGTGCCGCCCAGTCCCAGCCACCAGGCCAGCCTTGGCGACGCGCCTTCGGCCAGGGCCAAGTCGGCCGCCAGCGACAGAGTGGTGCTCACCGCCGCCAGGCCGTAGCGCGTGCCGACGAAGGGGTTGCCCAGGTCGGGCCGCACCAGTCCGCCGGCCACGGCCAGCACGTTCAGGTCCAGGTCGCTGCAGGTGGCCGAATGGGCGCGCGCCTCTTGACCCAGCAGCCGCAGGTAGGTGGACAGCAGCACGGCGGTCTGCGCTGCCAGCAGCGCGGCGCGCTGCGCCTGCGTGCCCTGCAGCCAGTCGCAGCCTGGCTCATCCGGCCGAGGCTCGCGGGCGTAGGGCACCAGCAGCACGATCGCATTGCCATGGTGTGGGATCGGTCCGTGCTGCTGGCGCGCCGAATCCAGCACGTCGGCCAGGATCATGTCCATGCCGGCGGCAAAGCTCTTCGGCTGGCTGCGCTCCAGCTCCGCGCCCAGCGCGGTCACGGCCGGGTTACGAATCGGCACCGGCAGCAAGGCCTCACGCGGCAATGCGCACACCCCCGCCATCGGCACGTCGAAGTAGCTGGCCGCGGCCTTCAGGTGGCGGCTGCGCTCGGCCGGGTCGTCGGGAACCTCGGCCTCGGCCGCCTGCATCGGGCCGTCGCGCACCAGGTCGAACATCGCCATGTAGCGCTTCATCGCGTGCGCAAGCGACAGCGGGTCCTGATGGTCGAAGCACAGCGTGCGCATCGGCGGCACGCGCGTCAGATCAGGCAGGTCGACGCGCCGTGCCAGCCGCTCGAGCGGAAAGGCGCCCAGGTGCACCGGGCGCGATCGGTTGGAGAACAGACGCATCGGCCGCAGGATAGGCGCTGCGACCGCGGCGTCGCGGGCTCAGTCGCGGCGCGCCGGCCGCAGCAGGAAGTACAGAGAGCCGAGCAGCAGCGCCGCGTAGATGCCCACCGCCAGCCAGGCCAGCAGGCCCTGCAGGCCGGCGCTGCGCGACCACAGGCTCAGCACCAGGCCGATCCCGTTGCCGAGTACGCCGACCAGCAGCAAGGCACGGCGCGTGGTGTCGTCGGTCGACTTGCGGGCCAGCCAGTAGATCAGCCCGTAGGCGAACACCGTGCCGCCGAAGTAGCGCGCCTGCATCAGGTTGTGCGGCTCGGTCGGCACGCCGTACTGCGACAGTGCCAGCTCCGGGATGAGCAGGAACTCCAACCCGAACAGGATGCCGATCGCGCCGGCAAGTCCCAGGAATGCAGAGAGCTTCATCGGTGTTCTTCCTTCTTCGGCCGCGCTGCTGCAGGGCAGCGCGCCGAATGATGCCGCATCCGGTGCCGCAGCGAAAGCGGCGATGCACTCGGGCTGCTGGGGTAGGCTCGCGCACTTTCCGAATTCCGCTGCCGACGATCACCCCATGAGCGCCCCCCTACCCACCCCTCACGGCAGCCCGGTCGGCGACATCACCGCCTACGACCGCCACATGACGGCCGAGGACGCGCTGGTGCACGACACGCTGTGTGCGCTGCAGGCGCCGACCGGTGTGGTGCGTCTGACGGAGATGATGGCCGCGGCGGGCATCCGCACGCTTCGCGGCGCGGCCTTCCATCCGCCCGAGGTGAAGCGCGTGATCGAGCGGCTGCTGGCCGGCGGCCATGTGTCGCGCGATGCGCAGGGCCGCGTCCGCGCTGCGGCGCCGCACGGTCCGGCGCGCTTTGCCGAGATGATGCGCGACCCGCAGCGCGCGCGAGCCTGGTTCGACGCCTGGCGCAAGCTGGTGCACTTCGAGCAGGCCTACTCGCTGGGCTTCCAGGAAGAAGAACAGCTGGCCGCGGCGATGCGCCTGGTGGTCTACGGGGGCGGCACACTCGAGCATCTCGACCGCCTGGGCCAGCTGGCCTACACCTTCACGCACCTGTGGAGCGGGGCATTGCGCCGGGCAGTGCTGCAGCCTTTCGACGCGAGCTTGTTCTCCCGCCTGGAGCCGTCACTGCAGACCGACCTGGCCGACCGGATGCTGACGGTGCCGAGCGGCTTTGCGGAGACGCAGGTCCGCCCTCTCGAAGACTGGCTGCTGGCGCAGCGGGACAAGGCGCCGTCCGTGCTGTCGCCGTCGACGCGCCTGCGCCTGGCGGAGACGCTGCTGTTCCGCGCGGACCTGGCGGGTGCGCGCAAGCTGTGCGCCACTGCGCGAAGTGCGGCCGTCGAGTTGCTGCAGGCGGTCTTCGACATGGTCGAAGGCCGCTGGGACGAAGGCGCGCGGCGCTTCGAGGCCGGCTGGAAGCTCGCGGGTGCAGAACTGGGGCGGCGCAAGAACCTGGCCTCGCCGTCCATCGGCTGGATCTACGTGATGGCGCTGCTGGCGCAGCCCGCGCCAGCGGCCTGGAGCAAGGCGCGCAAGTTCGCCGCGTCCGAAGCGGGCAAGCGCGATGCCGCCGACCCTTTCGGCTTCTTGGGCCCGTGGGTCGACGCCATCGACCAGCGGCTGGGCGATGCGCCCAAGGCGCACGGGCATTTCCGACTGGCGCGGCACGAGCTGTCGGGCATGCAGTCGCTGCAGTACCTGCACCACCTGCTGCTGGCGGCCTGGCTGCGCGTCGAGGTGGCGAAGCCGGCCGAGCTGCGCGAACACGCCGTGCTGCTGGCGCAACAGTACGACGCGGCCGGCATGGCCTGGCCGGCGCGGCTGGCGCGTCGCGCCACCGCCTCGCTGCTGGACGAAGCACCCGCCGCGGCCGATGCCGAGACGCCCTTTTTCGTCGGTGCGGCCCAGGACAGCTGGCGCGAGGCGCTGGCGTCGATCCTGGCGCTGGGCGGCACGGCCGCGGATGCGCCGCGCAGCGCGTCCGTCACCGCGCAGGACCGGCTGATCTGGGTGGTCTCCGCCGGCGCCGACGGCCGCATCGTTGCCATCGAGCCGCTGGAGCAGAAGGCGGGCGTGCGCGGGCTGGGCAAACCCAAGGCGGTGTCGCTGGCCACGCTGATCAAGCGCAAGGACCTGCCGGCGCACGATGCCGCGCTGCTGCGCGCGGTGCGGCGCGAAGACTATGGCAACCGCCCGGTGCTGGACATCGTCGATGCCGCGCCCGCGCTGGTGCGCCACCCTCTCGTGGCCTGGGAGCGCGAGCCGACGCGCTTCATCGAGGTCAGTGAAGGTCTGCCGGCGCTGGAGATCATGACGCAGGGCGAGCACATTGCCTTCAGGCTGTTGGACCCGGTGCGCACCGACGAGCACCGCAAGGCCGAGGCCCAGGACGAGCTGCTGCCGCCGCGCTGGCGCACGCAGCGTGCGCGTCAACGCAGCCTGATGCTGCTGCCCGATGGCGACGGCCGCGCCAGGCTGGTGCGGCTGACGGCCGCGCAGCTGCGCGTGGACGAGCTGGTGGCGCAGGGTTGGAAGGTGCCGGTCGCGGCGCGCGCCGAGCTGGACGCGGCGCTGCGCGTGCTGGCGGCGCACTTCCAGGTGGCCAGCGATGCCGAGGCCGGGCACGAGGTGCCGGCCGACCGCCGCCTGCGCGCCGAACTCACCCCGCACGGCAGCGGCCTGCGCCTGGCGCTGCTGGCCGCACCTTTCGGCGACTTCGGCCCGCGTCTGGGCCCGGGCAGCGGGCGCATGCGGGTGACCACCGTGCACCAGGGCCTGACGCTGTCCACGCGCCGCGACCTGGCGCATGAGCGCTCGCTGTTCGACAAGCTGCTGGAGGCGCTCGACTTCCTCGAAGAGGGCCTGCACGAATGGGCGCTCGACGAACCCGAGCAGGCCCTGGCCGCAGTGGAGGGCCTGAGCCGGCTGGGTGAGCACATCGTCACCGAATGGCCCAAGGGCAAGCCGATGCGCGTGCGCGCGGTGGCCGAGGCGTCGGTCAAGCTCAAGGCCAGCAGCAAGGGCGAATGGCTGGAGCTCGACGGCGAACTCGAGCTCGATGGCGGTGAGGTGCTGCGCCTGCGCCAGCTGCTCGACCTGGCGCGCGGCAGCCGCAGCCGCTTCGTCGCACTGGGCGAGGGCGACTTCCTGGCGCTGAGCGACACGCTGCGCCAGCAGCTCAGCGACCTGGCGACGCTGGCGCAGCCGCACAAGCAGGGCCAGCGCATGTCCAGCGTGGCCGCGCTCGCCTATGAGGCCAGCGGCCATGGCCTGGTGCTCGACGGCGACGCCGCCTGGCGAAAGCGCGCCGCGGCCTGGGCCCGCGCGCAGGAACAGGTGGCCGAGCTGCCCGCCGGCCTGGCGGCGGAACTGCGCGACTACCAGCTCGACGGCTACCGCTGGCTGATGCGCCTGGCCGACAGCGGCTTTGGCGCCGTGCTGGCCGACGACATGGGCCTGGGCAAGACGGTGCAGACGCTGGCGCTGCTGCTGCAGCGCGCGGCCGGCGGGCCGGCGCTGGTTGTGGCGCCGACCTCGGTGTGCGGCAACTGGCTGCTCGAGGCGGCGCGCTTCGCTCCGGGGCTGCAGGTCGAGCTGTACGGCGACGTGCTGATGGGCGACGAACCGGAGGACGAGGCACTGCAGGCCGAGGACGCGCCGGGCGACGCGGCGGCCGCGGTGCCCAGCCCGGGCAGCGTGGACGAGCCGGCCGCAGCCGCCGCGAGCGACAACGCACGCCGCGTTGCCCGGCGCCGCCAGGTGCGTGCGCTCGGCCCCGGGCAGGTGCTGGTGTGCTCGTACGCGCTGCTGCAGATCGACGCCGCCATCCTGACCGCTGGGGCCTGGCACAGCATCGTGCTTGACGAGGCGCAGGCCATCAAGAACCCGGCCACGCGCCGCGCCAGGGCGGCGCTGGCGCTGCAAGGCGACTTCAAGCTCGCGCTGACCGGCACGCCGATCGAGAACCGGCTGGGCGAGCTGTGGTCGATCATGGGCTTCTGCAACCCCGGGCTGCTGGGCAGCGCCGAGCAGTTTGCGAAGAACTTCGCCAACCCGATCGAGCGTGAAGCCGATCCCCATGTCAAGGCGCAGAGCTCGCGCCGCTTGCGCCGGCTGCTGTCGCCGTTCCTGAAGCGGCGCACCAAGTCCGAGGTGCTGACCGACCTGCCGCCGCGCACCGAGATCGTCCACGATGTCGTGCCCGGCGCGAAGGAGCGCGCGTTGCTCGAAGCCTTGCGCCAGCAGGCCGAAGCCAGCATGGCGCAGACCCTCTCGGCGCACTTGGGCCAGGGCCAGGAAGGGCAGAACCAGATCCAGATCCTGGCGGCCTTGACCCGGCTGCGCCGGGCGGCCTGCGACCCGCGGCTGGTGGCGCCCGAACTCGGCCTGATCGGCGCCAAGGTGCTGGAGTTCGAACGCTTAGCGCTG
>Ga0105103_10001009_pt1 | contig 15879 bp, 13 predicted proteins | sample PPLLaktember2015_2_FD_79107 | JGI IMG/M metagenome (GOLD analysis project Ga0105103, IMG submission 79107) | Freshwater sediment microbial communities from Prairie Pothole Lake near Jamestown, North Dakota, USA - PPLs Lake P7 Core (6) Depth... | ecosystem: Environmental > Aquatic > Freshwater >...
CCTCCGTGGTCCAGAATATGCCTTCCTATGTGGACCGGATCTACATTGTCAATGACGGTAGCACGGACGGGACCAGTCGAATCGTCTCCGAGATGTGCCGGAGCAATGACAGGCTGGTACTCATCGACCATCAGACCAACAAAGGCGTTGGGGCTGCTATTGCAGGTGGCTACAAGAAGTGCCTTGAGGAGGGAATGGATATCGCCGTGGTCATGGCAGGGGACAACCAGATGGACCCGGCAGAGCTTCCCCGGTTGCTGGCACCCATCATCAAGGGGGAAGCCGGCTATAGCAAAGGCAACCGCATGTCATCTTTCAGACACATGAAGGGGATGCCTCCGTGGCGGCGCTTGGGGAACTGGCTCCTGAAGTGGGCTACCAGGGTCTCTTCTGGGAACTACGAGGTCATGGACCCGCAGAACGGTTACGCCGCTGCATCTGCAGAAGCACTCCAGAGAATCGACCTGGATACCCTCTACCCATACTATGGATACTGCAATCATCTGTTGGTAAAATTCACGGTTGCCGGAGTCCGAGCGGTTGAAGTGCCCATGCCCGCCAGATACCAGGGGGAGAAATCCAAGATCAAGTACGGCAAATACATTCGCAAAGTCGGCTGGCTGCTTCTGAGGAATCTTGCGTGGAGAATGGAGATGAAATGGACCTCTTCCACTCAGCGGAAACCGGCTGCAGACCTCACCAAGCCCATGGCCGAGGTCCAGCACATGGCCGAAGCCCGTCAGTTCCTGCCGGGGGTCTCTCGCCGCAGATAGCCACTCTGGCGCTACGCTGACGACCGCGCCTTTTCACGATGAGAATGAGAGCGATTTCTGCGCCGCAGCGAGAGTTGCCTGATGAGGGTTCTGGTCACCGACTGCCGGGTGCGCTGAGGTTATGAGGACCTAGCCGCACAAACGCCGATTTGATGACCGAACAGATGCTTGGTGCGCCTTCAGGTGACTCAAAAGGTACAGGCTCTCCTAATGAGGTATCTCAGAGACGGGCAGATCTCACTTGCAGCCGGCGTGGATCTCCCACAGAGAGTGAGCGAGGAGTCTTGGAAATAAGAGCGCTTCAGACTCAGGATGATGAGAAGCGTTGGGATGAGTTTGCCAGACACCACACTTCCTCCACCCTATACCACCAAACTGGATGGAAGAATGCAGTTGAGCAGGCTTACGGCCACAAGGCTCACTACCTGTTTGCTGAGGATGGGGCGGAGGTCGTGGGCATACTGCCGCTATTCCTGGTCAAGGACCTGTTGTCCAGGAAGGCTCTGGTTTCGCTGCCGTTTGCTCCCTACGGGGGCATCTGCTCCACCAGTCCGAGTGTCTCAGAGCAACTATTGTCACAAGCGCAGCGATTGATGATGGATTTGGGCGCGAGCTACGTAGAAATGCGCTGCTGCGCTCCCTGCAGTGCCACGGCAAACCTTCCTGTCAATAACCAGTACATTGCCGCAGTGTACGAGATCCCCGGTGGCTCCGACGAGGCTTGGCTGCGGATGAACAAGAACCGAAGGAAGAAAGTCCGCAAAGCGCAGAACAATGGTCTGACAGCCGAGATATGTGAGCCAGGTCAGGCAACAGAGGCTTTCTATCGGCTGTACGTTCGCAACATGCGCGACCTAGGGACTCCTGCTCACAGCGCAAGGTTCTTTGAGCAGGTAGTCATAGAGTATCCCAATGGTACGAGGGTGGCCCTGGTACGACACGAAGGAAGAGTCGTAGCTGGTACATTCTTGCTTCTTCGTGACGGCACACTAACATGCGGTTGGGGAGCTTCACTGAAGGAGTACCTCTGGTGCGATCCAAACGACCTCCTTTATTGGGAAGTGATAAGATACGGCTGTGAGCAGGGCTTTCGCGAGATTGATTTTGGAAGGAGTCTGTCCGGAAGCGGAAACGCCACATTCAAGAAAGAGTGGGGAGCCGGAGAGACTTGCTTGGAGTATCGATACATGCTGAACGGCACCTGTGGTGTGCCAAACGTCAACTCCTCGAACCCGAATTATGACAGGCTCTCCAGAATCTGGCGCCGCCTGCCGCTGACGATTGCGAACAGACTCGGCCCGATCATAAGGAAGAGAGTGGGATGGTAGTCTGGAGAGGATCGGCCCAAAGCGAAACGGCCTGTTGCAGCATAGGGCTTGGCCGGCACTAATGGAGATGAGGCAGTCAATGAGCATTGATTTCACAATAGACAAATACACGGATTTGTGCGAGGCGATAGCATCCTCAGGATATACGCCCTTGACCGTGCAGGCCTATCTGGAGGCCAAGGACCTGCCTTCGAGATTGGTCGTCGTGAGGCACGACGTTGATGCCAGCCCCAGGAATGAGCCAAAGATAGCACTTGTAGAAAGCGACTTTGGGATCAGGGCCACATACTACTTCAGGTACAAGCCCAACATCTTCAGGCCGGACGTAATGCGGAAGATCGCTGCCATGGGTCATGAGATTGGCTATCACTACGAGACGCTCGATAGGGCGAAAGGGGACTTGAAGAGGGCCCTGGAGATGTTCAGAAGAGAACTCGCGGCGTTCAGAGAGGTTGCTGACATCAAGTCGGTCAGCATGCACGGGAATCCATTGACCCCGTGGGACAATCGGGATCTATGGCGCGAGTATGATGTCAGAGACTATGGAGTCCTGGGAGAGGCCTATCTTTCATTTCATGACATCATCTATCTGACTGATACAGGGAGAACTTGGAGCCCTGCATACAAAGTGAAGGACATGCTCCCTCCGGATGCGAAAGGCAAAGGAGGAAGTCAAATCGCACCCAAAGTGCGTTCGACGGACGATGTTATCAAGCTGATGGAGACAGGACAGTACAGTCGTCTTTATCTGAACACGCATGCCGGCCGATGGGGAACGAGTTCGTTCGATTGGGCAATGTCCGTCGTTAAGGATGCGGCAGTGAACGTCGTAAAGCGAGGAATAGCCCTGAAAACGCGTGGGAAGCAGAAAGCTGACTAAGTGATTGAGGCGTGGGAACGCAATCCTGGCCTCTGGGCAGAAACGCCAGACTCAAATGAGTTCATGGGTGGCGCGCTGGAGGCCCAGGCCAAATCGGGAGTGAATTGTGCCAGTGTCTGCAGATGTGAAGAATCCTCTGATACTGTTTGTTGATCTGGACGAATGGTACCACTGTAGATGGGCGACGGGTTCGTCCTCCTCACGATGGGCCAGCGTCAATGACTGCCTTCTTGATACATACCATTCAGACAAACCGGTCGGTGAGATCCTGGAACCAACGCGATGGATACTCGATTGCTTCAGAGAACACAATGTCAAAGTGACCTTTGCCATCCTTGGTGAAGTGGCTCAATGGTACCCTGATCTGGTGAAACAGATCGCTCAAGAAGGGCACAACATTGCATGTCACGGGCTGCATCACCAGGACATTACGCTCCTTTCACGTCAGCAGTTCACTGAAGACCTGGTTCAGGCCCGGCACATACTAGAGGAAACATCCGGGAAACGCGTGGTTGGCTTCCGTGCCCCCAATCTGATCGTCACGGAATGGCTTCCCAAGGTGCTGGTCGAGCAAGGATTTGCCTACGACAGTTCCGTATGCCCAGCTAGGAACCCGGGGAAATACAAGGGGCAGTCTCAAGCGCCAAGAAAACCTTACCAGGCGAGTCTCAACTCACTATGTCGCAGGGGGAACAGCGGTCTTATTGAAATACCGGTTTCGGTATTCCCATTGATCAGGATGCCTGGAGGCCAGGCGATCATGACCAGGATTATCGGATGGCCGTGGACTAGCATAACACTGGACAGCGCCCTGCGATCTGGGCCGGCGTGTTACTACATGCATCCATACGAATTCAATCCAACTCAAGGGTTGCGTGATTTGCATCTCAACGAGCGGGTGTTCCTGCTGAGAACGGGGAACTATATGAAAGGTAATCTCAAGAAGCTCCTGCGGAAATACGAGGGGAGAATCGTCACAGCGGAGCATTATGTTGCCAATTGCTACTCTCGGAGGCGGATGACTTCCGCCAATGGGATGACAGGCGCGCAGGCACGGAAGCCTCAGTGAAGTGTGTCAGCAGTCTAATTCTGGAGCAATTCTCTCGGGAAGAGACAGCCCCCGGAGTACAAGACGCCGCTTGACGGCATTCGGAGAAGAGGACACAAGGGGATGCAGAACTCGGAAGCTAGGCCATGGCCGCGAAGGCCGGATGGTGAACGATGAGGACTCATGACGGGACCAGTCTCACTCATGGAGCACTCATACGCAGCACTGCAGATGGGACCGAGGTGATTGATAGTGCTAACCATTGAAGTCAATCCTGATATCTCCCCGGAAGAGTGGCGGACTTTTGTCGGGAGCCACCCCCAAGGAAACTACTATCACCTTCCTGAATGGCAAGCCGTTCTGAAGGAGAGCCTGGGCCAGAAGCCCTACTATGTCTTTGCCAGGAGCCCGGAAGGCAAGCTCACTGGAGTCCTGCCTTTGTTCCACCTCAAGAGCATCTTGACCGGCAGTCGACTCATCTCGCTGCCCTTCGCAAATGCATGCGGCCCCATAGCGGATTCGCCGGACACCATTGAGGCGCTCGTGAACAGGGCAAAGGGCCTTTGTGATGAGATGAAATGCCAGTATCTCGAGATCAGGATGACGAAACCGTTGTCGCCAGGCATGGAACTGAACGACTACTTCTCCACCTACGTCGTGGAGTTGTCTGAACCGCAAGCGATGTGGAAGAAACTCGACAAGCGGGTGCGTTGGGTGGTTGATAAGGCCAGAAAAGGCGGCACAGAGGTGAAGATAGACAATTCAGACAAGGGGTTGCAGGCTTTCTACGATCTGAATCTGCGGACCAAGAGAAGGCTCGGCGTGCCTGCTCACACCATCGGCTTCTTCAAAGCCATGCGCAAGCACATGAATCCTTACTTTCGCATCTACTTGGCGGAGGTTGAAGGCAAGGTCATTGCAGGCGCTCTGGATCTCAGCTTCAATGGGGTTGTCGGCTATGCTTATGCGGCGTCTGACAGCAGCTACCTGCAGTACTATCCCAACGACGCCATTGCCTGGCAGGCGATACAGGACAGTAGCCACGAGGGCTTTCGACAGTTCGATTTTGGCAAGACATCCTCAGAGAACGTTGGGCTGGCACAGTTCAAGAAGAAGTGGGGAGCTGAGAAGAGGCCATTGTACTACTACTACTACCCGAAGAAGCCGCACTTGATCTCATCAAACAGAACCGGAACCAAGTACAAGCTTGTTACTGGCCTGTGGAGAAGACTGCCATTGCCCATTCTGCGCGTCTTGAGCCCCATAGCCTTTCGGCAGTTGGACTGAGGACTTGTGACAAGCCTTGGTCCAGCCTGGATCAGCAATGAAGATACTGGTTGATTTGAACCATCCCGTTGATGTCAATTTCTTCAAGAACGCTATTGGCGTGTTGGCGAAACAGCACAACTGTGACGTTGAGATTAGCCTTCAACCCAGAGGTAAGCTTGTCCCTATCCTGCAAAGAGAACTGCCTGGTTATCGTTTCACTTCCATCGGCACGTACAGGAAATCGTTGGCCGGCAAGGTCTTTGGTGCCGGATACCGGTTCCTGCGCTTGCTGAGCTACGTGCGCCGAGGCGGTTTTGATGCGGTGGTTTCCTTTGGCGGGATTGGTGTATGTCATGCCACATATGTCCTGAGAAAACCTTCCGTCATATTCGACGACGACATTGAATATAGAATAGGGTTCTATCCCTACAAGCCATTCGCTACTCGACTGGTGATGCCCCAGCAAATTCCCGTGCGCGGCAAGAATGTGGTCAAGTACAAAGGTTTCAAAGAACTGGCCTACTTGCATCCCAATCACTTCAGACCAGATGAAAGTGCGCTCCACGAATATGGAGTCACGCCGGGGAAGTACGTTTTCGTCAGAGAAGTAAGCAAGATCAGCATGAACTACGCGCACCTGGAGACCGGCCAACTGGCCAGTGTCTGCGGCCACCTGAAAAGCCTGGGGCTAGATGTCGTTCTCTCCCTGGAAGACAAGTCTCTCACCGATCGCTTTGCACCCCACTGCATCATACTCCATGAACCGGTGAGGGATATCTACTCCCTGATGCATTTCGCCCTGCTCACCGTCTCCTCCGGGGATACCATGGCTCGCGAGTCCTGCCTGACCGGCACGCCGGTTATCTACACAGGCGGAAGGTACATGTCCGTCAACACGGAGTTGATCAAGAAAGGCATCTTCTTTGAGCCTGATAAGGAGCATTCCGTGATGAGTCTGGTGGGAAAGGTTGTGGAGGGGAATATCAAGGACAGCACCCAGGAGGTAGTGCAGCAAGCCTTGGTAGATGAATGGGAAGACACGACTGAAGTAATCGTCAACAACGTACTGGAAGTCTTGCACACGCAACATTCAAAGGCTGATCCTGAGTGAGGCCATGTAGCTAAGTGGAAGTAGTAATCGTTGAGGCAATGGACCCGAGTTCGCCAGGTATCGGCGGCGGGGAGACATACTCACTCAACCTTCTCAAATACCTCCTGAAGACAGATGTGCGCACGGTCTTCATTGGGGTTTCACCAACAAGCCGCCGGTCAAGCCAAGACGCGCTCACCTTCGTGCCTGTCTCCAGCAATCCATCTCTCAGCAATTACAGCTATGTGTTGAGAATACTGTTGAGCCGCCCGCGCTCCATGGTCCCGCCGAGGGCTGTGGTCCATGTCCAGCGCCCGGAATACGCCTTCCCTTTCGTTCTGTTCTGCCGCAAGAATCCCAAGGTGATTACGCTTCACGGGAGAATACTGCACGGAGTCAGGCTGAAACAGCCCAAAGTCATCGCATGGGTCTACGGAGTAGTCGAGTCATTCTGCCTCAGACACAGCACAGCTTTGATAGCGGTTGATGAGGGGACGAAGGAGTTCTACGAGAGAGAATACCCTTGGCTGCGGAAGAAGATCCGGGTGATCCCGATCGGGATCGACTTGGCGAGATTCAAGGTTCTGAATCGGGGGGGTCTGCGCGCGAAATGGGGTCTTGGAAGCACCGAGAAAGTCGTCATGTTCGTGGGCCGCCTCGAAATCGAGAAGGATCTTGGCTTCTTGATTGACAGTTTCCGCATGGTGTTGAAGCAACTACCTGACGCACGACTTGTCTTCGTCGGTGACGGAAGAGACAGAAAGCGACTCGAAGACATGGTCAAGGATCTGACCCGAAAAGAGGTGCTGTTCATGGGGGCGCAGAAGCCGGATTCCATGCCTGAGATCATCAACTGCGCTGACGTGCTGGCCCTGTGCTCGTTATATGAGGGCAGCCCGACCACGGTCAAGGAAGCTCTGGCTTGCGGTGTGCCGGTCGTAACCACCCCGGTGGGGGATGTGGCGGGGATCATCAGAGACAATGTGATCGGACGAATCGTCCCAAAGGATTCCGGGCAATACTCCCGAGCAATAGTTGAGATACTGTCCAGCGAGAACACGGAGGACGTACGACACGAGTGTGTCAAAGCGGCCACGGCATTCGGGTTTGATCAAGTCGGAGCACGTACTGTTGGACTGTATAGTGAGCTTCTCCTATAGGCAGAAGGGCAGACCGTAAATGAGAGAGATGAGGCGGAGGCTAAGTCATAGGTTGGTAAGCTTCATGCGACCCATCATGACTACTGTCTCCAAGAATCACGTCTATACCGCCCGATTTGGCGGTGAGAAGTTCAAGTTAAGGGGGGATCTGGGTTTCTGGCTTCTGTGGAGAAGAGACACCGGGGAGGAGCGCTTCCTGACAGCGTTGTCCCTAAATGGCAAGACGGTATACGATGTAGGGAGTTACATCGGTGTTCTGACCGTATTCTTTGCCAAGACCGTTGGCGAGAACGGGAGAGTGGTTGCCTTCGAACCTAACCCCGATAACTTCACCAAAGCCAAGGGGAAAGTCAAACTCAATGGCCTAGACAACGTTCACCTTGTGGACGTCGGCATTGGCAGCCAGCGAAGGACAACGGAACTCACCTTCCCCCGCTGGAGAGCCGGCGCAGGAAGCATGGATGACGGTATACGTCAACGTATCGTGAAGGACGGCAAGTTTGAGTCAATAGAGGTGCAGGTTGACACTCTCGACAACTGTATTGAGGCCAACAGGTTGCCCACTCCAGATTTGGTCAAGATCGACATTGAGGGAATGGAATATGATGCCTTGGTAGGCATGGCTGAGACCATCCGAAGACACAGGCCTGCCTTGTACATCGAGATTCATGGCGCTGACGTGAACACTAGAATGCTTAATGCCCGGAGGCTATGGGAATTTCTTCACAGTCGCGAGTACTCCATTTCTCATGTTGAATCCGGCCAAGCGATTACTGACCATACTCAGATTGCGAAAGAAGGCCACATCTACTGTTGGCACGCTGAGAAGACCGCTTCTTGAGAGGTGGCACGAGTTCAAGAGAGTTTGGCCGCCGGCCCAGCGCTTTCTGAGTACCGTCATCAATGGTCTGATGCTAGCCACGGGGACCAGCAAAGGAAGATCGTCCGAGGTCCGACGAGCTTACGAAGGGTAGGAGACATTTCACCGGCAAGGCAATGGGGCAGGATCAACCGTGCTGAAACGTAGAAAGCTGTCCCAGTCAACGGCCGACTTGAAAACAGCCGGGCGGTTGGGCATGTCATTGTTCTCCGGTCAAGATGCTGTCGAAAGCTGGCAGTGGCAGGGGAATCCAGCAGCCGTCACTGAGATACTCAGGCTGAATGCCATGCCTCTCGCCTACTTCCACGGAAGGAAAGGCCCCGTCTTCTCACCGCTTTTCGAGTCGGCGGAGTTCATTAGGGAGTTGGCGAAGCACCAAGAGAGATGTCATCAATGGAAAGAGGCCTTTGGAGCAGTCAAGAATGCCTTCCTATTGAATGACGTGAAGTATGCCTTTATTAAGAGCCCTTCTCTGTTCCCTTACACGAGCGGCAATCTGGACGTCCTTGTGAGGGAGCAGGACTTTGACAAGGCCGGCAACTTGTTGAAGCAGAGCGGATTCGTGGAGTTGAAAAACATCAGGGAACCCCACAAATACCTATATAAGAGGTTCGACTGTGGGAAGGAGATTGTCGCTATCCATCTTCATTGCAGGGTCTTTTGGGGCGCCACGTTCATAGGCCCAGATTCGGAATGGTCCAGGGCCGACGGGAGACTCCTTGATGGCGTGGTATTCCCCTTGAGCGCTGAGGGCTGTTTGCTGACGACGTTCGCCCATTCTTTCTATGAGAACTCGGCCATCAGCTTGTTGGACCTGTGCGTAGTGAAACACCTGGTGGATGGTGGGGATATGGACTGGCAGTACGTGAGAGGCACGGCAAAGAGCTACAAGTGGGAAGATGGATTCAACTTGTCGGTGCTGGCCTATGAGCGTCTTCACCAAGAGATCTTTGGCAGTCCACTTTTCCCCCAACCGGTGCTAGACGATGCCCGACGATTGACCGGCCGACGGATCATCCTGCGCACGGCCGCACGGGGACTGCGCAATGACAGACTCGCCGTGCCGTTCTATCTGCCACTCGTGACAACGAAGTTGCTGGCCTACAAGAAGATGCTGCAATCCAGCGAATTTGGGGGGATGCACAGGCGAGCACTGAACCTGGCCAAACTACTTCTTGAGGTCCTGTTTATTCACATTCTGAAACTCAATCCACAGAAAGGCATGCTCGTAGCCATTAGTGGAATGGACGGCAGCGGCAAGAGTGCTCATGCCCATGCTCTGGTGGAAACCTTACGCGCCTGCGGATTGAACACTCGCTATCTTTGGACCAGGGCGGGGTCTCAAGGAGGATTCCTGTCTCTGACCAAGATCAAGATATTTGGCAGAAAGTCCGCCGCATCCGGCCAGTCAGTGGATCAGAAGGTGGGCGCCGGGCGTTTCCAGAGAACGAGTAGGCTCCTTAGCGCTAGATGGAGGCTCATTCCGTGGAAGGTCATCAATGTTGTGGACTACTGCGTTTTCTACAACCTGATGCTTCGGGTGAGACTCCTGAAGAGACAGGTTGTAGTCTGTGATCGGTATGTACCTGACATTTTTGTGGATATTCATTCTTATGTTCAAGAGAAACCAAAGGCTATGTGGCTGAGGCTGCTTTCCTGGTTCCTCCCCCGTCCGACGCTGAGCGTATTGCTGACGACTCCAGTTGATGTCGCCCTGGAGCGTTCCCAAGATGTCGAGTGCGTAGACTTCATTCGTAGACAGGCTGAGGTCTACAGCCAGGCACAGAGACTTCTGGAGCTGACGGTTGTCGACAACGGGCATCGTGAGTTTCGGGACGTGTGCAACGAGTTGACCGACTTGGTCCTTCACAAATACTATGGTAGGAAGTGCGTGTGGTTCGGTTGGGACCAGCAAAGATGAGAATCTGCATCTACACTAAAAGGCTGACACAGCGCCTAGACGAGGGCATAGTCAGAGTGGCGCACGACCTAGCCCATCAACTGGCCAAGAATCATGAGGTGCTGACATTGTTCTCGGCAGGAGACATGGCTGTCGCGGAGAACCTTGTCAGGATCCCCACCAATCGCTCCGGCCTGAATCTCAGGCTGAGAAGAGAAGTCAGAACTTTTCGTCCGGACGTCATACTATACATCCCCCGAGGCCCGGTCGGCCTCTCGAGTCTGCTGTTCGCCAGAGTACTCAAGTTGTATGGCAGAAGCGCAGATCTGATGATTCTGGCACCTCAGCCAAGAGGGCTCACCTCACCACTGTCCCGGAAGTGCGCGCCTCTGCTGAGACCGGACCTCATTCTCGCGACTTCCAGAAAGGACCAACGAGACCTGGAGCAGTTGGGATGTGCGGCGCAGTTTGTCCCCCTGGGTGTCGATATCGAGAGGTTCACTCCCACAACCCCTAGCGGGAGAAGTGAACTGAGGCGTAGATACGGGTTCGGTGAGAAAGACCTGATAGTCCTTCATGTCGGCCATATACGAGAGGGAAGAAACGTCGGTGCGCTTGAATGCGTACAAGGCAATGGGATCCAAGTATTGGTGGCCGGGAGCACATTTTTCCCGGCTGAGGCTAGTCTGGCCCGTCGTCTTGAGACCCGAGGGATCAGATTCCTCAAAGAGTACTTCGACCACATCGAGGAGATATATCAGTTGGCTGACCTGTACGTTTTCCCCACCCTGTCTGAAGAAGCTTGTATCAGCCAGCCGCTCTCTGTGATGGAGGCCATGGCCTGTAACCTGCCGGTTGTAAGCACGAGATTCGGGGGGTTGCCCGATCTCTTTCCCGGTGAAGGCGGCGGGCTTTTCTACGGCTCCGACACTGCAGACCTCCTGGCAAAGACTAAGCATGTCTGCGATAATATACGGCATATCAGCCCAAGAACCAGGGAGATGGTTCAGCAGTATTCCTGGGACAGGAGTAGTCAGGAAATCCTGAGGATCATGGAGCAGTATCGTTCATTCAGAGGGAACGACCGCAAGGCCGAAAACAGGACCGCTCATATGGATAGAGAACACCGATGACCATGACAAGAGATATCGTGCTCAAACTGCTGGCTCTGCTTCTCATGGCTTCAGTTATACCGGCCCTCTGGCTGGCCCACCAGTCTCCGGCCATCGGCTACGAGACGTCGATCTACAGTAGCACTCCGATCTTGGTCTGGGGCCTGTTGCTTCTGAGTCTTGTCGGGGGCATTGGCATCGTCATTCATGAGTTGGCCACCGGGAGATTCCAGGAAAGCCGAACCTATTTGGTAGGGTTCGCGGTTATCCTAGTGGCCACGACAAGCTACTTGTGTCTGCCGTATATCAGAAACTACGTCACCTGGAGAGCCGATCAGATGGGGCACATCGGCTTTGTGGAAGACATTGCCTGGACAGGACATATCGAGGGCTTCAACCCTTATCCGATAATTCATACCCTGCTCTTCGAGCTCGCGGCCGTCACGGGAGGATCAATCCCTGTCGTGGTCAATCTCAACACCACGCTGGTTTTCCCCTTGTTCGTGTTGACGACGTATCTCCTCGCCACGGTGGTCCTGCCCCACAAGGGACAGCAGTTGATGGCTGCACTTGTCGTCAGTGGAACCTTGGCTGGGCTCTTTCGCTTCAATCTGATACCGAACACCTGGTCCATACTCATGCTGCCGCTACTGTTCTATTGCTACTTCAAGCGCGACAGACTCCCTTTCAAGCTGCTGTTCATCATGCTTCTGGTAGCCTACCCGTTCTTCCACCCCTTGTCATCTCTCATTGTCATAGCGGCCCTGTCGGCCATGGAATTGCCAAAACCGATATACTGGCGACTCCTCAAGCGCCTTCGCATGCACGTACCCGACTGGGTGAAGTCGAGGCCTGCTCTATGGCCAATACTGCTAGAGACAGCCATCTTTGTCCCATGGGTTCTCACACGCGAGGCATTTCGTACGAACGTCAGGCAGTTCTGGGTCCAACTGATTACTTTCAGTGGATCTAAACAGATGGAGCAGGCAGCAACGGACATGGACAAGCTGGACCTGAGCCGTCTCGACTTCATGATCCTCGGGATCAAGCTGTACGGGGAGCTCCTGCTTCTCGTGGCTGTCGCCGCAGTGGGACTCATCATCCTGGCCAAACAGTTACGCTCCGGCGACGAGAATCATAGCAAATACAGACTGCTGTTCGTCGGCATCTTGTTCCTGCTGGCCTGTTTTTTCTATGCCGCCTTCTTCGTCGGGATTCCCGGCGCCGAGGCACTTGCCGCCGACAGAATCCTGGTCTACATCGAAGTGGCCGCCATTCCGCTCGTGGCGTTTACCTTGTGGGAGCTTTCCAGATGGGTGAAGTTCAAGCCCCTAGCCTGGAGTGCTGTAGTCGGCATCATCCTCATTGCAGCCTTTCTTAATGTCAGTACCCACTATGCTTCGCCCTTCGTGATACGTATGGGTCAAGGGGTAACACAGGCGGACATGACCGCAATGACATGGTTTCTGGAAGAGAAGGACCCTATGGGTTACGCATACTATATCACGACTGCCCCCGATAGATTCGCCCAGGCCACCTTGACAACGACCGCCACGCGCAACCGAGAAGACATAAGGTATCACGACACTCAGTTCCGTGATCGCTTCGGTTCCGACAACTTCACCACCGTTGGAGAACAGTTCGGTCATGACATATACGGTAATATCAACAAGCTGGACAAGTTGGTCTATCAGACCGTGTGGCGGAAAGTAGATAGGTTCGATGATGCCGACTTCGAGCGGTTGGAGCAGGATCCGACAGTGTGCCGAATCTATTCTAACGGTCCGACGGATTGTCTGTTCATCACCGGTCGTGAGCGCCGCACCGGCCCGTAGCATTCCTCAGCAAACGCCAGCGGAACGGGAGAGGGGGAAGGTGGCAGTGGCACGACTGACGCTTGGCGATCACCCGATGCCATAGGAGGCGAGTGTACAGCGTAACAACTGGACATACCCAGATAACTCTTAGCTTGGGGCAGAGACTGAGCCTGCCTTTCGTGAAAGCGGCGAGCGCAACGGGTCTCCTGGATGGCTATCGACTATTGAGAAGACGCCTGGTCAAATGGTCGGCATGCATCCTCGTCTACCACCGTGTAGGCGACACCTGTGAGTTTCCTTCGGATGTGGGCCTGACGGCAACCGAGGATTTTGAGAAGCAGCTCATCTACCTGCGACGACGGTACAAACTCATGTCGCTGAGTGAACTCGGGAGTGCTCTCGCTACCGGGGCAACTGTTCCTGCTGACGCTGCGGCCATAACATTCGACGATGGGTACCGTGACAACTACTTGAACGCCTATCCCTTACTCAAGAAACACGGTGTGCCAGCCACTATCTTCCTGGCAACAGGCCACATTGACAACGGGGTCCCCTACTGGTGGGATAGGATTGACTACGCTGTGCATAACACAAATCAGGAGGAGCTTGAGTTGGAACAACTCGGGACATACCACTTCAGAAGCACTACTGAGAGGTGGCTGGCCGCACGCACTATTCGGGGGCGGCTCAAGGACTTGACGGAGAACGAGAAGAACTCGGCTATCGAACGGCTGGTGAGGAGACTCGGTGTAGACATACCCAGCACCCTAGCCAGAGGGATGATCCTCACGTGGGATGAAGTAAGAGAAATGGCCAAGAACGGTATTGCTTTCGGTGCTCATACGGTCAACCATCCCACCTTGATCGGGCTGCCGTTGGAACAAGCAAGGCGAGAGATAGTCGATTCGCAAAGACGCATCGAAGAGCGTACCGACACGCCTGCCATCACTTTCGCTTACCCTGACGGGCGGCCAGCGAACATAAACAATGACATCAAGTCAATCCTGAGAGAAAACCGCTTTGTCTGCGCCGTCTGCGCCACTCCTTCCAGGCTAGTCTCACCAGGAACAGATCCATATGCGTTGGGCCGTGTCTCACCCAGGTGGAACTTCAGCACGTTTCACCTGAGCGTCTCCGGAGTGTATCCGGACTTGATGGCCTTGAGGAGCCGGTTGAGGGGAGGATGAGCAGTTCCGGGCGAAAATGGTCCATTAGACCCTATAGGGATGGAGACGAGGAAGGAATCCTTGAGCTCTGGAAAGCCGTGTATCCCGAGCACACGTATGACCGGGAGCAGTGGATGAAATGGTGGCGGTGGATGTATAGAGCCAACCCGCACGGGATAGGAGTGATATTCCTCGCCGAGCAAGAAGGCAGAATAATTGGGCACACTGCCGAGATCCCCGTGATGATGAAGATCGGCAGCGAGAGCGTGCTTGTGGGCGTCAGTTTGGATGCCATGACCCACCCCGACTACAGGCGTCAAGGGACCTTTGTCGCGCTGGTGAAGGCCAGGAGCCTGGAGAGCGAGAAACGCGGCATACGTGCTACATATGGATTCCGAAACAGGTTCTCATACCCATATCCAGCGTTGGCGACAAAGGTAGGCATGTTCGACGGCGCCACGATGCAGAAGGTACTCCGGCCACTTGACTGGAGGAACACCCTCAGAACTCAGACACAGAACAAATTCCTGCTGACTGTTGGAGCGCCGGCAGGCAGCCTGCTGAGCCATGTCCTCTTTCGGGCCAAGAGGAGACCCCTCCCGAAGGGCATCACCATTGCCCGAGAGTCCAGTTTTGATGAGAGCGTCAATGGCCTCTGGAAGAGGGTTTCAAGCCAATACCAGGCGATCGTGTTGAGGAACATGGAATACCTCAACTGGAGATATGTTGCTGTGCCTGACAGAGACTACTCGATACATCTGGCCCGCCGATCAGACACCGTTGTCGGCTATCTGGTCCTGGGCCACAGAGAGACAGACTCCGCAAGAATAGGCATCATCGTCGATATTCTTGCGGAGTCGGACGAGGTTGCCGAATCTCTAATCTCAGAAGCCGTCGAGCACTGCAGGCTGGACAAGAGAGACCTTATCTGGAGCGCCAGAATTGCAGGCACACCGCTGGCCAGAGCCTACCGCCGGAATGGGTTTATCTCCGTGCCTTTTGCCAAGAGTATCGGCATCAAGGGCCGATCAAGTTCTCCAAGTATTGCCCTGCAGATGCAGAACCCAAAGAACTGGTTCCTTCAGATGGGCGACTCTGACGAGGCCTGACACAGAAGCGTCCCAGGAACTGGACTGCGTGATCCTAGAATGGAGCCGGTCATCATGAGCGCGGAGGTTCAACAACAGAAAAACCAAAACAGTCCATGTGTGATTCCCGGAGCCACACCTATCGTCCGGCCAACGCGAGACTGCAAGATCCAGGACCAAGGCGCTTTACTCTCGCTTTACCTGGCACATAGTATTATCAGCGTCATATCGGAGCCTCGGTAGGCCAGGCAAGCGTATCTTGACTGCACGGGATTGGACATACATATAGGAGTCTAGATTTGCCTCCAATCCGAGACAGTGTACCATTGTGGTGTTCCAATGTGCGTGATCATGATGAAATCGCATGA
>Ga0105103_10001010_pt1 | contig 15878 bp, 8 predicted proteins | sample PPLLaktember2015_2_FD_79107 | JGI IMG/M metagenome (GOLD analysis project Ga0105103, IMG submission 79107) | Freshwater sediment microbial communities from Prairie Pothole Lake near Jamestown, North Dakota, USA - PPLs Lake P7 Core (6) Depth... | ecosystem: Environmental > Aquatic > Freshwater >...
CAAACCTTTTGTTCACTCTTTACAGGAAAACGGACGGAGTTCTGGTACAGGCACCTGCGAACGACCCTCTTAAACCTTCAGATTACAGAATTCCCTACATGGAAAGGCTCGGGCAGAATAAAATACTGAAAGGGAATATTTCAGTTACTTTTTTATACCTGTTCTATTCTGAGAGTGACACCGTGAAATATAATTTCTATATCAAAGACAGAGCTGGCAATGAGAGTAATATTGCCACAACAAGCGAGATCGCAGTATCGGTAAACGACGTTTACGAAAATTAAAAAATAATCATATCCTTACTCCCATGAACAGGATATCATCGACCTGTTCATAGCTGCCTTTCCATTCACGGTAATAATCTGAAACAGCATCCATCTGCTTATCCATGGGCAGTTTCGAAATCTCGCCGACAAGCCGTTTAAGTCTTGCTATTTTCATTTTTTTGCCGTCGGGGCCTCCAAACTGGTCAGGCAGTCCGTCGGAGAACATATAAATGGTATCTCCCTCGTTAAGATAATATTCCTGGTCATCAAAATACTTCTCAATAACAGACTGGCCTCCGACTGAAGCCCTGTTTCCTTTTATATAGTAAATTTCTCCACCTATCACGATCATAACAGGCCGCATTGCCGAAGCAAATCTCACATGCCTGTTGCTGAGAGTAAACTCGCAAACAACCACATCCATCCCGTCATTTGAAACTCCGACCTCAAGATTCTGATTTAATGTTGAGAAGATCTGTTTATCGAGCATTGTGAGTATCTCTGAAGGCTTCGAGATTCTTTGCCGTGATACAATATCCTGCAGAAGGGTTGACCCGATCATCGACATGAATGCACCAGGAACACCATGACCTGTTGAATCGGCGCACACAAGAACAAATCTGTCGTTGTCGAGCTTGTCGAACCAGTAAAAGTCACCGCTCACGATATCACGCGGATAAAGCATGACAAAAGCATCGGTGAACTGATCTTTCAGCCTGCTGATATCCGGCAGCAGGCTTGACTGGATCCTGCGGGCATAGTTAATGCTGTCGGTTATCTCAAGGTTCTGTATCTCAATTTCAGCTTTCTGCTTCATGACCACCTCAGTCCTTGCTTCAAGTTCCGTCTCAAGATATTCCTGGATCTTTTTCTGGGCCTTCTCTCTTTCCCTGATAATAAGAACTATTGCCCCTGAAATAACCCCTGCGGCCGCCAGCAGGAACCACCATGTTCTCCAGAAAGGATGTTTAATTGAGATGTCGAACGAAACTGGAACATCCTGGGTGAGGCCGTCTTCACTTACTGAAATGAGGTTGAAACGGTATTTCCCATCGCGCAGGCTGTATTTTGTTTCACGGGCCGATGATGCACTTGTCCAGTCATCATCGAAATTCTCCATAAAAGTACTGTAATATACCCTGCCGGGATTGCTGAAATTTATGCCCGCATAGTTTACTGTTATTGTATACCTTTTCTTATATGGCAAGGAGAAAGAGCTCTGATACGGGTATGTTATATCATTTATAGTTATTGAGTTGATATTACAGAAGGGTGCAGTCTGCTTTTTGCTGTCCCTTGTCCTGTCATAAACGATCAGCCCGTCGGTGGTACCTATGAATACCTTCCCCTCAGGCGATTCATACATACCTGCGGGGTTGCATGATCCGCTCCTGGCGAAATCGGTAGCAAACACCCTTGTCATTCCTGATACGGGATTATATCTTGAGAAACCCCGCTCATGTCCTATCCAGATACTGTTTTCAGAATCAGCAAGGATACTATAAGAGTAATTTGAAAGAAGCCCGTCGGTAACTGTTACTGATCTTACAGAGTCACCGTATATTGCAAAGACACCGTTTCCCTGGGTTGATGCCCATATTTCATTTTCTTTCCCGGCTGATAATCGCAATATCTTATTCAGCAGTATTCCATACATTACTGCTTCAGATGAAAAAATACCAGAATCGGGAATAACCCTGTAGAGTCTTTCACTTTCAGTTGCAACATATCCAATTCCTTCTGAATCAAGCAGAACCTGGTTAATACTGTTATGAGGCAGTCCGTTATTTATATTATAGCTGTGAATAAGGGCTTTGTTATACTTTGAAATAATATTTACCCCATTCAGTGTTGAGAGCCAGAGATTATCATCATCAGCTATAATACTTGCGATATAATCCGCTCCCGTGTCGCCCGACCTGTAGAACTGGTTTATTTTTCCGGTATTGTTACCCAGATAGAGCCCGTTTCCCTTCGTGCCAATCCAGATATTTTTACCATCAATAAGATAGGAAGTAACTTCGGTTCTGCCGGTCTGGAGGCTGAGATCAACATATTTCAAGGCTTTACCTGAAGGAAGGTCAAAAAGATAATAACCGGAAGGAGTCCCCAGAAAATAACTACCGTCATACTGATCGACGAAGATTATGTTATCAGGCCGTTTATCTTCACCCGGAGCATAAAAGCTAAACGCATCTGAGCTAAGCATTGAAAGGCCATTACCGTTATAACCAATCCAGAAATTATCCTCAAAGTCCTGGTAGATCAGGGAAATGTTAATGCCTGCCAGTCCTGATCCTTCATTTAAAACCTGTATTGACTGCACTTCTGTCTGGTCACTTCCTGTAAAGGCTATTTTAACTGCACCTGTTCCCGGGGCTGAAATCCAAATATTATTATCAGAATCTTGAGTAATTGCTCTTACTGTTAAGGATTCAAGTTCAGGAGATTCCGAAAATACTGAAAGGGTGTGGCTGTCATCCCGGAGTTTAAGTCTGAAGAGACCGTTTCCGTCTGTTCCGATCATGAAATCATTACCGCCCTCAAGGGGGAACAGCGACATTATTCTTGAATAGTCGAATCCTTCAATGATCTTTTTTGTCACGAGTGATTCTCCGTTTATTTCGCAAAGAAGCAGGTTTTCCTGGGTTCCTATAAGGAGGGATCCTGAACCTGTGAAGCACCCTGAGAACATGAACGGATCAGATTCCACAGGATATGTTTTTACCTGTAAGGGTTTATCAGGATCGATACTGAAAACATAATTTCTCTGAGGGATAACAAAAATCAATCCCCCGGCATCTTCGAGTATTGTACTGATGCCAGAAGCATTCTGCAGGCCTGTCGGTCTGATCTGTCCGTTTTCCGTAAAGAACAGGGTGCCGTCGTTACAGCCAAACCAGATATTTCCGTTCTTATCTTTCAAAGATACTGTAGGATAACGGTTCGCGGCCGAATCAGGGAATAAAACCCTGTGGAACTGAAATCCGTCGAATCGTGAAAGCCCCCCGGGAGTACCTATCCACAGGTAACCGTTCCTGTCCTGGTTCAGCGTATATACGACATTGTCGGGCAGATTGTTTTCAATACTGTAATGTTTAAATCTGTAAGACTGGGCGCCTACAATTCCTGAATACAGCATAACGCACGCTATGGTGCTGATAATTTTTTTACTACAGTTAAGAACCTTCATTTAAGATTTCTTCTATTTTTTTTGCACTTTCTTTATCCCGATTACCGGCTGGTAAACAGGAACTCCACCGATTGGAGAGCTGAAGAACTGAAGGGCATCCCCCCTCTGGTTTTCGAGTGAAACAACAACATTGTTATTACGTACAAGGTCATCCTTGCGTTTATGAAACTGAAAATCAAGAGACTTACCCACCTCAGGCGGTTCAATGGGGATGCGTGACATTGACCATTCGTCCTCGTTGGAAATCGGAATAGAGATTCCCTGTTTGTATCTCGAGACAACGAGTATTGCCCCGTCGTTATCCCAGTCGAAGTTACGCTGCCTTATCCATACGATTCCTGTATCAACATATGGATAGATATGTGCTACGCTTTTAGTATCATTCCACATTCTGAAGGTATACTCATAAGTAAAAGCATTTGCTCCCTCGATAGGAAGTTCGGCATTTGCGTCGCGGCTCAGGAAATACCTGTACAGGTTTCCATCATCACCGCTTATCCCTTCGCATATTATCTTAAAAATATAAGCGTCCCATTTCTCGTTGTAATCACCTTCGGTAGGGTTAAAAGGACCAAAGGCATAATATTTATTGTCATATCTGGGTTCATTTCCAAAGACCCGTGAGGCAAGCAGATTCCCTGTCTTGAAATTTACCCCGTCAATTAGTCCCCGTGAAGCTTCGTTTTTGTCAGGGTCTACCCCCTTGCCGCCATAAACAGAGAACATTGTGCGGGAATCAAAGAATCCCTGGATCTCGTCAATTTCTCCCCCGACGTCAGGATCAAAAACCTTTATATAAAATTGCTGCTTAAAGTCTTTCGGAATTGTAAAAAAGAATATTGAATTAAAATCATCATCACCCCACGATGTCTGGCCGCTTTTACCGAATGTAACAAGATAAGGTATATTCTCATCTTTACCCGGTACTGCCTGACCTGACAGGTCAGCCGGAAGTAACAGAAAAGGAATAAATGCAGAAAGCAGGATCCTGTATATTGCAGAAAACAGTCTCATTGATTTATCAAAAATAGTAATTTTCATATTCAGGGTCCCGGTATTATGAAAATATTTTTCGAAACACATGTCTCTTTTATCGCTCCACCCGCATCCGGTCTGGCTGTCACTATCAACTGGATATTATATGTTCCGGGTTTTCGATACTCCTTATCAACATTTTTACCAGATGCAATGGTCCCGTCCCCGAAATTCCAGTAATACCTCACGATGTCCCATCCAGGCAGGTTTGTCTTATCGGCACTTAATCTCAGGGGCTGTAAAACGGATACAGTGTCGGGTGCTGTGATATAAGCCTGCTCAACTGACTCAATTACAAGAATATCCGACTTTTCGTTATATGAGGTTTCATTTGTTACAAGGTTAACAATGTCGAGTTGGACGATATATGTACCCGGTCCTTCATAGCAGTGTTCAACTCTTGAACCCAGGCCGGTTTGGCCGTCACCAAATTTCCATTCATACCTGAATGGCATTGAATCGTACCTTACTGCATTCTCCTCAACGAACTCATAACAATAATTATCCTCTTCAGCCATATTGCATGATTCCTTCCTTAAAATTGCAGTATGAAATTCATAAATATCATCATTTCTGCGCCTGTTTGATGAAAAATAACCTTTCAGTAGATCTGTTTCAGCGACAAAGGCAAAATCATCAAAAGCAGAATTTACAGGTTCGGCAAGTCTGACAGGGCTCTCCCACAAACCATTGCCTGATACTGAATAATAGATATCAAGGCCGCCAAGGCCGCCCTGACGATCGGAGGTAAAGAATAGCTTTCCTGAATTATGCATAAACGGATAATTTTCTGCTCCCGGCGAGTTGACTGCAGTACCGAGGTTGACCGGGGCACTCCATTCACCGTTGACTGATTCGCAGAAGTAGATATCAGAGCCGCCCAGACCTCCCGGCATATCAGATGCAAAGAAAAGGAATCTTCCGTCGTTGCTTATTGATGGCTGACCAAGATCATAATCCGGATTATTGTACCCGAACGGCCGTACGTCAACCAGTTCTGTTCCTGAAAGATCGGCAAGAAAGATCCCGCTTCTGTTCCTGAAGCTCCTGTTTCTGGTCTGAACACCGGTCTCTGTCTCGCTTGTGAAATAGACAGTTTTCCCATCGGGGGTAAAACATAAGGGTCCGTTGTTGAAAAGGGCGCTCCGTTCACTCTTTATTTCCACCGGTTTTCGCCAGTCTGACGAGTCACGCCTTAAAGCAATAAATATATTGAAGAGTCTTCGCCCGTCGAATGATGTCCTGTCGGTAACACCTGTGACACGGCGGTCGGAACAAAAAACCAGGCCATCCTTAATAATCACAGGGGCAATATCGTTGAATGAAGAGGAGTTTACAGGAACCCTGTTTATTTCATAAACTGACAGATCCTGGGCTCTGATATTCACCGCAAGCAGGACAGAGAGGGCGACTAAAGCTATGGAACCACTTATTCTCATATCAGAAATACCTGGGATTTGCAGCGCTTACCTTATAACGGAACTCATAACGAAGGATAAATTCTGTAGATCCCTTTGAATATGAATGCATTCTACCTACCGGGTAGTCGTATGAAAGACCAATCATCATCTGCTGATTGACCTGGACCTGCACAATACCAACGGCAACCTGTTCAGTAAACCTCCAGGACCCTCCTGCCCAGATAAGATCAGAAATGATAAAGTTACCGTTCAGGTCGAACTGGGAAAGTTTCCTGGTATTTTGCAGGGAGTAGTCTATAAGAAGTGATGGCTTAAATTTCAACAGAGGTGATATGGCAAAAAGAGCTCCGGCTGACAACAGAATATTGTACTGTCCGAAATTATGATACGGGACAACTGATCCCTGTTCAGATCTGTAATAGCTAAGGAAGGCCGGTATTGACAACCCAGCAAAATACCGGTCTTCGAAGTAATAAACACCTGCCCCTATATTTGGCAGCACAAAGGCTTTATCGTTGGTCTTAAAGACCGGGTCATCTGGATGGTGAAGTATCAGGCTGGCATAATCAGTGTTTGAGATATCGGCACCTGCTTTAATCCCGAAGGAGATCCTGCCCTTTTTAAGTCTTATATGATATGCATAGTCGGCGTACATGCTTGTTGATTTGGTTGCCCCGTACTGCATAAACTGGGCCATGATTCCGAGAGCCACCTTTTCATTCTTCAGGGGTGAATGGAATGAGACCGACTGAATAAGCGGGGACCCTTTTGTACTCATCCATTGCATTCGGTATGACATGGTACTGCTCAATACGCCCCTTGTACCGGCATAAGCCGGGTTTACCATAAGTCCATTCTGCAGATACTGGCTGTATACAGGAATCCCGGGGCTTATCCAGGCTGACTCGGGAACTCCCTGACCGGTAAGCCGGAAAAAGTTAAGAAGTAATAAGATAAATCCAAACTCAAGCCTCTTCATAAGCAACAATCAGAATCTTTTTAATAAAAGGGATATCCCCATAACAATCAATATCTCTTCAGGATCACGAATCCGCTTTTCCTGAACAAGTCGCCGTTTCTTGCCGACACAATTTTGAGAAGGTAATAGTAGGTTCCCTCCGGAAGGTCGGTTCCTTTTGAATTTTTCCCGTCCCAGTCCTTCCATTCTGCACCTTTACTGTTGGTAGTTGAAAAGACCACGTTCCCGGCTCCGTTTAAAATTGTAAGCTCAGCATTATGATTCTCAATATCAAGTCCGCTGATGGTAAAAGTATTGTTGTATGCATCGCCGTTTGGTGAAAATCCTTCCGGAACGGATAGGTCATAAACATATATTTCGACCATATCTTCAAGCTTACATGCTCCCCTGGTAACTGTCCACAAAAACCTGTTCATACCGTCAGATAATCCATTGACCACCGTTGTATTATCGGCATCGTTTGAAAAGGAGCCCAGGCCATCAAGAACTGACCATTTACCTGTTGCACCTTCAAAAACAGGATCGGCATAAAGTCTGAGGATATGGTCCAGTGAGTTAATTGTAGTATCTCTTCCGGCATTTATCGCCGCTCCGGGGGGCAGCGAATCGATGGCTATATCAATAATATCTGAAGTTGATGTACAGCATCCGCCTGGCCCTGATGTAACAAAGCGTCTGTATTTCACAGGTCTGATAATCGACGGGGGCTGGTAACTTCCCGTTGGAGCATTATTCTGACCCGGGGCCGGGATCCAGGAAGTTCCGTTAGTACTCTCCTCCCACAGATATGAGTACGATCCGCTGCCTGCACCTCCTGAGATTGTCACACCCTGTGCCTGGCCAAGGGGAACCGGCAGATTGTTCCTGCATACCGTCTGATCGGCTGAAACAGTATTGCCGGTTATTGCGGGCAGCACCTGTATCCTTACCGATCCGCTTTCTGATGAGCATAATCCTGAAGTGGCTCTTCTCCTGAAATATGTTGTTGAAGTAAGTGAAACGGGCTGATAATGTCTTCCTGTACCTGAATTTGAGATATCTGTCCAGTTTGAGTTATCTGACGATAATGACCACTGAAAGGCAAAACTTCCCGGAATATTCAAACCACCTGTTGGAACCGATCCGGCAAGCCTGTTTGGAGTGCTGCCTGAGCAGATAGTGGAATCGGTCAATCCTGTTGTTAATGAAGTATTATTATTGATAACAGCCTTATGCACATTTACAATTATCGATTTGCTGATACTGACACATACTGAAGAATTAACTATCCTCCGGTAACGGGTTGTATCAGTAAGAGCCGGAGGGCTGAAGTTCTGGTTTGTAACATTTACAAACCCGGTAATGTCAGCCCATGAATGATTTTTTGTGCTGTCCTGCCATGTAAATGTGTAAGTTCCGGCACCCTTCCCGTTAAGAGGCAATGACCCTGTAATCTGTACAGGTACCGATCCTGAACAGATTGTCTGGCTGCCTGATGTTAATACATTATTTGTAATCAACGGATACTGGGTAAGCAATACAGGCTTACTGACATTTTCACAGACATTATTGGTCCCTGAAAGTACAACTCTCCTGTAGTATTCCTTTCCCGGGAACGATGGGGATGTTTCATTAGGATTGTAGTTTGTACCGTTGTTAGTGCCAGAAGCATTGACCCACGAGGAGCCGTTAACACTACTTTCCCACCTGAATCTGAATGTATTGTCGCCACCTGACAGTGTCGGAGGGGCTGAGCCGGAGAGGTCAGTGAATAACATACCGGAGCATATCTCCTGTGACGGCGTCAGAATTGTGTTGTTTCGTATTGTATCAAGCACCATGATCCTAACCGGCAGGCTTGTGCTGACACACGACCCGGATGTTACCGTACGCCTGTACCATGTTGTAACTGTAAGTCCGGGAGGGGGAAGATAATTTTCCGTTACCGATGTTACTCCTGCATAAGTTGAATTATCAGTGCTGGTCTCCCATTTGAAATCATATTTCCCGTTACCGTCAATCAGGGTCTGTAATGAATGAAGTGCTGCGGGATTTTGACCGTAGCACAGGGTTGCCGGATCTCCGATGACATTATTTTTGATATTCGGATGTACCACAATCATTACCGGCAGGCTTATATCAGTTATTGATGCCCCGTTGTCGGTAACCACGCGTCTGAACCATGTTGTCTGCGGAAGGGCGGAAGGCGGAGTATAGTGTTGCTGGTTGTTTGTACCGGCAGCTGGTCCAAACCCGGCCGTTGCCGAAGTTGTACTGCTCTGCCACTGGAACGAATAGGGAGGTGTGCCTCCAACAGGCTGTGTTCCTGTAATCTGTCCGAAGAGAGTATTTGAGCAGACAGAGTCAATCTGGTTTCCTGATGCAACAGACCTGATTGAATTAAAAAGGAATCCGTTAAGTCTTGGTACATATGCATGTTTTATTTCGCCAGTCCCTTCATTAGGCGATGCAGGACCTGGCAGACCGTAAGCGACAATTGCAGAGGTTACAGCCGCGGGCATTGAGATTGGGCTGAGCCATATCAGTCCGCCGCCGCCGCCACCGCCGCCGCCAAAACCAGCTGTATTGATACCTCCGGCACCTCCTTTTGAAGAGATCTGTATCTGGCCTCTGATACCCTGGAAAGAAACAGCAACCGAACCGCCGGCACCACCACCTCCTGCCCCTGCATCTGAGATAGCATTAACAGCCTGTATTCCATCGGATAAGATCATATGACTGTTACCAACAATAGTATCGGCAATAATAATTACAATTCCGCCACCGTTGCCACCCGGCGATGCCGCAGAGCCGTTTGCCTGGGTGGATGCACCTCCACCTCCGCCTGCAAAAATACCATTCTGTATAATGGTGCCGATTATGTTCATCCCCCCGAATCCGCCGTCGCGCGGATCATTACCACACAATCCGAAAACATATTTCTCAAGTCCGCCATCACCTCCTTTACCCCTGTTAGAACCTCCACCCCCGCCCGAGAACCAACCGTTACCACCACCTCCGCCGGTAAAATTCCTGCCCTGACCTTTCGCGTGATTGGGATATAAAAGAACACCAGCGGCATCGTGAATTGCAACGCCTTCGCCCTTGAAACCGGCATTGTTCCATGTAACAGGATAAGAGTCATGATTATTGGCAGGCTCATTTTGAAAAACGCACTCACCGATCCCGAAAACTCCCTGGGCCCCTGAAAAGCCTTTTCCTGTAACATCAATATTGGCATTAAGGGTAAGTCTCCGGCCTGCGAACATTGCAAGAACACCGCCTGTACCTGTTGTGCTGTTCCAGTTATCGGTGGTAAGTGTTCCCGTTACTGTAGGTGAATTATAGAACGGAACCTGGATAAGCTGAATATTCCCGTTTGCGTTATAGATATTGAAAAAAACGTTCCTGGTGAAGTTGATCCTCCTTCCAGGAATATCAACTGACTGTATTATAAGAAATTCATAGCCTCCCGGTTCTCCAATCTTAGTCTGCACATTCACCCCGTACGATCCCTGGACAGTCTGGATACCCACTCCCTGCATCTGGATCATCAACACATAGTTGCCGGCTGAAAACTGGCTTATCTGGGCCAGATCGTTAATAATAACATACCCGGGACCGAACGAATTTACTTTGGCAAATTTATTTATGACGCCGCTTATATTTTCCTGTCCACGAAGCGCAGTAAAACCAGTACCAAGTAACAGCAGCAGGATGAATATCCGTTTAGTTTTTTCTGGCAGTGATCTATGCATCATCTAAGTCCTGGTTGCCTCTTTAATTAAACGCTAATTTAACTAAATAAATCAAAACTCCTCTTCAATTTTACCTGCCGTTCGACGATTTGCTGATTTTTTATTAATCCTTACAGACCGGCAACTCTATAAAGAAGACTGATCCCTTATCAGCCACTGATTCAAACCAGATTCTTCCGTTGGCATTTTCAACATATCTTTTGACTATTGAGAGTCCGAGTCCGGTGCCTGAAGACTTGGTAGTAAAGTTGGGAGTAAACATCTTTTTCTGAATAGATTCAGGAATTCCTGTTCCGTTGTCAGAAACAGACACCAGAACCTTTTCATCTTTAATATCAATAAAAACTTTGATCAATCCCTCTTTTCCCGGGGGAATTGACTGGATCCCGTTTTTGATAAGGTTGGAGAATATGCCGTTCAGATGCTCTTTATCAGCAAAGACGCATACTTTGGCGTCGTAGCGGCATCCTATCCTGAAGGCAATATTTTCACTGTTCTTGAATAATTCAAGAGTTGTTTTTATCTGTTCGAGCAGATCGATCTTTGCCGGGTTTGCTCCGGGCATCTTGGCAAAAGATGAGAATGCCGAAGCAATTGATGAGAGGTTGTCGATATACACAATCTGGTTTTTTGTAAAACGTTCAAGTTTTTTTTCAAACCCGGGGACTCCGTCTTTCCACGATTTGAAAAGCTGCTGAACATTGAGTTTCATTGGGGTCAGGGGATTCTTTATCTCATGGGCTATCTGCTTTGCCATTTCGCGCCATGCATACTCCCTTTCCGAGTTGGCAAGTTTCTGAACACTCTCGTCAAGTTCATCAACCATGCGGTTATACTGCCGTACTAGATCGCCTACCTCATCTTTGCCGTTATATGAAAGATGCTCACTTTTCTTGCCAAGCTCAACTGAAGCGAGACGGCTGCTGAGCATAGTAAGCGGTGAGGTAAGCCGGCTGCTTATGAAAACAGCCAGGCTCATTGCAATAACTATAAGGAGGAGTGTGAAATTAATAACAGCAACAATCAGATTTGAAATCTCCTTTGCCAGAACACTCTGTAACCTGAAATAAGGAAGGTTTAAATAAATAAGAAGCTCATTATTATTATTATAAAACGGAACATAGGCTGAGATATACTCCAGTTTACCTATCTTTTCTGTCTGGAAATATTCACTTCGGGTCAGGTTCTCAAGATTAATTGAGGCCAGCATATTCATTCGCCTGCTTGTAAGATTACGGTAGAAGATTTCAGGACGTGAGGTAGCAATAAGATACCCGTTCAGATCATAAAGGTTTATATCGGTGTTGAATACATTCGACAGTTTCACAAGAACCTCATTGAGTGATCCGTAACTGCTGTTTTGCCAGTCGGAGCTGAGGGTTTTCTCATCGGAGATTCTGCTCTCAAGCTCAATATAGACTGAATTCAGTTTTTCCTTGATATTCTCATAGTGTTTTGTCCTCGACTGCCTGACAGCAAGCGAGGCAATAACAAGGCTTATCAGAATGAATGAAAATAACAGTATGCCAATGAACGACATCTGAAGCTTCTGCCTGAAATTAAAACTTCCAGGATTTTTAATCCGGGGGTTGTGTATCATAAAAAGAATCAGTCCCGAAAAAATAATAATAAATGCAAAGAGATAGGCAAATGAAATTATGATATCACCTGCTGAGAGCAAAGGTCTGCTTATTATGACCGTAACGTTCCCGTTCTTGTAGAGAACATGATTATATCCTTCACCATTAAAGATGGTATAATCAGTATTCTTAATTGTATACTGGGCGTCTGTCTTAAAATAAGGATATTCGCCGGTTCTCAAAACGATCTCTCCATTGACATATTTGGCAAATGAATAATCTTTCAGGCGTGCATAACCGTGATATTTCTTATCAAGAAGTATCTCCGAATAACCCGGCTGGAAAAGATTGATATCATTCAGAAGATCTATGTACAGACCATTGGTATTTCCGTTCCTGTTATCAAAGAAAAATCTCCCGAGATAATTTGATCTCCCGATCTTATTATCGATAAAATAGAACTCTGTTCCTGTTATCTTATGTCCACTACGCATTATCTTGTCGTTGAAGAACATGAAGCAATCCTCGAAAGTCTCATTGGGCTCTCCTATTTTCAGGGAATCAACTTTTGTACACAAAACAATATTTAAGTTAAAATTCCCCCAGTAGCCTGTGAAATAGTTGTCGTGCAGATAATCGGAGATATCTTCGAAATCGCTTTTTTCAAAGTATTCCCTGTTCATCATCTCCGCCAGCAAAGTATCTGAGAAAATTGCAGGCCACATGTCGAGTAGCAGATGTTCTGCATCAGGGTCATTCTCGGTTGAATAGGTAACAAGCTGTATCTTTATCTTTTCAGCAGTTTTCTTCTCTGATAGGGAAGTGATAATATAAAGCAGGTATAAACAAAAGATCATTGAAACTACCATGGTCCTGTTGAACAGGCCGGTGTTGCCTTTCCACATGAACCAGATCGCAGCATTTACAGTAAAATAGAAAAAAGCAAGAAGGAATAATGTCTCAGTTTCCCTGATAAAAAAAATGATAAAGATAAACATTGAAACAAGCAACGGAATTATCGGGAAGCCTGATCCTGATTCCCTCAGGATTCTGAAGACCTTGAGAATATAAAAGAAGGGAACAAGAAAAAGCAGGATAAGAGAGATAAATCCCGCCAGACTTAACATATCAAGATCAAGTATCTTATATGGCTCAAAATTTATATTTGAACTGAAAACAAGGTGCCGGAACAAAATGTGATAAACAATAAACATCAGAGCTCCGACAAATAAAAGAAGTGATATGTTAATATTCCTGCCCAGGGAACTTCTGGTTTTATTATTCCCAAGGGGGAAGTACCTCAGGAACACAAACGACCAGACGGATAAGAGTACGCTTAGGATCAGAATGTGACCCATACTTGGTAAAACAGAATTAATAGTATACCTGTATGGCGAAAACAGCTCTGTCTGGAAAAAAACTGCTGGTCTATGTGTCAAAAGAATAACAAAATAAATAATGGCAAAAACCAGCAGACACAAAGGAACAGTTTTCTTCCCTATGCGGTCAATGAGATACTTGACAAGGCTGAGAGAAAGGGATATTACCAGAAAAAATGAGATAATCCAGAAAAGTAAGGGGATAAATAAAAACGGAGTAACCCCTTTATCCTCAGGAAAAAGAAGGGAAAACAGAAAGATACCGTCTTCAGACATCACATGGAATTCTGAATCCTCCCTGTTTATACTGAAACCGACATATTCCGGCATGGCGAATTCTCTGTCAAAACCGTTTTTTACGATATCGTTTTCAAAGCCATAGTCAGTTCTGATTCTCAGAAGGCCAATAATTTTCTCATCCCCTGCCTCAACAGTTTTGGGCATGAACCATCCGTTCTGGATGAACAGCAGAGGTCTGGTGAAGAGTGAGTCATCAGGCATGCCGGGGACATCAAATTCATTGTCGGACCAGTAGGCCAGTCTGTTCCCGAAATACTCAAGTATTGTTATCCCATTCTGCTCGGCAATTGTATATAAAGTCGTTTCAGATGGGGGGCCCTGCATCTCACTTAGTGCAAGCAATGGTTTCATGCCATTGAGACAATCTTCCATTATGCGCTCTTTCTCCTTAATTATCCGGTTAAACCGCTTAGTCCGGAAATGATTCTCGAAATCGCTGAAGTAGACTGACTCTGATGCAATTGCCAAAAAGATCATGACAACTGTCAGTATGGTGAGAATAATATTTTTCCGTTGTTCTTTCAAATTCATGAATTTAAGGCTATTGGTGATGATACGGGTCACCCTTTATAACTGTGAATACCCTGTAGAGCTGCTCAAGGAACAGTAATCTGATTATCTGGTGCGAAAAAGTCATTTTTGAAAGTGACAGTCTGATATCAGCTCTTTTATACACCTCTTCTGAAAACCCCCAGGGACCACCTATTACAAAGACTATTCGCTTCTTAGGCAGCAAAAAAGCTTTTTCGAGCCATCCTGCAAACCCAAGTGTGGTGAACTCTTTCCCATTTTCATCAAGAATCACGATATAGTCATCGGTTTTAAAAGACTCTAGCATTTTCACTCCCTCCCGGTTTTTTTGTTCCTGAATGGGCATACTACGTGTATTCTTCAGATCTGGGATAATTAATATTTCAAATGGAAAGTATTTCTTTATGCGTTCCGAATAGAGATCTACTCCCCCGGTAATATTTTTTTCTGATGTTTTTCCTGTCAGTAAAAGAATGATCTTCATAACTTCTGGCGCGACTTTTGTGTAATACATTTTTGTTCAGCGCTTATCACAAAAATAATGAAAAATGTGCAAGACTAATTATAAATACAACGAATGCAGTGTACAGATTTTCTTTAATAGGAAATTAGTTTATTTTTGTAAGGGCATCTCAAAAAGAATGCCGGCTAAGGACAATAAACCATTATAAATGAAATTACAAAGTTTAATTGCGGTTTTGGTACTGACAGCCTGTACTTTTACAGCAGGAGCCCAGGGCCAGACCAATGTACCTGCAGGAATTTCCGGTGCCCTTAAAGCCGGAAATGCAGTCGAATTATCAAAGCATATGAATTCGACAGTTGAGCTTCTGCTTCTCGATAAGGAAGATTTTTACAAGAAGAATGTCGCTGAGACAATTCTGAAAGATTTTTTTAATAATTACAATGCCACAGATTTTGTTATCCGCCACCAGGGAGCCAAAAACGATGCGCTGTATGCCATTGGGAATCTAAAAACAGAGAAGGGAAGTTTCAGGGTATATCTTCTCCTTAAGAAGGTTGATCAGGAATTGCTTATCCACTCGATTCGTATTGAACCCGACAATGGAAAATAAAATTCTAAGGGAGTTTATTTTAAAAAGCATTGAAGAGGATCTGGGCGATGGTGATCATACATCCCTGGCCTGTATCCCTTCTGATGCCACAGGCCGGGCAAGGCTCCTGATCAAAGAGGAGGGCATCCTTGCCGGGACAAGGGTTGCCAGGGAAATATTCAGGACAATAGACAGGGAGACTGATTTTGAGCTTGTTGTAAGCGATGGAAGTTATGTCAGCAGAGGCGATATTGCATTTTATGTTTCAGGCAGGCAGCAATCGATCCTGAAATCAGAGCGTCTTGTTCTCAATATGATGCAAAGGATGAGCGGAATTGCAACAAGTACAAGGCAGTATACTGACCAGATGAAGGGGCTGAAAACCAGGATCCTTGATACCCG
>Ga0105103_10001012_pt1 | contig 15868 bp, 11 predicted proteins | sample PPLLaktember2015_2_FD_79107 | JGI IMG/M metagenome (GOLD analysis project Ga0105103, IMG submission 79107) | Freshwater sediment microbial communities from Prairie Pothole Lake near Jamestown, North Dakota, USA - PPLs Lake P7 Core (6) Depth... | ecosystem: Environmental > Aquatic > Freshwater >...
GTTATCCACCTTGGTATCTTTGTTCTGCCGATATCATCGCAGGCAACATGATGAGTACAGGATTCCAGAAGCAAAACCCTGTCGCCATCCTTCAGGTTCCCGATAGCAGGTGTTCCCTTAAGATAACTTTCAAAATCGCCTTTAAACCTTGCGAGCATTATGCTGAAGCTGGTAAGAGGGATGTCACGGGGAATCGAAGCATCGGCTTTTTTGAATACCTGTGAGTCGGTTATTGCAAGGGCAGGCCTGATCTTTGTCCTTTTTAGAAATGAGTCCACTTCCCGTTCTTTTAATACGATTGCAACTGCATCATTATCAAGTATATCTCTTATTGCCTGGACCTGGGGAAGGATCAGCCGGCCTGCTGGTGCCTCCACATCTATCGGTGTTATAAGAATAACAATATCTCCGTGGTTGATGATATCACCTAGGAGAGTAGGGATTTTATAGGAGTGTTCGGGAATAGTAATTCTGATAAGCCTTATCAGTTCCTCGTAATTGCGCCTGTCGACCGATGAAAACTCCAGCAGATGAGTTCCTGTTATTGCTTTTACCCTCTCACTGAATTCTGAAGCCGGTCCTGACAGGTCTGACTTATTATGGATTATGATAAAAGGCACATCATAAGATCTGAACTTACTGACAAGTTCATCCTCAAAGCTTCCCCATATATTATCTGTAACAAGGAGAAGAGCCAGATCGATAATCTCAAGGGTCCGTTCAGTGCGTTCAACTCTTTTAAGTCCCAGTTCACCTGTATCATCAATACCCGCGGTATCAACAAGGATAACCGGTCCGAAACCGGTTATCTCGAACGATTTTTTTACCGGATCGGTTGTAGTCCCGGCATGATCTGAAACAATAGCTATATCCTGGCCCGCAAGACAGTTAATAAGGCTGCTTTTGCCGTAATTACGGCGGCCATAAATACCAATATGCGGTTTTGAATCTTTTCCCCTGCTCATGTTATAAATTACTTTCCCCGGTTTAAGTTATCATTCAGGTCTTCAAGAGAGAAACCCAGTTTCAGAAGGTTCCCGGGCTGAAGTATCTCTCTCAATCGTTCTTCTCTGATAATATTAAGGGTACTGTTAGCTTCGAATATATCGATTTTTTTCTCCTTCATCAGCAAAGCAAGTTCGCCGGCCTTGTGGTATCCGATGTGTGGTGTCAGTGCAGTGGTTATTACCGGGCTTTTGAAAAGTGAGTAATACCCCGAGCTGTCGTTAACTTTCAGTCCGGTTATCAGATTATGACCGGCGGTATGGCATGAAGAAATCAGCAGGTTGATACTTTCAATTACCGTACAGCCGATAACAGGCAGGTAAGCATTTAGCTCGAGACATCCCTGTCCGCAAAGGGATGTTACCAGGCTGTCGTTTGAATATACTTTATGAGCAGCTGATATAATAAATTCTGGTATTACCGGATTGATCTTTCCAGGCATAATCGAACTGCCTACCTGTTTCTCCGGGATCAAGATACTTTTATCATCAGCTATGTCAGAAGCAAGAAGTCTCATGTCTGAAGTCATCTTCTCGAGGTTCACGGCATGGGCTTTTAAAGTGGCATGGATCTCCACCCATTTGTCGAGGTTCGAAGTGGCATCTGGCAGATTTTCACTTTGAGAAACAGGTAGTTGTATAATGTCACGCAGTTCCTGTACAACTTCCATGATAAAGAACCTGGGGATAGAGAGGCCTGTTCCGATAGCCCCGCCGCCAAGGTTCACATGCTTAAGCCGTTCGAGGCATTTTGATATCCGCCACCAGTCGCGCGACAGAGCTTCGCTGTATGAGCTGAATAGCATTCCGAAAGATGATGGTACTGCCTCCTGCATCTGTGTAAACCCGGGCCTTAGTTTTTCGCGGTTTACTCTTTCGAGTTCCTCGATCTTCAGCCTGAGACTGTTAATATTTTCTTCAAGATCCTGCAGCAGCCTCATTGCAGCAACTGTAAGCGCTGTGGGGATGACGTCATTGGTCGACTGGAAGATGTTGGCATGTTCGGTAGGATCTATCTTGTCGTAACTGCCACATTTATTTCCGGTTTTCAGAAGGGCCAGATTGGCGATTATCTCATTGATGTTCATGTTGATGCTTGTTCCAGCACCCCCCTGAACACCAGGAACGATGAAGCTCTCAAAATGTTTTCCTTCCGAAACCTCGGTTGCTGCTGCCGTCAATGCATCTAAAATATCATTATTTATTATTCTGACAGGAAGATCCTCTCCATATCTTTCAATAGCAGTATCTCTGAATTTCCTGTAGGTTTTAAAGCATGCAAGCTTGGTTGACCCAACGGCTTTGTACCATTCAATGGGGAAAAGAGTGTTTCCCGGGAAGTTCTCCCTGGCCCTAATGGCATGTATTCCGTAAAGAGCATCCTCAGGAATCTCTTTTTGTCCAAGAGTGTCTTTTTCTATACGGTACATTGATTAAGTATTATTGTCAGGTATTGCTGGCTGAAACCGGACGCGCATATGCTATCACGTCGGCTCCGGTGATCTCATCCCTGCACAGGATGATAAGCCTTTCAAGTACATTTCTGAATTCCCTGATATTTCCGGTCCACGTAATTTTCTGAAGCTCTTTTATTGCATCCTTTCGTATTGTCTTCCGGCTCATCCCGTATTCACCGCAGATCAGGGTGTTGAAATGTTCTGCGAGAATAGGGATGTCATCCTCCCTCTCATTCAGGCTTGGTACATGTATTAATATTACACTGAGCCGGTGGTAAAGATCTTCCCTGAAATTATTGTTTTCGATCTCTTTCTTTATGTTTTTGTTTGTGGCTGTTATCACCCGCACGTTTACATGAATATCCTTATCGGAACCTACCCTTGTTATCTTGTTTTCCTGCAGAGCCCTGAGCACTTTTGCCTGTGCCGACAGGCTCATATCTCCTATCTCATCGAGAAAAAGGGTTCCCCCGCTGGCCTGTTCGAATTTTCCTATCCTCTGTTTGATAGCCGAGGTGAATGATCCTTTTTCATGCCCGAATAATTCACTCTCAATAAGCTCAGATGGGATTGCCGCACAGTTGACCTCAACAAACGGACCCCTTGACCTGTTGCTTTTCTCGTGGATCTGGTGGGCTACAAGTTCTTTCCCTGTCCCGTTCGATCCGGTGATAAGTATCCTGGCTTCGGTTGGAGCAACCCTGTCGATCATATCCCTGACCTTCTTAATTGCTTCCGACTCTCCAACAATCTCGTACATCTTGCTTACTTTGCTTTTCAGGACCTGAGTCTGGGTGATCAGGGTCGATTTATCGGTAGCATTACGGATAGTTATCAGGAGCCTGTTCAGGTCAAGAGGTTTTTCGAGGAAATCGTAAGCCCCCTTTTTTATTGCTTCAACGGCAGTATCAATATTCCCATGTCCCGAGATCATTATTACCGGCGTGTCACCTGATACTTCGGTTATTTTCTGCAGGACCTCGATGCCGTCCATTTTTGCCATCTTTATGTCGCACAGAACGATGTCGTACGAATTGGATGTAAATTTCTCTATTCCGCCGGGTCCGTCTTCTGCAAGGTCGACCTCGTGCTTTTCGTACTCGAGAACCTCTTTCAGGGTATTCCTGATAGCCCTTTCATCATCTATCACCAGGATCTTCGACATATTTCTGCTATTATTTTATCAATATTTACCCGCCATTATCATTGTTCCAGAGTGCAACAAGCTATCACTTAAGGGAATCTTTTTCTTTCTGTACCTGATTTGACAGAGCAATGCGCCTTACTTTGTATTTACAATCCCATTCCTTCTTCAAAGGGTGAACTGCAAATCCCCTATACCGGGACTACTTCTGTCATCCGGAGTAACGGAGCCACTTCCACATTTCCTTCCATGAAGTTTTCTTTCCATACATAAGTATGCCTGTACGATATACCTTTGCAGACATCCATACGAACGCGGCAAAAGTCACAATCATAAGTGCCATTGAAACAGCCAGTTGCCAGTAAGGGACTCCAAATGGTATTCTCGCAATCATTACAATAGGTGATGTGAGAGGAATCATCGAGCACCAGAATGCAAGTGAGCTTTCGGGATTCTGCATTGTACCCATGGCGACCATAAGCGCCAGAATGATCGGTATAGTTACAGGAAGCATGAATTGCTGGGTTTCTGTCTCGTTATCAACGGCTGATCCGATTGCTGCAAAGATCGAAGCATATAAAAGGTATCCGGTTATGAAATAAAATATAAATGATATGATTATAAGTCCCCATGGCTGGTTCATGGCGCTGCTGAACAGCTTTGAAAACTCAGCAAGTTCAGGATTGACATCTGCAGCCTGTACTGACGCTACTGCAGCCTGCTGTTGTTCAGACATAAGGTTTTGTGTTGCGGTCTGTGTTACTTCAGTCAGGTTTGCTTTTTTTAGTATTGTTGAGTTAATGATCCCGGCAATGGCAACTGTAAGAAATACCCAGATCATGAACTGGGTAAGTCCGACAAGGGCTATCCCTATAATCTTTCCGAGCATCAGTTCTACCGGTTTTACTGAAGAAACAATTACTTCGACTACCCGGCTGGTTTTTTCCTCGATTACACCCCTCATAACCTGCGAACCAAAGATAAAGACCAGCATATACATAAGGAAGCCTCCGATATAAGCCAGTACCATTGCTATTCCTGTACTGGTCTCCTTTGACTGTCCGGTTTCGTCGATCTTAATAGTCTGTATTGAAATGTTTGTCTCAACGTTTTTCATTATTTCGTCGAGGTTTTCAATATTGTAAGCCAGCAGTTTCTGTCGTTCAATCTCCTTCTCAAGTGAATTTTCGATGTAATCAAGCAAGCCTATCGGAGGCTGTTGTTTTGAAATAAGCTGAATGGCATTGGGCACAGAGATTACTTCGGGTGAGATATACAATATTCCATAATATCCGGCCTGTTCGTAAGTATTTTTAAGATCGTTGACTTTTACATTGTCAAGATAAACATATTCGGCTTCTTTAGTGTTGGGCAGGGCATTCCTGAAAAGGTCGGAACCATCTTCAATCACTGCAATCTTTTTAAAATCCTGACCCTGGTTCAGCATCACAACTGTTGGAACAATTATTATTGCTGCCATAAGCACCGGTGCAAGTATTGTCATAATTATAAATGACTTTTTCCTGACCCGGGTCATGTATTCTCTTTTTATAATGACAGATATCTTATTCATGATAAATGATTTACTCTGAAATTGTGTTTTTGTTAATTGCGTGATTCCACTACCCTGATAAATATCTCATTCATTGAAGGCAGAGCCGGATTGAATGAGATTATTCTGCCCGATCTGATCGCGGTATTCAGTATATAGTTGGTATCAATATCTGGCGATGCTTTAAGTCTGTAAATATCTTTTCCCTTTTCTGTCTGTCTGCTCAGGATGCTGAACTGCCCGTTGCCCTCTACTTTTCCGTCGCCGTCAATTACCAGGTCATATTCATTTGCGGCCCACTGGTTGCGGATATCATTAACACTGCCCTCAAGAATGGTTTTCGCTTTGTTGATGAGTGTTATGTTATCGCAAAGTTCTTCAACCGAACCCATGTTATGGGTTGAAAAAATTATTGTTGCGCCTCTTTCTCTTAAAAAAAGAATCTCATTTTTAATAATATTGGCATTAACAGGGTCAAAACCAGTAAATGGTTCATCAAAGATCAGCAGTTTTGGTTCGTGAAGGACAGTTATTATGAATTGAACCTTCTGCTGCATCCCCTTTGAAAGCTCCTCCACCTTTTTTCCCCACCAGTCGGTTATTTCAAGTTTTTTGAACCAGTATTTCAGTCTTTTCATCGCTTCATGTTTTGAAAGGCCTTTCAGCCGGGCGAAATATAAAGCCTGTTCACCAACCTTCATCTTTTTGTATAAGCCTCTCTCTTCGGGGAGATAACCAATTAAAGTGACATCTTCTGGTTTAAGTTTTTTCCCGTTCAGAAATAATTCACCCGAATCGGGCCCCGTGATCTGGTTAATTATCCTGATAAGTGTGGTTTTTCCTGCTCCGTTAGGACCCAGCAATCCGTAAATGGATTGTTCAGGAACAGCTATGCTGACTTTGTCGAGTGCCAGCTGGGTCGCATACTGTTTAGTGACATCCTTTGCTTCAAAAAGTGCCATAGATTTTAAGTGATTATTATTAACGAGGTGTAAATATATAAAAAGTAAGGGTCATTGAGTATAATGCAATATGAGAATATTACTGATCAGCTGGTGTTCATTAAGAAATATATAAAATGATCTGCATTCTGACCTGTTGATTTATTAAATTCCAGGTTATAAGGACCGGCTTTGAACATACTTTCTCTCCCTGGTGTTTACCAGTGAGTTTCCTTTGAGGCTTTAAATTTTTCTTAACCACAAAGCGTACAAATCCAGCACAAATGGGTTGCAAAAAGGGAAGAAAAGTTTAATGCTCTATCTTTGGTAAATAAATATGTGCTGATTAATAGATGGTTATTATTCGAAATAACCTCTCATTCTTTCGAAGAAGCCCTTGTCATCTTTGCCTGGTTTTGGCCTGAAGGATTCGGCATCCTTAAATTTTTCGATGATCTTTAATTCCTCTCTGCCCATTTCTTTTGGGATCCACACGTTTACATTAACAAGCAGGTCGCCTCTTCCGTAGCCATTGACTTCAGGGAGCCCCTTGCCTCTCAGGCGGAGTATTTTTCCGGGCTGGGTTCCCGGTTCTATCTTTATTTTTACATTATTATCGACTGTTGGCACTTCAACATTAGTACCCAGTATTGCATCGGGGATGCTAATGAACAGGTTATATATTAAATCGTTACCTTCCCTGATCAGTTCAGGATGCTCTTCTTCGTCGATCACAACCAGGAGGTCTCCGTTAACACCTCCTCTTCGGGGCGCATTCCCCTTACCGCTTACAGTCATCTGCATTCCTTTACCCACACCGGCAGGAATATTGATTTTAATAATGTCGTCTTTCTGTACTATTCCCTCACCGTAGCAGGATGGGCATTTTTTTGTGATCGTCTTACCTTCACCGCCACATGAAGGACACACCGATGTTGTTTGCATCTGTCCGAGCAGGGTGTTGGTCAGTCTTGTAACATGTCCTGATCCATGGCATGTGGTACAGGCTGCCATACTGTTCTCATCAGCAGCACCTGATCCGCTGCAGGCATCGCAGGTATCATATTTTGCTACTTTTATTTTTTTCTCGGTACCTGCTGCAATCTCTTTCAGGCTAAGCTTGACCTTAACCCTGAGGTTGCTGCCCTTGTTAACTCTTCTTCCCCCTCCTCTTCTGGAACCGCCGAAGGCCCCGAATCCGCCGAAAGCATCTCCGAAAATGTCACCGAATGATGAGAAGATATCCTCCATTGTCATTCCTGCTCCGCCGAATCCATTTCCGGCTCCGCCTACACCTTCGTGGCCGAAGCGATCATACCGGGTACGTTTTTCGTCGTTGCTGAGTATCTCATATGCAGTTGCGGCCTCCTTAAAATTGTCCTCCGCCTTTTTATCCCCTGGATTCTTATCGGGATGATACTTCAATGCCTGCTTTCTGTATGCTTTCTTGATCTCCTCCTTTGTAGCCCCTTTCGATACACCAAGCACTTCATAATAATCTCTTTTTTCCATCCCCTGATATTTTGTTTATTGCCGGCAAAGATACCGCAGTGAATTTTACCTACTCCCCAATGACCACTTTAGAATGCCTTATTACTTTATCCTGAAGAAGATAACCTTTCATCACGACATCAACAATTCTCCCTTTCATTCCGGTCTCTTCAACAGGTACTTTTGCAACAGCATCATGCAGATCTACATCAAAGCTTCTGTTTAATGATTCTATCTCCTTTACCCCCTGTTGTTTCATGAATTCACCGAATTTTGTGTAAATAAGATTGATTCCCTCTTTTACCGCACCGGGATCGTTCGATGAATCCATATGTTTAAGGGCTCTCTCAAAATCGTCCATAAGGGGTAATATCTTCAAAAGGATGTCTTCAGAAGCGTATTTTGAGATCTCCATTTTTTCACGGAGGGTTCTTTTCCTGTAATTGTCAAATTCTGCTGAGAGTCTAATGTATTTATCCTGCATTTCTGCCAGTTTTTCTTCAAAAATTCTGTTCTTATCGACAGCTTTGTCAGTGACCTCTCCTGAAGCAGATTTTTCTGCAGTTGCTTTTTCTGCAGATTCTCTATCAGACGTTAAAATGGTCTCCCCTCCGTCTTCCTGTTCCGTTTGATATGTAGTTTCTTTATTATCAGTTGATTCGAATACTTTATTTTCTTTATCAGTTTCGGTGTCGATATTTTTTTTCTTTACCATCACTTAAAAATTTTCAGTTTGATTTAACAGTAGTAATCAAAATGCCTGCCAACCGGTATGGTTTGACAATTTGGCAGGCTAATCATTGGGATATATAAAGAGATTTCTCAGACTCTTTGAATGCTGGCGCCAAGAGCGTTAAGACGGGTATCGATATTCTGGTAACCCCTGTCAATCTGTTCAATATTATGAATTATGCTTTCTCCTTCGGCCGAGAGTGCCGCAATAAGCAAAGCAACTCCGGCCCTGATATCGGGCGATGACATTGTTGTCCCTCTAAGTTTTATCATCTTATCGAGTCCGATCACGGTGGCCCGGTGTGGATCGCAAAGGATTATCTGTGCCCCCATGTCGATCAGCTTGTCGACAAAAAAGAGACGGCTTTCAAACATCTTCTGATGTATCAGCACCGCACCTTTTGCCTGTGTTGCGGTCACAAGGAAGACACTCAAAAGGTCGGGTGTAAGTCCGGGCCATATGGCGTCAGCTATTGTCATGATCGATCCGTCAATGAAAGTTTCGATCTCGTAGTGATCCTGGTGCGGTATAAATATGTCATCACCTCTCTTTTCAAAGGCAATACCCAGGCGGCGGAATGAATCGGGTATTATCCCCAGGTTCTCATACGAGACATCTTTTATTGTAATTTCCGATCCGGTCATTGCTGCAAGGCCTATAAATGATCCAATCTCGATCATATCGGGAAGAATGGTATGTCTGCAACCATTGAGCCCTGAAACTCCGTCGATATACAAAAGGTTTGAGCCTATACCCTCAATTTTTGCACCCATTGCCACCAGCATCCTGCAAAGCTGCTGGATATATGGTTCACAGGCTGCATTATAAATTGTGGTTCTGCCTTTGGCAAGCACTGCTGCCATGATTATATTTGCCGTTCCTGTGACTGACGCTTCGTCGAGATGGATGTAGGCACCTTTTAATTCAGGGGCTTCTACCTTAAAGAAGGGATCTGAAGTATCAAACTCAAACCTGGCTCCAAGTTTCTGAAAACCGGTAAAATGGGTGTCAACCCTTCGTCTTCCGATCTTATCGCCCCCGGGTTTGGGAATAAAAGCTTTTCCGAACCTTGCGAGAAGTGGCCCGACTATCATTATCGACCCTCTTAAACTGGCGCTTTGTGCCCTGAAATCTCCTTTCTGAAGATAATCGAGATCAATCTCCCGGGCCTCGAAAGTATAAGCTGAACCTGATTCCTTTGATATTTTAACACCAAGAGATCCAAGTAGCTCAATAAGATTATTTACGTCGTTAATGTCAGGGATATTGGAGATAGTGATTTTCCCGGAAGTCAAAAGAGTGGCACATATTACCTGAAGTGCCTCGTTTTTTGCACCCTGCGGTATTATTTCCCCGCTGAGTGTTCTGCCGCCACTGACAATAAAGCTGCCCATCAATGCCTGTTATGACTTTTTTTCTTTATGAATTGTTTGTTTTGCTGTTTCCCGTGAGGCTTCCCCGGCATAGGTTTTTTCTTAACAGGCGGAATAAGTTCCCTTACCTCCATAATCCTTACTCCGTCAGTGATCTTTAATCTGCCCTTCGACAATAATTTCAGGTCTCCGATAATCACTTCATCACTTACCTGTCCCCTGTTCCAGGTGATATATGACTTCTTCATCTGATTGACAATCAGGTTAGTCATGTACTCTTTCTCGTCTCCATCCTCCATTCCGCAGGCCGAATTTATCATAAGTTCGACAATTCTCCCGTAATGAAGGTACCTGATATCGCCCTGTTTATAGGGTATCTGTTTTGGCTTTTCGACAAATTTGGAGGCTTCAGGTGTCGGGTATGGCGAATCTATATCAAGGTCGAATGCAGCAATCAGGGCAAGATGGTCCCAGAGCTTATGTTTGAAGTCACCGATATCGCGCAGGTGTGGGTTGAGGTTACCCATTATCTGAATAATTGTTTTTGCTGCACGGTTCCTTTCATTCCGGTCTTCAATGGTTTTGATATGGTCAACCATTTTCTGGACATTTCTGCCATACTCCGGCAGTGCCATCCTTTTGCGTTGTGTATTGTAATCGTAATTCATCAGTAACCCGCTGTTTTTTTGCAAAGCTAATAATTTTAAGCTAATTAATGAAAGAATAGTTTCCTTCGCCAATCAGGATGTTCCTGTTAGCGGATGAGTCAAATATTTCTGTTAAGCACCGTTTTACAATCCGAGGAACTGTATTGCAACTCCTGAGAAAAAGATCATTGTGCCTGCAATAAGGTTGCTGTATTTTTCAACCGGCTTGAGATTAATCTTATTAAATCCCAGTTTGAAAGCAAGAACGACCGACATCATGGTTGCGATCGTAACCACAGAAAAGAGCAGCGATACAAGGATTACCCCAGGTATATTATTTTCAGCTGCGGGGTACATCAGTATAGGGATCAGGGGTTCACATGGCCCGAACACAAATATGAGGAACAAAATCCAGGGTGTTGTTTTAACCACCTCAGTTTCATGGATATGTGTGTGCTCTTCATAATGGTTATGTTCATGCGAATGTTTGTCCCCTCCGAAATGATAATGTGAATGGGTATGTTTCCTTTTCCGGTAGAGGTTTCTGATACTGATAATCATGTATACAAGACCAAATGCAATAAATAACCATCCGGCTATGTTCCCACGGAATGACTCAACCGAAACAAGTTTGTTTACTGATACCCCTACCGCAATTCCGATAAGGCCCAGGACTACAGAACTTAAGACATGACCTAAACCGCATAGAAATGTAATGAGCATGGTTTTCCTTATTGTCCATTTTTTTGCATGGCTCAGTACGATAAAGGGCAGGTAATGGTCAGGTCCTAGAATTGTATGAAGAAATCCAAGCGACACTGCCGTTACTGAAAGAAGGGCTATTGAGTTTTCCATAACACTTTATTAATTTGACTGTCTGCCTCTACCTTATTTTGCAATAATATTTATAAAATTTGAATTATTAAGGTTTTGTATGAAAATAAATGCCCCGGCCCGACGGATCATTTATAATTCCTTTCTCCCGGGAAGCGGCAGTAGTTTGTTAATTATTTAACAGCCAACTGTTTCCTGTAAATATGTTCTCCCCGATATTCTTGTTTTGCTTTTTGAGGAGGCCTCCTGAGTCGAGTATGAAAGACTTCATCTGATCATAATCTTCGGGTTTTGTAAAGAATCCGGGGTTGTTCTCATATTTTGAGCAGGGAAGTATAAAAAATCTCTTTCTGTAGTTTTCGATCGGAGTATAGACCCATGTAAGGTAATAGCCGGCATCGGCAATTTTGAATCTTCCTGACTGCTTTTCCATAACAACTCTGACCATAGCACCTCCGTCAGTCTTTGGCTTACGCTGGTTTGACACAAAATTTCCGAGCGAGTAAATCAGCAATTTATCCTTTGATGATGAATCAGCTTTTTCCCAGATCATCTTCTGCAATACATGTGGGTGAGAGCCAATGATCAGATCGGCACCCCTGGAGAAAAAATAGTCAGCCATTTCAGTCTGATCTTCAGAAGGTTCGGTCTCATATTCGGTGCCCCAGTGTAAAAAGAGTATGACAATATCAGGATTATGTTGTTTTGCGATTTCTATGTCACTGGCAATGACTTCTTTGTCAAGCAAATTCACAATTACCGGGGGAGGCACTTTTATGCCATTTGTGCCGTAAGTATAATTAAGTAAGGCTATTTTGATTCCGTTTTTGATAATTATCAACGGATTAAGAGTGTCTTTCTGGGCCTGATCAGTGAAAGTTCCGGTGTGTGGTATACCGATACTGTCAAGTCTGAAGATGGTATTTATGATCCCGTTTTTGCCTTTGTCGGCTGAATGATTGTTTGCTGTGACAAGGTAATCAATACCTGCATCCCTGCATGCCACCGCCAGTGAGGCAGGTGAGCTGAATGTTGGATAACCCTTGTAAGGAGGGCCGGCAAGTGTGACCTCAAGATTTGCAACGGCAATATCAGCTTCGGAGATCTCTGGTTTGATATATTTGAAAACCTCGTGGTAATTATATGTCCTGGTCTCCCTCTCTTCAGCTGACCATATCTGCTCGTCGTGCCCCATTATGTCGCCGATAAAAAGAAACGATATCCTGGTGCCCTGACCGGAGGGAGTCTGAGCCAGGGCTGACAACCCAGGCACAAATAATAATATTATGGTATTAAATAATCTGTATTTCATTTTATAATTACCTTAGTAATAATTGTTGCTTAATAGTTGTTAAAGTAAACCGGTTAAAGCAAAATGCAAATATACAACAGCCGGGTTCCGGATACTCAGGTTAATTTAAAATTTTATTGATTAACAGTTGGCTGATTCTTTAAATTATTAACTTTCGAAGTTTATACCCCGGTCTTCTTGCCGGAAATAAAAACCTCAACATGACCGGGCCATCAAGTCATCCTGATATTAAGAAATATTCCCTGGCAGGAGCAGTGGTTACTCTTGGGATCGTTTTTGGTGATCTGGGGACCAGCCCCCTTTATGTAATGAAAGCCATTGTAGCAGGAGGCCCTGATTTCAATGAGCTTCTTATATATGGCTCGATGTCGTGTATATTCTGGACACTGACCCTTCAGACCACAATTAAATATATTGTCATAACTCTCAGGGTGAACAACAAGGGTGAAGGAGGTATTTATGCCCTGTTTGCCCTCATGAAGCAAAAATCATCACTGGCTGCTGTTCTGGCCATGGTGGGTGGAAGCGCCCTGCTGGCCGACGGTGTAATTATGCCGGCAATCACAGTTACGTCATCAGTAGAAGGATTACAGTTGTTCAGTCCTGAAATTCCTGTGGTCGCATTTGTTCTCCTGATTCTTGCCGTTGTATTTTTCATGCAGCAATTTGGCACTAAAATTATAGGCAGCTCTTTTGGCCCGGTGATGGTGATATGGTTTCTTATGCTTGGCCTACTTGGTATGTCACAAATGGTGTATCACCCTGAAGTACTCAAAGCCCTGAATCCGGTATATGCCTTCCGGTTCCTTTCGGAATATCCCAAAGGATTTATACTGCTGGGGTCAGTCTTTTTGTGTACAACAGGTGCGGAGGCTTTATACTCCGATCTCGGACGGTGCGGACTGAAGAATATAAGGATCTCATGGGGCTTCGTAAAACTGACTCTGTTACTTAACTATTTCGGACAAAGCGCCTGGCTGATCCTACATGGCAATACAGGTGGCGAAATGAATCCCTTTTTCGGCATCATGCCGGGCTGGTTTCTGCTCCCCGGAATATTTATTTCGATTGCAGCTGCCGTTATTGCCAGCCAGGCTCTTATCAACGGATCATATACCCTTGTCAGCGAAGCAATTTCTCTCAACTTCCTCCCCAAGATACGTATAACACATCCGACCCACATGAGAGGACAGGTTTATGTCTCATCAGTCAACTTGTTCCTGTGGATCGCAAGCAGCATCGTGGTCATCCTGTTCAGGGAATCTTCCAACATGGAGGCTGCTTACGGGCTATCCATTACTCTCACAATGATTATGACAACGCTGCTTCTGTCAGCTTATCTTTATCAGAAGGGGGTGAATCACAGGCTGATAGTTTTGCTGCTCCTTGTTTTCCTCACTATTGAAGGAAGTTTTCTTATAGCCAATCTTAATAAATTCTTCAACGGTGGTTGGTTTACGATTTTTCTGGCAGCCATTTTCTTCGGTATAATGTATGGATGGTATTTTGGAAGAAAGATCAAGAACAGGTATATCACTTTTGCCAATCTTAAAAATTATACCGAACTCTTTAAAGATCTTTCAAAAGACACATCCGTTCCCAAAACCGCCACTAATCTTGTTTATATTGTTAAGGCAAACAGGCCCGACCAGGTTGAGGCAAAAGTCATTTATTCGATTTTCAATAAGCATCCTAAACGTGCCGACAGGTACTGGTTTCTTCATGTTAACAGGATAGATGACCCTAATAGGTTTGATTATCAGGTTAATACTATCATTCCCGGGATTCTTATAAAAATTGATTTCAATATTGGTTTCAAGGTGGAGCCAAGGATAAACCTCTATTTCAAGGAGGTACTTGAAGACCTTGTCAATTCAGGCGAAATAAGCATGACTAGCAATTATGAATCGCTTAAAAAGCATAATATCACGGGTGATTTTCTTTACGTGCTTATTGACAGGGTTATGACACGTGATTATCAACTCTCCTCATGGGAAAACTTCACTCTGATGCTTCACAGTCTTACCCGCAAGCTTGATATCGGAGAGGTAAGAACAATAGGTCTGGATGCCTCAAACACTATCGAGGAAAAAGTTCCGATCACCATAGACCAGCCTCTAGACCGAAGGATCACGAGGATAGATTGAAAATTATTTTAGAGTCACTTTTCTGCTGACCGGAAAATTTCTAATCTTACAAATGGATTATCTTTTTCTCAGGATATTATATGCACACAGGAATCCCCCGTAAATAGCTCCAGAGAAACCACCCCCTGTTTTTCCCCAGGCTGATGCAAAATGCAGGTTGTCAGATATATCTGCAGTTTCAGCTACAGGTTTTCCGGGTACCTGGGCAAATCCGTATACAGCACCATCCGGATTAAGTGTATATCTTTTCACAGTTGCCGAAGTGCCAACCTCGCAATATTCGATTTCGTTTGTAACCCCGGGAATCAGTTTCTCAAGCCTGGTGGTGAAGATCGCTGCAACCTCTTCTTTCTTTGCCCTGTATTCACTGGCAGTCAGCCTGGTCCAGTCTGCAAGGTAATCTATGCAGCATATTGCCCCTACACTTTTTCCTTCGGGTGCAAGCCCCGAGTCAATCTGCCCGTAATCGACAAATGTGAAGCTGCGCCTCGAATAATCATCCCTGTTGTTCTTATGAATATCGGCCTGGGTCTTTACTGAACCGTCAAAAACAAAGGTGGAATAATGATTGTGACCAAGATCTCTGAGAGAGCTTTTAAATCCAAAATATACAGTAAGAAGTGATGCACCGTTTTTCTGATCTTTAATGGCATTCTTCAGTTTCAGTCGCTGTTCTTCAGGCAGCATCTCTGCAATATTTGATATTGCCGAATTGGCAATTATCTCTGTGGCATAAGCAGTAAGCGGTTCGGACTTTGAGCCCCTGACCGGTTTATATGTCACACCTGCAAGTCTGTTATCTTCCCTGAAAATACCTGTTACCATTCTGTTAAGAAGAACTGTGCCTCCATGGCTGGTGATATACCGGGCAAGATGGTCGGAGAGCTTCTGTGATCCTCCTTTTATAAAACTGGCACCCCCGTTAAAATAGCTTCCCTGTGCCACAGAGTAGTATGCAAGGGATAATGAATATGGATCGTCATGAAAATATCCGAGATTACCGAGAAGTACCAGCTTGAGATCATGGTTATTGATTATTGAATCAAGAAATTCCTCAAGGCTTTTATCCTTCGGGTTCTCATTTTCAGGAGGTTTTTTTTTGGGATTAAGTATCTGATAATAAAAAGCATCTATTCCGTCTTTCTCTGACGGGAATGTCTCTATAAGAATCTTCCTGGCCTCCGTTGGATCATGCGGGATTGTAATATTAATCTTCTCGCTCACAAAGTGGTA
>Ga0105103_10001013_pt1 | contig 15864 bp, 16 predicted proteins | sample PPLLaktember2015_2_FD_79107 | JGI IMG/M metagenome (GOLD analysis project Ga0105103, IMG submission 79107) | Freshwater sediment microbial communities from Prairie Pothole Lake near Jamestown, North Dakota, USA - PPLs Lake P7 Core (6) Depth... | ecosystem: Environmental > Aquatic > Freshwater >...
GAACGACGCCCTGGAACTCGGCAGATCCAGCCAGGGAATCGTCAACAAGGCGACCTTCACGCCGGCCCAGCTTATCGTCCAGACTTTGATTGAAGTCCTTGATCTCACCGATCACAGCACCGCGGACGCCATCAAGGAGTGCAAGACCCTGGCTGACCTCCAGACGTGTCTTTCGGGGCAGGGACTCTTAGTTGAAATCGAGGAGGCCTTTTGGACCCGGGATCTGTATCTCGATGAAAGCAAGGTGAGGCAGATTCTAAGGAACCTCTTGACCAACGCCTTCAAGTACAAAAAGAATCGCGTGGTCCTGAAGATCGCACGGGGTGAGCGCCATCTCTTCCTTTCAGTCAGTGACGACGGCGAAGGCATCCCTTCCGGGTATCACAAGAAGATCTTCGAATGCTATTTTCAGATGGACATGAAAACGGATCACTGTGTGAGGGGCCACGGCCTTGGCCTCGCCGGGGTGCAGGTGCTCCTCGAAGACATGGGGGGAGAACTTTCACTTGAAAGCGACACGGGAAAGGGGGCGACCTTTTCCGTCAGAATCCCATGGTGAAAGGACGATCTGAGCCGGGAAAGATCCCCGTCCATCGGCCGCTACAGAATGTCTTCGAGATCTTTCTTGCTCACCGTGTGTTTGGCGTCAAAATCATTCCAGAAATCTCTTTCCTTTTCCCTCCAGCCTGAACCGAAGACCTTGTCGAAGAAAGGTTTCAACTTCCAGAACCAGCGCCCGTGCTTATGAATCCCTTTCTGCTTTGCTTCCAGGATGTCCCTCAAGAAATCCGCGATTTCAGGAAGCTTGTCCTTGGGAACATAGGAGTTCGCCCCCTCTTTGATGGAACGGATGAGATTGTCGGGGCTGAGGGCGTGGGCGGTGAGCATGACGGCGGACACTTTCTTTTGAGTGGCCAGCTTCAGGAGATCGTAGCCTCTGACTCCCATGATATCGAGAATGGCAATATCATAGGCATTCTTGTTGAGAAACTTGACTCCTGTGTCGAAGTTTGGAGCCGTGTCGACCAGACACATACTCAGCATCTCTGTCAGAGTGTCCAGAACGTCAGGTTCATCATCAACGATCAAGACCCTTTTCCCTTCGAGAATGTCGCCATCCCCCATCGTCATCCTCCCATGGATTACAAGTGCATGCCCGTGTACCCCTGGTGACGCAGTTCTAAACCGACCGCGGCTGGAGCGAGTGCTCCGCCATCTAGGGAACTCCTGCCGCCTCGCAGGAGCAAGGATTAAAGAGTCGAATCCGATTTTTTTGCTTAAAAAAAGGCAAAGGTCGTTCCAAGAAAGGATGCCGGGATGTTACCCCGCAAGATCCTCTTAGTCAACAAATTTGTATATCCGTGGCGAAGTCATCGGCCGGCGGCGCTCGGGCTTGAGGTGTCTTCTCCGATGTGGTATAGAAGAGGTGCTTTGGAGATGGAGGAGGAAGGCACTATGGAATTCGTAGAGAAGGCAAGAATTCGGCTGGAGCACTGGATTCACCACAGTGAAGATCACTATCAGGAGTACGTGTCCTTTGCCAACGAACTGGAGGACGCCGGAAAGATCGAAAGCGCTCGGCACCTCAAGGACATGATCAGTCTGACCACTCGGAGCACCGAGGTTCTGAAAAAAGCCATGAAAGCCCTGGGTTAGGAGAGAGGCCATGGGGGAGAATCATGAATGACCTGATCCTTGCTGCAGCGGAGATGATTTTCAAGTCCAAACGGACCCTCGCGTTGACCGGTGCAGGGATTTCCGTAGAGTCAGGGATTCCGGATTTCAGGAGCGCCGGGGGGCTCTGGTCCAAGTACGACCCTTCGGAGTACGCGACCATCACCGCCTTCAGGCAGAACCCTGAAAGAGTCTGGAACATGCTCCGGGAGATGGATGCGGTCGTGAGCGGCGCTCGTCCCAACCCCGCGCACACCGGCATGGGAGAAATGGAGAAAATGGGTTTTCTTCACTGCATCATTACCCAGAACGTGGACAATCTCCATCAGGCGGGCGGAGCGAAGAACGTGATCGAGTACCACGGCAATTCCAGCACGCTGTCGTGCCTGTCCTGCGGAAGGACGTACCGTGTGGAGGAAAAAAGATCTGAATGGACCCCGCGGTGTGAGTGCAAGAACATCCTCAAGCCGGACGTGGTCTTCTTCGGGGAGGCTATTCCGCCCGCGGCCTTGAGCCGCTCGTTTCAACTGGCCTCGAGCGCCGAGGTCTTGATGGTGGTGGGGACATCCGCGGTCGTCTCTCCGGCCAACACCCTCCCGCCTATCGCCAAAGATCGCGGGGCGAAGATCATTGAAATCAACAAGGAGAGCACCCACCTCACGCACACCGTGACGGATATTTTCATTGGGCAAAGCGCCGGGGAGGCCATTCCGCAGATTGTGAGCGAACTCAAGCGGCACAAGGGGAGCGCGGGTTAATTCTTCGTGGGAATGATGCTTTGCAGGCACAAAGGTGCAAAGGCACAGAGGCACAAAGCAGAGAAGAACGGAAAAACCGGCATGACTTTGTGCCTTTGCCCCTCTAACCCTTTGTCCCTCAATCTGTCGGCTGAAGCCGACAGCCGTTTATTTGGGTTTCAGGAAATCTTCGAGATGAATGACCTTGTCCTCTTTTCTCGCGGCATCCCAGGAGAGCTTGATTTTTGATTTTCGGAGATCATTGATCATGGTTTGGAGCTCCGGGTTCTTATCGATGATCCCCTGAATCTGCTTGCTCAGATCCTTCCACGTCCTGTCGAGCTCCTGGGTTTCCAGCCGAAAGCCGGCCCAGGTCGCGAGCAGGGACCCCAGGTGAGAAAGCAGACCAAAATGGGTTGTTCCCTGGAGATAAAAGGGGCAATGACACCAGAGGCTGAAACAGTCGATTCCCCTTTTTTTCGCCTCATTCAGGATGGTCGAATGAATGGCGCTGGGGCCTTTATAGTTGACGGTGGAGAGGCCCTTTTCTTTCAGCCGGGCCAGAAGCTCCTCGCTGGAGGCAACCACCGAAATCAGCGTGTCCGTGTGAAGGACGTTGTCGTACATGCTGCCCAGAAGGATGATGGTCCTCACCTTGACCTTTTCGCAAAGGCCCACCAGAGCTTCCGCAAAGTAGAGCCAGCGCAGATTGGGTTCCGGAGCCTTGAATAGAATCATATCACGGCCCGTCGTCTCCTTTTGAACGACATGGAGATATCCTCCGGGGGGCGTTATTTTCTTCAGAAGCCCCTCTTCAATCTCTACGGAAGGTCTGTTTTCATCGAACCGATAGAAGGGATCAGGAACAATTCTGCCGAACGCCTTGGCATCGAGCTTTTCAATCAGATAATCCACCATGCCCCTTGAGAGATCAAGGGCATTGCCCCAGCCTTCAAACCCTGCAATCAAAACAGGGTCGTCCAGCTCAGGCATGTAAGCGATTTCAATGGCATCTGGGAACATGACGGAAGTTTGGCACCCCGTGACCGGAGTTGTCAATTCATTTCTGTTGACAAAGCTGGAAAAAGTTTTAAATTACCGAGCGTTAGAGAGAAGATTCCAGCGCTTCAGCTGGTTTAGAGGGGAACGGTTGTCCATAGAAATCGAAAGAAGTGTCCTGGAAAATGCCTGCAAAGAGATGATCGAAACGATCCTTTTTTGCCTTCCCAGCGCCTTCAAGGGAACCATCTATAGGGTCGGCAAGCCTCCGGCTTTGATCACCGAACGAATCACCTCCGGGGTCATTGACTCAGCCAAGAAACAGATCTCCTGGGGACTTCCCGAAAACTCGGACTACAACCCGCCGGGCAGACCCTGGATTGACTACCGGGATGAACCGGGCAGGCCTTTGGAAGCCATGGCCTGGTGCGTGGAAAAACAGATCAGCTGGACCTCTGCCGATCCCGCGAACGACCCGCGCAGCGTGAGACTCCAGGTGGAAGGCGTTGAAGAGGATTTTCACCACATGGAACCGGTGCTGGTGCGCAAGTCCGATCTCCACCTCGACATGTATTCTTCTCTGGACTATCCCAGGGATTACCAGGAGAGGGTTCTCTGGCAGGGGAGCGACTACGTGGTGGTGGCGGTGGTGAAGATCCATTTCGATCCTCACACGATTCGCGTCGGCAGCCCTGAAACCAAGGTGATCAAAAAACTGTCCCGCTCTCTGGGCACCCAGCTCCTTTCCCACCACCTTCATCATGATACGGTTCGAGCGATGCAGCAGCTGGCGAAGGACCGGCTCAATGCGTGCAACATCCTCGCCGATTCCCTGCGCAACACCATTACCAAATCCGCCCTCATCTTTTCCCTCGTGAAAATGGAGATGTGGAATCTGAGGGAACAGTGGGAAGCGCTGCTTCGTAAGGAACGGCACGAAAGAAACGCAAAGCAGGACGCGATCAAGGAGCTCGAAGAGGTGCTGATGCGCATGCCGGAGAACACTCAGGAAATGAGAAAGGATCTCGTCGCCGTGCAGCGCCGCTTCCTCGATCTTCCTTTGAGCCCGCAGAAAGCCGAGAACTGGGTCACGATGCAGATCCAGGAGCGTTGGAGAGATCTCCTTGCGAAATCCCCTCAGGATGAAAAGACCACGCACAGGATTTGGCAAACCCTTGAAAAGCTCAAGAAGTCCCTCTATTACGGCAAGAACGCTGAAGTGGTTGCGGGTTACTCCGCCATTCCAAGGGAATTGAAACACGAATGGGTTGATGCGATTTACAGCAATGTGGACGGGTTCAACGATTCGACGATCGACCGTTTGATCCGGCTCCTCGCGAACCCGGCGCTGCCCATCCCCAGCAGGGAAAGATCCAGGAGGATGCTGACTCAGCTCAAGGTTCTTGCGGAAAACATGGATCAGCTTGAAAGAAACACGAATTTTCTTCTGCGCCACGTGCTGAACGGCGGAGATAACGGCTCGTCGCCGGAATTCGTTAACGGGGAGAAGAAAAAGCCTTAGAATTCTCTTCTCCGGTTTGTTAAAGTGGGAGAAAGCGCCTGTAGCTCAGATGGATAGAGCAGCGGACTTCTAATCCGCAGGCCCCGCGTTCGAGTCGCGGCAGGCGCGCCAGCATGAAAAGAAAAGGGGGAGACCTCTATTCGGGAAGAGGGCTTGCGCACGGAAGGCGGATGGTAAATGTTGTCCCTTTCCCCGGAGTACTTTCGATTTCAATGTTTCCTCCATGACTTTCAACAATGTCACGGCAGATAGAAAGCCCCAGCCCCGTTCCTTTTCCTTCTTCCTTTGTCGTAAAAAGGGGTTCAAAAATCCTATCTCGAACATCCTCGGGAATGCCGCATCCCGTATCGGTAAAATGTATAAGAACCCATCCCTTTAGGTCATGGGCGGTTGTGACAGAGAGATCCCCTCCGTTTTCCATGGCATCCCTGGCGTTCATCAGCATATTCAGAAAGACGATCTGAAGTTGGTCACGGTCAGCGACCACATAAGGCAACGCCGGGTTCAGGTTTTTGGTAATTCGAATAGGTTCTTTTCCCATCTGAAAACTGGCGATTTCAAGGGCGGCGTGCACATCTTCGTTTACGTCCACGAGGAGCATTTTCGTTTCCTTGCGGCGGTAAAACTGAGTCAGGCTCTGGACAATGCGAATGATTCGGTTTGCCTCAGCCTCTAAGAGCCTCAGTAACCTAGGGTTCCCGTCGCCGTTTTCTTGGGGTTGTCGCTCCTGATCGCGTTGCTTATTCATAAGGGCCACGATGCCCAAAATAGACGTTAATGGATTAAAGATCTCGTGCGCAATACCCGCCGCAATTTTTCCCAGCGAAGAAAGCTTCTCTGATGCGATAAGCAAGGCCTGATTCTTCTGCAAGTCACGGTTGGCCTGTTCGAGCTTCGAAATGAGTTGCGCGTTTTCTATGATGATTCCTATATGCTGGCTGACGGCGGTGAAAAGCTCGAGATCCTCTTTGGTGAACCCCAGGAGCCTTTCTCTGGTGTCCAAGTAAATGACGCCCAGTTTCTTTTTTTGCCCCTTTATCGGGGCACACATCGTTGACCGGATCTTATGAATCTGGATGCTCTCGGATCCCTGAAAACGTTCATCTCCAAGTGCATCCCAGGTAAGAATGGATTCCTCCGTGTCAAACGCTCTCTTTGCGATGGTTTTCGACACAGAGATCACACTCTGCTGTGCCGCCTCATGTCTCATACAGGTCGCCTGCGGCACCATTTCACCAATTTCCTCATCGAGGAGCATAATGGCTCCCCTGTCTGCGCCAAGCATTTCTACCGCTCTCTCCAGACTGCGATTGAGCAGCGTCGGCAAATGCCTTATAGCCGCAAAATCGGTGAAGATCTGATAGATGAAATGAAGTCTTTGGTAAGCTTCACGGGCGTCCTCCGGCGCAGAAGATAATCCGGTAAACGATTTGGCAGCGCTTGAAGGGATCGTTAAGCGGACGGTCGCTTCCTTGAAGGTGGTTTCATCAGGGACGATGCTTGCAGCCGGAGCTAATGCATTGCTCTCCGGCGCAGCGTCATCCGAAAAGTGATTCGCCATGACCTGCAAGACTGTCGCACCCAGGGTTATTTCATCCCCCGCCCTTAAAATCTGGCGCGTCACCGCCTGATCATTGACCCGTGTTCCATTGACTGAGCAAAGATCCTCAATGATAAGATCCGTACCCATGCGGAAGACCCTAGCATGTTTTCTGGAGACCAGGATATCGCTCAGAAATATTTCGTTTGCGGGATCGCGGCCAATAGAAACGGACTCTTTACAAATGGGGTATATCTTTCCCTCCTGGAGGCCTTTCTTGACTTTGAGATTTGCAGCGCCATTCATTCCTAATCGTGTCTCGCTTTCGCACCATTCAGTCAGCAATTAGCTGAATTATACCTTTTATCCTTTTCCACCTCCAGCATTTTCATAAAAGCATCATGATTCCAGCAAATTGGTCCAGATCGGAATATCTATGAATGTTATATGCTATCAAGAAGAGCGACCTTCTGAAACGATTTCAATGGGCGATGAAGGAATAGAATTCTTAGACCGATGATGATCAGTCGGTGAGTATTCGCAAAAGCCCACTCTAGAAGGCGAGGTAGGGAATCAAGCAGCAGCTTGATGATTGGCGATAAGGTGCAATGTGGATGGTTTTTGAAAAACGCTCTTTACAAGCTTGCAAGATTCATTTCATTTCTCTTCAACCATTGCGATATCGATCAGATAACTGCCTTTTCTAGGCCCTTTTTCGATAATGGATTTCCTTGAGACAATGCCAGATCCCCTAAATACAGTAACAGGAGTATAATACTGGATGTCGTGCAGTGTTTTCCCGAGTTTTAAGCTGTCGAGTAAAGCCCGATCAGCAGAAGAGACAACAATGCTTGTCAGGCCCCCAACCTGATAAATAACATCCAATTCTACAGCGTATCTGTGTCTTATGCCGTCATGAAAGTGGATCTTAATGGAGGATATATCCAAGAAATCATCTTGGCTCTTCACTGAAGTCTGGATTTTTCCGGAAAGCTCAGGGACCGCGTCTTTGATTCCTTTATTTGTCAGGGAGCTGACAAGGAAATCGCGCACGTACTTCAGATCCTGCCTGGAAAGAGTCTCATTCCGCATCCATTCCTTGAACTGTGCGATCGCTGCTTGAGGCAAAGAAAGCGAAAGGTAACATCGCAAAATGTTTTTGGCTGTCACCGTGGGAAGGACGCCCTCCCTCAGGAGTTTTTGGAGTTCGTTGACGGCTTCTTCGAACTGGCCGAACTTTGCAAGAGCCATGGCGCCTTCAATAGCTCCGACCTCCTTTGTCTTGGAAAAAGTGAATAGTCTCTTGATGAGGTTCTGGAGCTGAGGAGATAAATCCGGCGTGGTAGGTGCACTTTGGATTTCTGCGATGTCTTTGTCCACATCCTGAAGCCGCTCTCTGACTGCTTCGGCAAGCTTCTCAACATTCTGGAATTGCTGATTGTTTCCAAGGAAGGAGAGAATCTCTTCATACTTTCCCCGTGATTCGGCAAACAGACCCTGTGCACGATAAAGTGCAGCTTGCCGCACAAGGGAACGAACGTGTTGTACTTCAGACATGGCCCCTTCCATCCAAAAGGCTGTCCGGAAAACCTCTCCGTTCCTTTTTAAGTAAGCAAAGCGTGTGCCGTGACAGAGCTCGTTCCTCAGTTTTCTGTACTCGGCTGAATCGCTTAGCGTATCCTGCGTTCAAGTTCATTCGCGCGAGCCGGCTCCGCATCAAAGCGTGCTGCGATGGATACGTGTCCGACCGGGATTTATTGGATTTTGAAGCGGTTCCTGCGTGCGGATGGAGATAATATCGATCGCCTTAAAAGGGCAATCACGAGTCAAAATCGCTTAATATTATATACTATTCACCAATATTCGATATGTTTTTTGCTCGTAAACATACGGAAATGGGATCGGGTATACTTTTTTCCCGCAATGTAAACAAAAAAGTATACATTCTCATTTTCGCTGGCTATAATATACGCGTTTAAAGTTACGCGAGGAGATAGACATGAACGCAAGAACGACGGTCCCTGAGACCACGATCGATAGATTGCGAGAGATCTCTCACTGGGTTTCATCGGTCCTTGACCTGGACAACCTTCTTGAGCTGATCATCGAGACGGCGACAAAAATGATGCAGGCAAAAGCGAGCTCTTTGCTCCTTCTGGACCCGAAAACCAAGAAGCTCTATTTCAAGGTCGCCATCGGGGAAAGAAAGGAAGAGCTCAGAAAGTATGAGATCAACCTGGGGCAGGGAATCGCGGGGACGGTCGCTCAAACCGGCGAACCTCTTTTGATTCAGGATGTCACTCGTGATCCACGCTGGTACAAGCAAATCAGTGAATCCATCGGTTTTCAGACTCGCTCCATCGCCTGTGTGCCTATGAAAGTGGGGGAGGAGATCATCGGAGTCGTGGAGATCATCGACAAGGAAGACGGAAGTCCTATTCAGAATGGGGACATGAAGACCCTCACGGTTTTTACCGAGCTTGCCTCGCTGGCGATCAGCAATGCCAGAAAGATCAACCAGGTTCAGAGGGAGAACAGAGACCTCAAAGAAGAGCTGTGGAAAAAATACCAGATCATCGGAGACAGTCCCATTCTGAAAAAGGCGATTTCAGACGCCCTGAAAGTGGCCAACTCAAGAACGAGCACGTTGATCCTGGGCGAAAGCGGAACGGGCAAGGAACTGCTCGCCAGGCTCATTCACTACGTGGGCCCGAGAAAAGACAAACCTCTGATCATCCTCAACTGCGCCGCTCTGCCCGAGACCCTGCTGGAAGCCGAACTCTTCGGATATGAGAAAGGCGCCTTCACAGGAGCCCTCACCCGGAAGACCGGGAAGTTCGAACTCGCCGATGAGGGAACGCTCTTCCTGGATGAGATCGGGGAGATGACACAAGGCATGCAGGCCAAGCTCCTCGGGGTGCTTCAGGAGGGAGTGTTCTACCGCGTGGGAGGGAGCACCCCCATCACCGTGGATGTGAGAATCCTATGCGCCACCAACCGAGACATCGCCCGCGAGGTGAGCGAAGGAAGATTCCGGGAAGACCTCTATTACCGCTTAAACGTGGTTCAGATTCACATGCCCGCCCTCAGGGAACGACGCGAAGACATTGCGCTTCTCGTCGACTACTTCCTCAACATGTTCAAGCAGGAAAGGGGATTTCTGGAGCTTCCCATCTCCAAGGGAGCCATGGAAAAAATCGTTCAGTATGACTGGCCGGGCAATGTGAGGGAACTGAGAAACGCCATCGAGCGAGCCGTCGTCATGGGAAACGGGAAAGAGGTCCTGTCCGAGGACCTGCCCATCGGTGGAGAGAAAACGAGTGCGCCCGCCCTCGAGGTCGGTCTGAGTCTCAAAGAGGCGGAGGACAGGTTCAAGAAGGAATTCATTTCCATCAATCTCAAACACCACAATGGAAACAGGAGCAAAGCCGCCAAGACCATGGGCATCCAGAGAACTTATTTGTCGCGCCTCATTTCGAAATACGCGTTGCAGGGCCTCTGATTCTTTCGTCTCCAAGCTCCAAGGTCAGAACTGGCAGTCCAGAGTGGTCAAACGCTTGACGGCCCGTTTCCAGATGTCCCGGTTGCAGATATCCGTCCCTGAAAACTCGTTCTGCCCGACCTTCAGTTTAAGGATCTCCTTCACAAAATAGATCTCCTGGCCCTTGCTGTCCTGAAAGGAAATCCTGAGGTCGCATCCGTCCCACGCCTTGTCCGAGTAGATCGAGACACGCCACTCGAATGTCACCAGCAGCTGATGTTCCGAAACCTTGAACACGTCGCACTTGACGGTGGGTTTTGCATCGACCCAGCTTGAAAAGACAAAAAGAACGGAGAGGGCCAGCCAAAGGCCAAACTTCCTCTTCATCGGGTATCCCTCCTGTGAGTGGGCGGAGTCCTAGTTTTTCCTGAGACTAGACGAATTCCGTGCCTTTCGCAAGATTCCTGTTGCGGTCCAAACTTCGGGCTTGCAGTTTGCCGATATTCGTTTATAGTATTCATGAATATTTTGAGGAGGTTTAAGTCGATGGGAACGGAGACTGTTGTAAAGACAAGAGCCGAAGTCCTTGTCAGCGATTATGTGAGAAGTGTCTACAACTGGATGGGAATCGGTCTGGCCCTCACGGGGTTCGTGGCCTACTACGTTTCAACCAGTGAAAGCCTGCTTCGCCTGATCTTCGGGAATCCCCTGTTGCTCATGGTGTTGATTGTTGCGGAACTGGGTCTTGTTTTCGCCATCGCCGGAATGGTGAACCGGATGAGCGCGGCCACGGCAACAGCGCTTTTCGTGATCTATTCCGGCCTCAACGGGGTGACCCTCTCTTCGATCTTTCTGGTTTATGTTCAGACCTCTATTGTGAGCACCTTTTTGATCTGTGCGGCCACGTTCATCGCATGCAGCCTCTACGGGTGGATGACCAAAAGGGATCTGACCTCCCTTGGAGGCTTTATGATGATGGGCCTGATCGGGATTGTCATCGCCTCTCTGGTCAACCTGTTCCTCCAGAGCAGCAGCGTGAGCGCGATCATCAGCTATATCGGCGTTTTTGTTTTCATAGGCCTCACCGCTTATGACACCCAGAAGATCAAGAACATGGCCATGACCCAACCGGCAAACCTTGATGGAGCGGTCATTCGAAAGGGAGCGATTCTGGGAGCCCTTTCCCTGTACCTCGACTTCATCAACCTGTTTCTGATGCTCCTGAGCATTTTCGGTCAGAGAAGAAATTAAGCGTTTCCTGATTCCCCATCCCCTCTGGTTCCCGCTTTACCGTGGTCAAGGCGGTTGATTCCACGAGGGGTTATTTTTTGAGTCGTGGCATGAGCTTTGAGCCGTCGTACCTGAGACTGCACTCCGAAGGGGTCTTGAACGAAAGGGTTCAGAAGGCGCTGGCTCTTCTCGAACCCTGCCGGGTTTGCCCCCGGGCCTGCGGGGTCCGTCGGCTGGAGGGGGAAGTGGGGTTTTGTGAAACAGGCAGGAAGGCCGCAGTGGCCAGCACCAATGCCCACTTCGGAGAAGAATCTCCCCTTGTGGGAAGGTCCGGCTCAGGAACGATCTTTATCAGTTCGTGCAGTCTCCTGTGCAGCTTTTGCCAGAACTATGAGATCAGCCACGGCAACAAGGGAGCTGAAGTGGGGCCTGAGCAGATGGCGCTCATGATGGTTCAGCTCAGTCAGGCCGGGTGCCACAACATCAACTTTGTGACCCCCACTCACGTGGTTCCCCAGATTCTCGAGGCCCTTTCCCACGCCATCGAGAGAGGGCTCAGGGTGCCGCTGGTCTACAACTCCAGCGGTTACGACAGCCTGGAAACCCTCGCGCTTCTTGATGGGATTTTCGACATTTACATGCCGGATTTCAAGTTCTGGGACAACCGCTGGGCAGAGCGATATTGTGAAGCGCCGGATTACAGAGAGGTGGCGAGTGCGGCTATCCGCGAGATGCACCGGCAGGTGGGCGACCTGGCCCTGGATGAACAGGGCATTGCCTACCGGGGACTGTTGGTGAGACACTTGGTCATGCCGAACCAGGTGGCCGGGACGGAAGACGTTATGGAATTCCTGGCCAAAGAGATCTCCCCGAACACCTATGTCAACGTGATGGACCAGTACAGGCCTTGCGGGAGCGCGCACCGGGATGAGTTCATCAATCGCCGTCTCCACTCGAAAGAATACAGGGACGCCGTGAATGCCGCCAAGAGAGCGGGCCTTGAGCGTCTGGACGAAAGGGAGCGAATCCGACTGATCTTAACGCGATGAGTGCCAACGGAAAAACCTTCATTGTAGGGGATGTTCACGGGTGTCTCGACATGCTGAAGAGGCTCATGGGCTGTATTGGGTGGAGCCCTGAGGCGGACCGGCTCATTTTCCTGGGCGATTTCATTGACCGGGGCTCGCAATCCAAAGGGGTTGTCGACTACGTTATTGAAATTTCGAAAGTCTCCGAGCGAGTGGAATGCCTTATGGGGAACCACGAACGGATCCTCCTGGATTTTATGGACGGGAAGGACATGAACACCTTCTTCCTGAACGGAGGCCTGGCAACCCTCAACAGCTACCGATCCGAGCCGCAGCAATATGGAGGATTTCTCATCCCCGATGATCACCTGGCGTTCTTCCGTTCTCTCAAACTCCTCATCGAACTGGAGGACTACTATGTGGTTCACGCGGGTCTGAGGCCCGGCGTCCCCGTCGAGAGCCAAAACCCCGAGGACCTTCTGTGGATCAGGGATTCCTTCATTTTCTCGAACTACTATTTCGGCAAGCGAGTGATCTTCGGCCACACGCCCTTTGCCCAACCCCTCATCATGGAGAACAAGATAGGCTTGGACACTGGCGCGGTTTACGGAAACAGGCTGACCTGTCTCGAACTGCCCTCCTTGAAATTTCACTTCGTGGAGGCGTGAGCAAGCCTTGGGCTCCATCGTCGGACTGACCTCTACGATCCCGGTTGAGATCGTCCTTGCTGCCGGGTGCACCCCTCTGGATCTCAACAACCTTTTCATCACTTCCCGGGCGCCGGAAAAGCTCATACAGCAAGCCGAGCACGCAGGCTTCGCCCACAACATCTGCGCATGGATCAAAGGGATTTACTCCGTTACGCTGGAGCGGCACATTCCCTGCGTTATTGCCGTGACCGGCGGGGACTGCAGCAACACGACGGCACTCGCGGAAGTTCTCGAGAGAAGAGGGGTGAAGGTGATCCCCTTTGATTTTCCTCTCAGCCGCGACCGCGAACTGCTCAGAGGGCAGATGGAGAACTTGAGCCGAGCCCTGGGCGCGCCTTGGAGTGAGGTGGAAAGGGTCAGAGCCAGGCTCAGCACGGTCCGGCAAAAGCTGCAGAAACTGGACAGGCTCACCTACGAGGAGAACCGGGTATCCGGCTACGAGAATCACCTCTTTCTGGTCTCGAGTTCGGACTTCAAATCAGATCCGGAGGCCTACGAGAAAGAACTGGATCTCTTTCTCCGCGAGGTTGAGGAAAGGTCTCCTTCAGAAGGCTCCATGAGGCTCGGCTATCTCGGGGTTCCGCCGATTTTCAGCGACCTTTATGAATTTCTCGAATCGGTGGGGGCAAGAGTCGTCTTCAATGAGATTCAGCGGCAGTTCAGCATGCCTTTTGACGAGGGAGATCTCGTGGATCAGTATTTGAACTACACTTACCCTTACGGCATCCGGGGCAGGTTGGACGATATCCGCAAGGCGATTGAGGAAAGAAAGCTGGACGGTCTGATTCACTATACCCAGACCTTCTGCTTCCGGCAGATCTACGACATCCTCCTCAGGGAGAGTCTTGCGCTGCCCGTGCTGACGATCGAAGGAGATAAACCCGGAAAAGTCGACAGCCGCACCGCCATCCGGCTTGAAACCTTCGTGGAAATGGTTCGGATGAGAACAGGGGATCAGTGGTTTTGATCGGGGCCGATCGCTTGAACGCGTTTCTACTCGGTAGGCTTCTCCTTGTCCTCGTGGAGTTCTGACCAGACGCTGGACCAGTCCTCCGCTTTACCCCATCCTTTTCGTCTCTCGCTCCAGAGCCTGTTCTCTCGGCCGCTCCTCCTGTCCACTCCGGTGTCCGGACCTTCTTCGGCTCTCTTTTTCTTGCGGCGGTCGGTCCCGGAGCGGCGGTCAGTCCCGGAACGCCTGTCATAGGGATAGCGAAGTTTTTCTTTCACACGGCTCACCGTCCTGCCTTGAACCGGACTAGGGTCCAAGGTTCAACAAGTCAAAGAAAGGGAAAGCCTGCGTCTTCACAGGTCCACGACCTGGTCATCCTCGCACGCAAAGGTGTTCGGAAAGATCTTTTGAGCTTCTTTCTCCGCTTTCTTTCTCAACTCCATGGACGTGTATTTGGCTGCATCGAAGTGCACCAGGGCCAGGCGGCTGGCTCCGGCCTCCTTCGCAATTTTTGCAGCGAACTGGGGATTCAGGTGGGGCCACTCCGCGCTGTGTTCACCGGGCAGGAAGGAGCACTCGGAAATGAGAAGATCCGCGCCCTTTGCCAGGGTCACCGCATTTTCGCAGTAGCCCGTGTCCGGACAATAGGCGATGTTTTTCCCCTCCAGCAGGAAGCGGTATCCCATGGACAGGGGAGGGTGAACCAGGTCCATGGCTTTCACAGGGAAAGGAAAACGATCTTCGCTGCCCGGCAGTTCAAGGATTTCCGTCTCGTAGGACAGGCGGTCGAGCGGGGCGGTGAAAGGCTGCTTGAGGAGAGCCCTGAGTACTTTTTCCGTGCCCTTGGGACCCGACAGCGTGAGCTTTTGGCTGAAGGAAAACTTGAAAAGAGTGTGAAGGCCGATGAGGTGATCGAGATGAAAGTGGCTCAGGAAAAGAAAAATGGGATGCGAATTGGACAGGACCCTGTCCAGTTTCGTGAAACCGTTTCCCGCATCGAGCACGATGTTGTACTCCCGGGCGACGATAAGAATGGAAAGGGTGTTGCCGGTTTGGGTGTCGTACCAGCCGTTTGTGCCGAGAAAAATGATCTTCATGGTCTGCGCTTTCCCGTGAACCGTTTCTCTCCATCCTTACTCTTTATGGGTTGCCGCTTTCAAGCAATATTTCAAATGCCTTGGCCGCGGCGGCCGTGAGGGCGACGCTTCCTCCGAAACCCACTTCCTGCTTGAAGTCTACCTCTCTGCCTCTCACCCGTATTCTGGGCTCCCCGATTTCTCCCACGCGGTGGACGATGCGTTCAAAGGGCCTGTTGAGTCCGGCCGCCGTGAACGCTCCTCCCGTATGATACAGATCATCGACGTCCGAGGGGCGCACCAGCGGCGGCACCGGGCCATGAGGATCGGCAAAGGTCACGGCGGTTAGGACCAGCCTTCCTTTTTGCGCCTTAAAGACCTCTGTGACTTTGAGACCGAAGAGAGAGTTTTTCCAGGTCATCACGACCTCCTCCCCGTCTCTCAGCACGATAGAGAGGATCTTTCTCCCTGTGCCGCCGTCTCGAATCTGTATCCGGGTGTACCCGGGCAGGCCTACCTGCGACAGGAGTGCGGCAACGAGGAGAAAGACCAGGACGAGAAAAAGGGCTCTCCCCTTCATCTACTTGAGGGCGCCTTTTTCCTTAAAAAACTTCTGTGAACCGGCATGCAGGTACTTGATCGCATCCGGAGTCACCTGGTTGACCGACTTGTCCGGAGCCAGCTTGGTGGCATCTTTCCAGACTGCTGACAGCTCTGCGGTGCTGGAGAAAACGCTGCTCACAATCTCATAAAGCTTGTCCTGGGGAAAGGTGTCCATCGCGGTCATCACCGCGGTGATGGCAATGGCGGGAATGTCTTTGTCCACGGCCGAGTAAGAACCTTTATGAAAAACGGTCGGGTGGAACACTCCGGGGTTTTCCTTCATGATTTTCGCGGCGATCTCGCCGCCTACCGGGA
>Ga0105103_10001014_pt1 | contig 15861 bp, 17 predicted proteins | sample PPLLaktember2015_2_FD_79107 | JGI IMG/M metagenome (GOLD analysis project Ga0105103, IMG submission 79107) | Freshwater sediment microbial communities from Prairie Pothole Lake near Jamestown, North Dakota, USA - PPLs Lake P7 Core (6) Depth... | ecosystem: Environmental > Aquatic > Freshwater >...
CGCGCCCGGCGCGATTTGAACGCGCGACCTTTGGCTCCGGAGGCCAACACTCTATCCAACTGAGCTACGGGCGCATTTTTGTAAACAACAAAAATTTATACCACATCCTCACAATTTGAGAAAGGGGAATGTCATTCTTCGATGAGGGAATGAGATGATGACGAGATGGTGGAGTTAGGACGAAACTGAGGTTTTTGTTGATAATTTGTCCTGTATCGCAGATAATAATGGATGATGAAACGGTGGTATGTAGTTGCTACAAAACCTCGCAACGAGGACAGGGCAGCAATGAATCTCTTGAATGGTGGGATCGAGGTTCTGGCGCCAAGACTGAGATTGAGAAAATTCAAGGATGGAAAGTTTGCCGAGGTCATCGAACCTATGTTTCCCGGCTATATCTTTGTTCGGTTTCATCCCGTGGATGAGTTTCGAATGGTAAAGTATGCCCGCGGCGTGAAAACGATCGTTCATTTCGGCGGGAAGATTGTTCCTCTTCAAGATGATATGATTGAATTGATCAGGACAAGGCTTGAAAATGGCGTTGCTTCAATTCAAAAACAAAAAATAGACAAGGGAGAAAAGATCCTCATTAAAGACGGACCTTTCAAGGGATTCAGCGGCATTTTTGAAAGCGAACTGGATGGGAAGGAGCGTGTTGCCATCCTCCTGGAAGGTGTTAATTATTGTGCAAAAATGGAAATTGATAGAGACCTCGTTGTCACAACCTAATTGCTGCAGAGTTGACAGATTGCCACGCCTGCGTGCCAAAACACAGCACTTCGGTGTGCAGGCACGTCGCTTGTGCTCCTCGCAATGATAACACATGGATGCGTCAGTGACATCCACTTCACCTGATACGTCGATAAAGAGGGTGTTATAGAAATATACGGAAATACGCAGGGTCTTAATCACCTCATCAAAAGAAGGCTCGAAAATCTCTATAAAAAAAAGGTAGAAGCAACTCGCATCATTCCCTTTGATACAGCCCGCAATCTTCTCCAGATATCACGGGAAATTTCACGGCAGATAGGCCTCCTTATCAACAGACGGGGGGGTGTTGAGTATGTAGTGGTGGGGGATAAAACCGGGATACGGGTCCCAGCTCTCTCTACCGAACGGGTTGGAAGGGCACGTTTCAGGGGCGTGAGGTTTGTCCATACCCATCTCGATGGAGCGTTGCTCTCCAAGGAAGATCTGACTGACCTTGCCCTATTGCAGCTTGACCTTATTGGCTGTGTTACAGAGAGGCCGGACGAAGGGCTGCTGATCCATGCGGGTTACCTCATACCACAGAACAAGAAAGGGCAGGCGTGGGATTTCGTCGGACCTGTCCCTATCCAGGAACTGGATCTTGATTTCATCGAATTCATAACGGAACTGGAAAACGAATTCGTCAAGGAAAGGGGAAGATATTACGTTCTGGATAAGGATAAAGAGCGATGCGTGCTCATTTCAATCAGCTCGCCAAAGCGGACAAAGGATATGGCAGACCACATTGCCGAAATGAAGGATCTCTGCTATTCTGCGGGGATAACAGTTCTGGAAACAGTCATACAGAGGCCGAGGGAGATTCATCCGAAGTTTCTTATCGGAAAAGGCAAAATTGAGGAGATTGTTATTCGATGCCAGCAACTCGGGGTTGATCTTCTTGTCTTTGATGATGAGCTGAGCCCGGGGCAGATAAAGAACATATCTTCCATGACAGATCTGCGGGTTATTGACAGAAACCAACTGATCCTCGACATCTTTGCCGGCAGGGCAAGGACCAACGAAGCAAAGATCCAGGTAGAGCTTGCCCAGCTTAGATATATAAGACCACGCCTCGCAGAGGCCAACATAGCATTTTCACGTCTCACGGGCGGAATCGGCACCCGTGGCCCAGGGGAAACAAAGCTTGAGGTAGATAAAAGAAGGATCCGGGATAAGATCTCCTTTCTTGAAAAGAAACTGAATGAAGTAAGGTTGGCAAGGGATAAAAAAAGGGAGAAACGAAGGTATTCAGGTATTCCCATTGTGTCCATTATTGGATACACAAACTCCGGTAAATCAACGTTGATGAACCTTCTCACGAAGAGCAAGGTCGAAGCAGAGGATAAGCCTTTCAGCACCCTCAATCCTACGACAAGGATCATCAAATATCCGGAACGAAAGAACATCATCCTTACCGATACAGTCGGTTTCATACGGGATTTACCCCAGGTATTGCTTCGCGCCTTTATTGCCACCCTGGAGGAGCTTGATGACGCCCAACTCCTGCTTCACCTCGTTGACGTGAGTTCACCAGACTTTGAAGACAGGATTGAAGCTGTGGAAGAAATACTTGTTCCCTTGGGGTTAAAAGAGAAAAAACGACTTGTTGTATTCAACAAGATTGATAAGATCAGTGGCTCATTCCTTAAGAACATTGAAGATCGTTACAGGGCAGTTTCTATCTCCAGCCTTAAGAAAATCGGCATTGAAAGGCTGATTCGAACCATCGAAGCAAAGCTGGCCAGCACGGAACTGCTGAGTGAAAAGCAAAAAGTGAAAAGTTGAAAGTCAAAAACATCCGTAAAATCTTGTGGCATTAATTGTTTACACTTTTTACTTCTAACTTCTCACTTTCACTGTTTTTCAAGTATTGACATAAAATGTGCCTTGATCTCCGGACTCGTATCACCGAAATCAAGATTCTTTAAAAAATCCTTGGCTGACAAATCTTTTCCTTCCCTGAAAAGGGCCGTAACCCTTGCGTAACATTCCCCTTCAGCGTCCTCTATCCAGGCTGAGGCGTATATATCACGCCCCACAACACGGTCGAACTTGCCGATTGCCTTGTATTGCTCATTACACATAACGGGTTTGAAGAACTCCATTTCAGTTTTTCTTGTCATCCCAACCTTTTTGGTCTCCATGAAAATGATATGCCACATGAGAACGTCGAGGATGCCAAAAAGCATGCCTCCATGGACAACATCGTGGTATCCCTCAAAACGGTTATCAACGATCATATCGCAATAGACGGTATGGTCTTCGTACATCACATTGAGCCCCATACCGTCCTCTCTGTCTTGCTTGCAAAAAAAAGATTGTTTATATACTGGTAGAATATCCATTGTTTCCCTCTAATGTATCTTTACTTTATCTTATGCTTTATTGGCTTCCCACTAATCAACAAATCACCTAACCAACTCAATTTCTTTCTTTTAATGTCCCCAGATAGCGTGCACCGAGTTGTCCACATGCCGCGCCGATATCTGATCCTCGTGAATCCCTCACAATGGCGGTAAAATGACGTTCAAGCAAATACTCATGAAACTGGTTAACTGCTTTTTCCTCCGGCGCCTTAAACTCCACATAGGGAGACTCGTTGAAGGGGATCAGGTTTATCTTGCATTTTACCCCTGCCAGAAGCTCTGCAAGTTGTTGTGCGTCTTTCAGTGAATCGTTGAGACCTTTTATCAACACATACTCAAAGGTAATCCTGATCCGTTTGCTCCCCCTGAATCCCCTGACAAAACTGATAATGTCCCGTATCGGATAAAGCCGGTTGATGGGCATAAGATAGGTTCTCTTCTCCTCGTCCGCTGCATTGAGGGATATAGCAAGACCGGCAACCTTTGGCTCAAGCGTTCTCAGTCCTTCCAGCAGGCCTACGGAAGACACGGTAATCCTCCGATGAGAAAAATCAAGACCAAAAGGATTTTTCATAATTTCAAGGGTATGGAGCAGAGTATCGAGATTGTCGACCGGTTCTCCCATTCCCATAAACACAATATTGGTAATCTTCTGTTCTCCACAATAGTTCTTTACAGCCATGATCTGCCCGATTATCTCTGCTGAGGTCAAATTCCTGATGAAACCTATTTTTCCTGTTACGCAGAACCTGCATCCCATCCTGCATCCAATCTGGGAAGATATGCACAGGGTGTTCCTGTCCTTTTCCGGGATGAGGACGCTTTCCATGATGCGGCCATCTGATGCTGCAATGCCAAATTTAATGGTGCCATCCTGAGAATGGAAAACATCCTTGATTTCGGGAAGCCCTGTGTGAAACATGTCTTTGAACACAATCCTCAGGCTTTTTGAGATGTCCGTCATCTCATGAAAGTCAAGAACACCTTTGTTGTAAATCCACTTATAGAGCTGTCGGGCACGGAACTTCTCGTTTCCGATGGCCCCGATTGCGTTTTCAAGTTCATGTAAGGTTAATTCGAAAAAGTTCTGCATGGTGTGTGTACTTTAAAACAGATAGTATCGCTTTCAATACAATACCAGAACTTAACCTTAAGCTCAACTATTCCATTTTATGGAAGTCAGAATTACTTCTTGGAAAGTACTTCTATGATAGTTTGGATAACGTCTTTATCACGGAAAGGCTTATCGAGGAAGGCATCAACCTTATACTTTTTGAGACGATCCCGCTGTTCTTCGCTCATAAAACCACTTGATATGATAACCCTGATGTCTTTTCGTATTGAGCGAATCTCTTTCAAAACCTCATCACCCTTGATTCCCGGCATAATCATATCAAGGATTACGAGATCAATACTTGCATGGTGTTTCTGAAAGATTTCAATCGCTTTAGTACCATCAGATGCCTCAAGGATCTCAATTGGTTCATCCGTGAGTACACCCTTAATGAGCTCTCTTACCACATCTTCATCATCCACAACTAATATCTTTTGTTTCTTCGTCAAGCCGCCATTGGTTATTTCTTCCTTTATAGGTTCTGGCTCATCTATCTTTGTTGGCAATGGAAGATAAATGCTGAATTTGGTGCCTTTGCCCTTTTCACTTTCCAGCTCAACAAAACCACCATGCTCCCTAATGACTTTATCTACCAGGTAAAGCCCCATGCCGAGGTTTGAGCCGCTTTCTTTCGTAGTAAAATAGGGTTCAAAAATCTTTTCCTTGATCTTTTCATCAATGCCCTGCCCTGTATCTTCGATCTCTATGAGGGCAAACTCACGGTGGCCAACATATCGTTTTCTTTCTGTTCGTACTTTTAAGATGCCTTTCCCGGTCATGGCATCCTTGGCATTCGTACAAAGGTTCAGGAATACATTCTGAAGCTCTGCCTCATCACCCTTTATGGGATAAAGACGGGCATCAAAAGACCTCTCAATTTCAATATCACGAAAGCTTTCTTTGATGAGAAAGAGAATGTCTTCAAGGAGCATATTGATATCCACAACCCCTGAAACCCTTCTCTGGCGTCTGGAAAAATTAAGAAGATGCTGCGCAAGCTTTGCTGCTCTCTGGGCTGAGCTTTCTATGGCCTCTGCGTAACGATATAATTTCTCTTCATTGGAAAGAAAATTCTTTATGAGGGACGCATATCCAAGCACACCGGTAAGGAGATTATTGAAATCATGGGCAATGCCACCGGCAAGCATGCCTATGCTTTCCATCTTTTCCTTCAGGACATGCTCCTCTTCTTTGATTTTCTTTTCAACAACATCCTTGAAGAGAAGGCCTTTCCAGACACCTTTCTCGGAAGCTTCTTTGATCGGGAAGCTTTCTATCCTGAATATCTTGAATTTGTCTCCTGACTTGTATTTGACCTCGCCATGGAGCACTGTCTCTTTCCGATAGAAATCATTCCCTATGCCAGAAACAATATTATCAATCTTTTCACCGACAAGAAAACCTTTCCTGCTTTCAAACTCGTTCTTTGCCCTTTTGTTTGCAAAAATTATTGCTCCATTTCTGTCGATCATGAGCAGGGCATCAGGGAATTCGTCGGTGAGGCTTTCAAAGATGGTTTTTTTATGCACTGCCTTTTTATGGGTATTGAGGTTAACGTGGAGAATGAGTGATTTATTATAAATGTCACAAACAATCTCAAGCTCACGGAGTGTTCTTCCATCCAGTTCAATAGGCAGCCTTCTTCCGAGAAGGAGAAAACCTACAATATCCATATCCTTTTTAAGCGGATATACGTAAAGGGTTCCATAGCCAAACGTATCTCCCAATACAGATGGGGTAAATACGCCGGCGCTTACCGACTTGATCGCATCAAAATCAATACTTCCCAGAGATTCTTCAATGCTGAAGAAGCCCTCTTGAACTTTCCCGTTGTCTTTGCGGACAATTTTGCACATATCGAAGGTGGAGCCTTCAACCAATATACGAGGCATATTGTTGATGAGACTATCTTCTTCCTCCACATAGTGGAGCATCCTCATAATTATGGAATAGTTATTGATAGCCCGTTCATAAAAATTCCACTGAAAATTTATTGATTCTGATTTTAAGTTATCGTGCTCCATGGCCATTCAATTGAAAGAAATTCATTATTTTTTCCATTTCCTGTATGATTCCATCCCGCTCTTTCAGCAAAATAAACGTTTCAGGGTCAGAGTCGTGAATTGAAGCCGTTGAAAACCTGTCTGCCGCCCTTACTAATTTCAAAAGTGGTTCATGTTTGTCTGCCACCTTCCCCTCATGATGATAACGAATAACCTGTGAAAACTCCTCCGGAAACTGCCATTTAACTGACAGGATATACCCTAATTCCTCGTGGTCTGTATCATAGGCGGCTTGCTCTTCCCTGTTCAGAAACTTTCCCTTTTTATGCGCCTCAGCGACCAATTCGTTGTAATTTTCGACAGTTACATAAAAGATCACCTTCCCGATATCATGAAGGAGGGCAATGGTAAACACCTTTTGAGGGTCTTCGTTGAACATGCGACCTGCGAGAGTCCGTGCAGCGCATGCAACAAATACTGAATGTTTCCAGAGCTCAAGGAGAACATCGGCTCGCAGTTTCAGTTCTTTGAGGATGTTTTCCACAAAGAGGAGACACGTAACGATGTTTTTAACTTCCTCAAAACCCATAGTGATCATGGCTCTCTGGAGGCTAAAGATTTCAACGCCCCTGCTGTAATATGCAGAGTTTGAGATGCTTATTATCTTTGATGATATTGCCTGATCATATTTAATCACATCGTTGAGGTCGCTAAAAGAAGAATTCTTGTCGTCGAGGATTACAAACAATCTCTCAATGATACTGTGAAGGGTAGGCAAAACCCTTAAGGTCTTTGCCTTATCTATAAGTTCTTCCCGCAAGTTTTCCATGATCGTATATATTATTTCGACTAATTATAGAAAAAGTAAAGCTTTTTTAACATGATTTAAAGCTATTTGGGTCAGCCGGTTTACAGTGAAGTGCGAAAAAGCTGTACAGTGAATGCCAGAGAAAACAGGAAACGCGGTGAGGCGGCAACGAGCAAATGGGGAAAAACTGAATCGCGAGTAGTGATAATATGGAATTCTAGCTCGCACGGCGAGCGTGAAGGGGAGGCTCGGTGAGCCGGGGTGCCCACCCGGTGAGTGGGTCGCGCTGAGGGGGCGACGTGAGCCCCTCTAGTTGTATACCCTTTGTAACTGTCCAAATTGATTTGCTAATATTTGCACAATCTGTTATAAAAATAACTTGCTTTTTATGGGAATGAACATCGAGGAATTTGACTATAGCCTGCCAAAGGCGTCTATTGCCCAGTACCCTGAAAAAGAGCGGGAAGCCTCACGCATGCTTGTTCTTAACCGGACTGACGGTTCTATTACCCACACATCGTTCCGTAATATAACCCAGTATCTGAAAGATGGTGATGTCCTGGTATTGAACGACAGCAAGGTGATCCCCGCAAGGATTCGGGCTAAGAAAATTACCGGGGGTGGCGTTGACATTCTCCTGGTTGAGAAGATTAACGACAAACGCTGGCTTTGCCTCGTGAATGGCGTGAAGGGCAGTATGGGAGAACTAAAAGTGGCCATCGGTTCAAGGGAAGCTACGCTCAGACGTGGAGAGGAATACTGGATTATAGATTTTGAACACGACGGCGACATGTTTGACATTATAGGTGAATACGGCAAAATGCCTCTTCCTCCGTATGTAAAAAGAAGAGAAGATGACGGTGTTATTGATTTCGAACGGTATCAGACCGTCTATGCGGACATGCCAGGTTCAATAGCAGCTCCTACCGCAGGCTTTCACTTTACCGAACAGCTTCTGGGCGCCATACAACAGATTGGTGTAAACATCGTGAAGATTACTCTCCATATCGGAGTGGGAACGTTTTTCCTTATAAAAACACAGAATGTTAAAGATCATAGAATGCATGGGGAGTATTACCACGTTACTCCGGAAACAAGGACATTCATCAAAAAGGCAAAAGATGAGGGCCGTAGAATCATAGCATGCGGTACCAGTGTGGTGCGGACCCTTGAAAGCATCTATAATGGAAATGGCAGCGCACCGCTCGTGGGTAAGACAGATCTCTTTATATATCCGGGTCATACCTTTAAGGTAGTTGATGCACTCATTACAAATTTCCATCTGCCACGATCAACGCCGCTCTTACTTGTTTCAGCATTTGCCGGGGCCAGTAAGATTATGGGATGTTACACAGAGGCAATGGAGAAAGGGTACAGGTTTTACAGTTACGGGGATGCAATGTTCATCCAATGAATACGATCCAGATTCTCAAGGAAGAAGGGCGTGCGCGTCTGGGGATTATCAGAACGCAGCATGGGGAGATAGATACGCCGGTTTTTATGCCTGTTGGCACTCAGGGCATTGTAAAAGCCACTTCACCCAAGGACCTGAAGGAGATGGGCATCAAGATCATTCTGGCAAATGCCTATCATCTCTATTTAAGGCCAGGCGATGCCCTGATACGGGAAATGGGGGGTATCCACAAATTTGTGGGGTGGGATGGAGCAGTTCTCACCGACAGTGGTGGATACCAGATCTTCAGTCTCGGGGTGCTCCGTGAAATTAAGGAAGATGGCGTTTTATTTCAGTCGCATATTGATGGGTCACGGCATTTCCTGACTCCCGAGAAGGTTATCGAGGTTCAAGAAAACATAGGGGCCGACATCATCATGTCCCTCGATGAATGTGTTCCCTACCCTTCGAGTTACGAATACACGAAAAGTTCCGTCGAACTTACATCTCGATGGGCTCGAAGATGCAAAGATGCAAAAAAACCCGATGGAGTCATGCTGTTTGGCATTGTTCAGGGTGGTTTTTACCAGGATTTGCGGCTGAAATCGGCTCACGAATTGATTGATATGAATTTTAATGGATACGCCCTCGGTGGACTAAGCGTGGGAGAGCCAAAGAGCATAATGTGGGAGATGGTAGATACCGTGGTTGACTTGCTTCCTCAAGATAAACCGAAATACCTGATGGGGGTCGGATTCCCTGAAGACATTGTAGAAGGGATATACAGAGGTATTGACATGTTTGATTGTGTTATTCCTACACGGCATGCGAGGAATGGCAGCCTCTTTACCCAGGAGGGAAGGATAAACATTAAACACGCTAAATACGTCAAAGATGAGAGCCCCATCGATGAAACCTGCGCATGCTACACGTGCAAGACTTTTTCACGGGCATATTTGAGACATCTTTTCGTCTCCCATGAGCTATCGAGTTATTTCTTGAACACGGTCCACAACATATTCTTTTATAACAACTTGATAGAAACCATAAGAAAGGCATTACGTGAAGGCTCTTTTGAGACCTTTTACAAGCAATTTATACTACAATGGAAAGGAGGTGAATTACAGGATGAACATAGCGCATGCAATGGGTAACTTAGGTTCAGCTGGACAGGGGGGCAGCAGCCAATGGATGAGTTTTCTTCCCCTTATCCTCTTATTTGTTGTTTTTTATTTCCTGCTCATCAGACCTCAGCAGAAAAGGGCAAAACAACAAAAACAGTTTCTTGAAAATCTAAAAAAGGGCGATGATGTCGTTACATCTGGAGGCTTATATGGTAAAATAACAGGCCTGACAGATTCAACAGTCACCATCGAGATAGCTGAAAAGGTAAGAGTAAAAGTAGCAAAAAGCGCAGTAGCGCAACAGGTACCACAACAATAGCGAAAGGAGAAAAAAGTGGGTAGGTACGAAAATATTATTGTCATCAACCCCGATTGCACAAAGGAAGAGGAGGAAGAGCTTCTCAAGAGAATCACCGCGAATATCGAGAAATTCGGTGGGAACATAATTAAGGTTGACGACTGGGAAGTAAGGAAACTCGCATATCCGATAAAAAAGAAGGATAAAGGCCATTATTTCTTTTTCCTCCTCGACATGGCAGAGGAAAATGTGACCTCGTTAAACAAATTTTATCGGACTGTGGACCTCATTCTCAGACACATGTTTGTCGCTGTCACAGAGTCCAATAAAGGCCTGGAAAAACCACCGGAGCCGGTTGTTTTTGACGAACTTGAAGGTGAGTTTGCTTGAACAAGGTTTTCCTCTCAGGTACACTAAAGAAACAACCTGAAATTGTCTACACACCGAGGGGAGAAAAACTTTTTATGTTCCCTTTATGGGTGGATGAGGGAGGCTTTAGTGTCGATGTGGTATTCCTGGAGCGCGAGGGTATGAAGAATTTTGCCAGTATGCAAGGGAGTACCATTATTGTTTCAGGCGAGCTCGCCAAGGCTTCAGGGAAATCACATGATACATTAAGGCTTATGGCCAATAAAATTATATGGATGGAGGAATAGATGCCAAGACCAACAAGACCAACACATGGTCGTGATTCGTCAAAAAAGAGGGTGTATGTAAGAAAAAGAGTCTGCAGGTTCTGTCAGGATCCGAACTTAGCAATCGATTACAAGGATCCAAAGCTCTTAAAACATTTCATTACAGAGCGGGGAAAAATAATGCCCCGGAGAATGACAGGCACCTGCGCCAACCATCAGAGAAAATTGAAGGAAGCAATCAACATGGCAAGGCACATTGCATTCCTTCCTTTCACGACCCTATCAAGGTAACGGAGGAAAGAGCATGAAGGTAATACTTACAGAAGACGTGAAAGGTACGGGGAAAAAGGGTGATGTTGTTGTGGTAAAAGACGGCCATGGAAGAAATTTTCTCATTCCCCGTGGCTTGGCCCTTCCCGCAACAGAGGGGAATGTCAAACGATTTGAAAATGTGGTCAAAAGTATTCAGAATAAGCGCGGAAGGGATCTCAAGGTTGCAGGGGATTTGAAAGCAAAGCTGGAGGAGATTTCTCTTACCATCAAGAAAAAGGTTGGAGTTGATGGAAAGCTTTTCGGCTCTGTAACCCACATGGACATTGTTGACGCCATTAAAAATGCAACCGGTGTGGAAGTGGATAAAAAAAATGTAAGACTTGAAGAACCAATCAAGATGACTGGGGCATATACCGTTGAAATCCACTTAGAGCAAAATGTCAATGCAGCCGTTAAAATAGAGGTAGAACAAGAAGCAGAATAAATGGCCCGACCCATCAGGAATGCACGAGACACGAGGGCACAGTTAACAGCCCATATACCGCCGCAGAATATCGAGGCAGAGCAATCTCTGCTCGGCGGTCTTCTCGTTGATCCTGAATCAATCAATAAAATCGTCGACATGGTGGGACCAGGGGATTTTTACAAGGATGCCCACGCACGGATCTATGATGTCATGCTCGATCTCTACGAGCGCAATGAAGCCATTGACATAATCACGGTGAGCAGTTTGGCGCGGGACAAAGGTCTCGTGGAGAAAATCGGCGGTATCACTTATCTCAATAGTCTTGTTGACATAATGCCCAGCGCCGCCAACATCGTGCAATATGCAAAGATGGTGAGGGAAAAGGCGCTCATGAGAAACCTGATCAACGCAGCCACCCTCATTATTGAAAAAGGCCATGATTTAGATCTCAACGTGGACTCCTATATCGATGAGGCAGAAAACCTCATCTTTCAGGTTGCTGAAAACAAGTTCAAGCCATCTTTCTTTTCCATGAAGGACATTGTCATGGAAAATATTCAGAAAATCGAGCTTTTGGCGCAGAAAAAGCAATCTGTGATTGGTGTGCCAACGGGTTTTACCGAACTGGATCGTTTAACAAGCGGCCTTCAGCCGTCAGATCTGATCATCGTCGCAGGCAGGCCAAGTATGGGCAAAACAGCCTTCTGCCTGAATATCGCTCAGTACGTTGCAACAATCAAAGAAAATCCTACACCGGTAGGGGTTTTCTCAATGGAAATGTCCAAGGAACAGCTTGTTACCCGTCTTTTAAGCTCTGAATCAGAAATAGACCACTCGAAATTGAGGGCAGGAATGCTCTCACAAAGCGACTGGCGGCGCCTGTCAGAAGCAGCGAGTAAGCTCATTGAGGCATCTATGTTCATCGATGACTCGCCCTCCATGAGTGTATTGGAGGTAAGGGCTCGGGCGCGGAGACTCAAGAAAGAGCATGGCCTCGGATTGATGATTGTCGACTACCTTCAACTCATGAAAGGGAGAACATACATTGAGAGTCGTGTTCAGGAGATATCCGAGATATCACGGTCCCTCAAGGCACTCGCAAAAGAGTTGAATATACCGGTTATTGCTATATCCCAGTTGAGCAGGGCGCCTGAGAAAAGGGAGAACGAGGCAAAGAAACCCAGACTTTCAGACCTGCGTGAGTCAGGCGCCATTGAGCAGGATGCAGATGTAATCCTGTTTATTTACCGGGACGAGGTCTACAACAAAGAATCTGATAAAAAAGGCACTGCAGAGATCATTATTGGGAAACAGCGGAACGGGCCGACAGACACGATCGAGCTTGCCTTTATCGATAAATTTACTGCGTTCAGAAACCTTTACAGAGAATGAACATCCCGAACCTTCTCACTACATTCCGGCTCTTTGTTACAAGTTTTTTTATCCTTGCCATACACTACGGAGAATTCAGGATTGCCCTCTGGCTGTTTGTGGTTCAGGCAATAACAGATTTGCTTGACGGATTCCTTGCAAGGGTTCTGGGAGAGAAAACAAGCCTTGGGGCCCTCCTTGATCCTTTAGCAGATAAGGCAATGCTCGTATCTTCTTTTATTGTCCTTTATATGAAAGATATTGTGCCTTTCTGGGTAACCTTCATTGTCCTCATGAGGGACGTTGTCCTGACCGCAGGCTATTTACTAATATGCAAATATATTGGTAAAATCGAAATAATACCGAGCGTTCTCGGAAAATTGACAACATTTTGTCAGATAGGAACCGTTGTCTATGTTTTGTGGTCTGATCTCCGGGCCTATCAGAATTTTTTCTTCTATCCAACCGCCGCCCTTACTATTATCACCGGAATACATTATGTTTACCAGGGCATTCTTATCACTAAAAACAAAGGCCGCGTAGCAACGTCGTAGCTCAAAGCTTATAGCTGTAAGCTCTCAGCTGATAGCAAACGGTTTAAGATTCTTCTCTCTGCATTAATTTCATAATCACTCAACTTCTTTTTTTCACCTCTTACTTCCTTCCCCGCTTTTCTCGCCCGGCCCTCTGTACTCGCTTATTTACTCAAAATCATTGACACCAAAGGCTTTTTCTATTAGTATTAAAAGAAAAAAGAGGAGGTTCTTATGTCCGTGAAGGTTGCTATAAACGGTTTTGGAAGGATCGGGAGGTTGGTCTTCCGGGCTGGCTTTAAAAACAAAGACGTGGAATTCGTTGCGGTGAACGATATTGCTGACTCGAAAACGCTTGCGCACCTTTTAAAATATGATTCTGTTCACGGAATCATGCAGGCTGATGTGAAGTCCACCGAGAATTCAATCGTCGTCGATGGAAAAGAAGTAAAAACATTTGCCATAAAGGAGCCGGAGTCTTTGCCCTGGAAAGCCCTTGGAGTTGATGTAGTTCTCGAAAGCACGGGAAAATTTACTGACAGAGCAGGAGCAGAGAAACACCTGAAAGCGGGCGCCAAGAAAGTTGTCATTTCGGCACCAGCGAAAAATCCTGATGTGACCTTTGTCTTCGGGGTAAATCAGGAGGTCTATGACAAGAAGAAGCACGATGTCATCTCAATGGGTTCCTGTACAACGAATTGCCTTGCACCGATCGTCAAGATACTCTCCAGAGAATTCGGCGTAGAATATGGACTCATGACAACCATTCATGCCTTTACGAATGACCAGGTTGTTTTGGATGAACCCCATAAGGATTTACGAAGGGCACGGGCGGCAGCTCTCTCCATGATACCAACTACCACAGGGGCGGCAAAGGCAATTTCTGAGGTTATCCCCGAAATGAAAGGCAAGCTTGATGGCCTGGCCATTAGGGTACCCACGCCGAATGTTTCGCTTGTTGACTTTGTTGCCACGCTGTCAAAGGCCACGACTAAACAAGAGATAAACGCCAAGTTCAAAGAATACGCAGCAGGGCCAATGAAAGGTATACTTTTTTGTTCTGAAGAAGAGCTCGTATCGAAAGATTTTAATGGAAATCCTCATTCTTCCATTGTTGACATGCCAAATACTACTGTTATAGGCGGCACGATGGTCAAGGTGCTGTCCTGGTACGACAATGAATGGGGTTTTTCAAACAGGATGCTCGAACTCCTGTCGTTTATTATGAAATAAATAAACGGTGATGGAAGATTGGGAAATGGGTAGATGAGGTTCTCCTCGTCCCCTCATTTCCTTATTCGACTGTTAACCGTTGTACATGCGAGGTTATTATGAAATACATTGACCAGATCGACATGAAAGGAAAGAGAGTTTTTATCAGGGTTGATTTCAATGTTCCCATGGATAGTTCCCAAAATGTTACTGACGACACCCGAGTGAAGGCTCACTTGCATACAATAAATTATGCTCGTGAGAAGGGGGCTAAGGTGATAGTTGCATCTCACCTTGGCAGGCCAAAAGGCAAAAGGGTTACCGAATTTTCCTTGAAACCAGTCGTGAAGATTCTTTCGGGCCTTCTTGGTACGAACGTCGTCTTTGTGGATGATTGCGTGGGAGAAAAAGCCGAGCAAGCTGTGGCAACGATGAAGGAAGGTGATGTCGTACTGCTGGAAAACACACGTTTTCAGCCTGGAGAAGACAAGAACGATCCGGAGCTTGCCAAACAACTGGCGAAGCTTTGCGATATATACATCGACGATGCCTTTGCTGTTGCCCATAGGGCGGCAGCTTCAAACACAGCAATAACGCAGTTCGTACCAATCTGTGCAGCCGGATTTCTTCTCAAGAATGAGATTGAGTATTTCAATAAGGCCATGGGAAACCCTGCAAGGCCTCTTGTTGCCATCATTGGTGGCGCAAAAGTTTCTGACAAAATCGGGGTCCTCGATAGGTTGGTGGATAAGGTTGACAAACTTATTATTGGCGGCGCCATGGCGTTCACCTTCTTAAAGGCACTGGGCTATGAGGTTGGGAAATCAAGGTGCGAGGAAGATATGCTTGGTACAGCAAAGACTATAATGGAAAAAACAAAAAACAAAAATATAAAGCTTTATCTTCCTATAGATTCAGTGATTGCACAACAGGCCTCAGCTGATGGCGAGGTGAGGGTATGCCGGGTAGATGAAATGCCCAAGGACTGGATGGGGCTTGATATTGGCCCTGAAACTATAAATTTGTTTTCTGAAGCCGTACGAGATGCAAAGACCATCGTTTGGAATGGACCCCTTGGTATGTTCGAATTAAAAGCTTTCAGCAAGGGCACTTTTGATCTCGTCCACGCGGTGGCAAATTCCAAAGCTCTAACCATCGTTGGAGGCGGTGATACGGATACTGCCGTTCACCAAGCAGGCGAAAGTGATAAAATATCTTACATTTCAACCGGAGGTGGTGCTTTTCTTGAACTCTTGGAAGGCAAGGTCCTTCCTGGTGTGTCAGCACTCGAGTCATGCGGAGGTAAATAATGAGAACACCTATCGTTGCAGGCAATTGGAAGATGCACAATACGGTTCCGGAGTCAGTAGCCTTGGCAAAGGCAATCAAGGATGGCGCGGCCGGAATTAAAAAAACTGAAATAGTTTTGGCCCCTCCCTTCACGTCCTTGTTCAGCGTTTACGATGTCATAAAAGGCACCAATGTATCGCTTGCTTCACAAAATATTTTTTATGA
>Ga0105103_10001015_pt1 | contig 15846 bp, 12 predicted proteins | sample PPLLaktember2015_2_FD_79107 | JGI IMG/M metagenome (GOLD analysis project Ga0105103, IMG submission 79107) | Freshwater sediment microbial communities from Prairie Pothole Lake near Jamestown, North Dakota, USA - PPLs Lake P7 Core (6) Depth... | ecosystem: Environmental > Aquatic > Freshwater >...
ACCCCGGACCCCGGACATCGGGTCCCGGAAGAAGACGGGGCCGGCGATGGCCAGCCCCGACTTTAGTGTTCGCCATCGGTCTTCAGCGATACACGAAGCGGTGACCGCTTCGCGAGTCGAGTGGATACCACGCGGTGATCGGCACCGACGTTCCCGGTCGTGCCTCACCAAAGGTGACTGCGCTCGTGCGACTCATCCCCGCCGGGCGTTCGATCCGTTCGGTGAACGCCAGGAAGTAGACTTTCGAGCGATCGTTGTTCCGCACCACGATGAGATCCGGTTCGGTCTCGACGGCACGCTCGAAAACATAGGTGCCCGGCCCAAGCGTGACGCCCGGGAGGGCGACGGGTCCGCTGAACGTCAGGTAGTTGGTGCGAAGGCTGGTCTCCGAGCCGTGCATCGGCACGGTCAGGACGAGCCCCAGCACGAGAGCACCGAACGCTGTCAACGCCAATTGCCGACTGGTCATGGACGTGACCTCCTTGTAGGAAGTCAACGTCGGAGATCGCCGATTCGAACGGCCTGCCCGCAACGGTCAGAGCGGCGCTGCGGGCTCGCCGGCAGCGTTACCGAACGGACGAGGTCGCGCGTCCGCCCAGGACGGCAACGGCGCGATCGATGTCCTCGTGCGTGTTGAACACCGACACCGACAAGCGCAGGCGGCTCTCGTTGCCAACCACGGTTCCCACCACCTTGGCGGCCTGCAGCGCCTTGCTCGTGGCGGCGGCGTCCTTCAGCGCGAACGCGAGGATCGGCGTCTCGGTGCCCTGTGGCGTGAGCGCCGTGTAGCCGAGCGGCGGCAACTCCTTCTGCAGCCGATCGGTGAGCACCCGGGCGTGGGCGCGGATCTTGTCGATGCCGAGCGCCTGCACGTAGTCGATGCCCGCTGACACGCACGCTGCCAGCAGCACGGCGATGCCGCCGGTTTCATAGCGCGCCGCGCCCGGCAGCGGCTCCCACGTGAGCTCCGCGCGATTGAAGTTCGACACCTGCCGGTGACCGTACCGCGTGGTCGGCAGTGCCGTCCCCTGCAGATCGGCCTTCACGTAGAGGAAGCCGAAGCCGCGTTCGCCCATCAGCCACTTGTAGGTGCCGGCCGACGCGAAGTCGATGCCGAGCGCCTTGACGTCCAGCGGTACGGCGCCCACGGCCTGGATAATGTCCGCGAACACCAGCGCGCCGCGCGCGTGCGCGATGTCGCTGACGGCCTTGCAGTCGTGCATGAAGCCGTTGACGTTGGACACCAGCGCGAGCGACACCAGCCGCGTGTTGCGATCGATCGCCTTGTCCATGTCGGCGGGGTCGATCGCCCAGTTGCGGTGCTTGACGATGCGCAGCTCCACGCCCTGCTTCTCGAGCTCCTTGTACATGTAGAGGGAGGTCGTGAAGTGCAGCTCGTCGATGACGACGTTGCCCTTCTTCTTGGGCAGGTCGAGCCCCATCACGACGATGTTCTCGCCGTCGGAGGTGCTGCTGGTGAAGGCGATCTCGTTGGCGGTGGCGCCGATCAGCTTCGCGTACTGCGTCTTCAGGTTCTGCTGCCTGGCCGGCGTGAAGTCCTCGCGGCCTTCGCCGGGCCCGTGCAGCCGGTAGGCCAGTCCCTGTTCGATGGCCCTGGCGGCAAAGGTGCCCACCGGGTGCAGCGCCGCCGAGTTCAGGTAGGTTTCCTTTGCCACCAGGGGGAAGTCCGCCCGCACCGATGCGGGGAAGATGCCCGCGGCCCGTGTGGCCTGCGCGCTGGCGAAGAGAGAGCGGCTGCTGACTGCGAGGGCGCCGGCACCAGCGAGAAAGTCGCGACGGCCGAGAATCATGGGGCCTCCTGGAACGAGTGACGCCGATTGTACGCAGAAATCGCGTCAAAAACCGCCCGTTCGTGCCAGACCCCACTACACTCGGGGCATGCGTTTCCGCCCACTCCTGGCCCTCGCCCTCTTCCTCGGCCTCGCGGGCGTCTCGGCGCGCGGGGCGGACCGCCTCGTCCACACCTTCTCCATCGTCGCGCGCGACCCCCAGACCGGCGACATGGGCGTGGCCGTCCAGTCCCACTGGTTCTCGGTCGGCTCGATCGTCACCTGGGCCGAGGCGGGCGTGGGCGCGGTGGCCACGCAGTCGTTCGTCGACCCCGGCTACGGCCTGAAGGGCCTGGGCCTGATGCGCGGCGGCACCAGCGCCCCGGACGCGCTGAAACAGCTCGTGAGAGACGACCCGCAGCCGGATGGCCGCCAGGTCGCGATCATCGACACGCAGGGCCGCGTGGACGCCTACACGGGGAAGTCGGCCGTCGCCGCGGCGGGGCACATCGTCGGCGAGCAGTTCTCGGCGCAGGCCAACATGATGGCCAACGACAAGGTGTGGCCGGCAATGGCCGAGGCGTATCGGCGCGCGACGGGTGACCTCGCGGATCGCCTGCTCGCCGCGCTCGACGCGGCACAGGCCGCCGGCGGCGATGCGCGCGGCCGTCAGTCCGCCGCCATCATCGTCGTGAAGGCGAAGGGCTCCGGGCGTCCGTGGGTCGGCGCGGACAGGATCTTCGACCTCCGCGTGGAGGACAACCCGCAGCCGCTGGTCGAGCTGCGCCGGCTGATGCGCCTGCAGCGCGCCTACGGTCACGCCAACCGCGGTGACGAGCTGATGACGGAGAAGCGTGTGGAAGACGCGCTCACCGAGTACGCCGCGGCCAGCAAGCTGGCACCCGAGATCGTCGAGCTGCCGTTCTGGCACGCGGTGACGCTGGCGTCGATCGGCCGCGAAGCGGAGGCCGCGCCGATCTTCAAGGCGGTGTTCGCGAAGGAGCCGCTGTGGCTGGAGATGCTCGAGCGTCTGCCCGCGGCAGGATTGTTCCCGAACGATGCCGCGCTGATAGCACGCATCAAGGCGCTCGCGCGATGACGGCGGGGTCTGGCACGATCCCCCCGAAAACGACGCAGTTTCTGCACGCTAGACACAACCTGGCCCCTCCAGGTGACCCGCCGGTCGCGTTGCAGCCACGACACGCGCTGCGGCGCCACAGCCGACCCGTTACGCCTGTGGCACAATTCTGATCCGGTTTCTTGAGTTCTCCGTTCCGCGCGCTCCGTTCCCGCAACTACCGGCTGTTCTTCATCGGCCAGGGCATCTCGCTGATCGGCTCGTGGATGACGCGGCTGGCCACGGCATGGCTGGTCTATCGCCTCACCGACTCTGCCTTCCTGCTCGGCCTCGTCAGCTTCGCCGGGCAGGCGCCGTCGCTCTTCCTGCCGGCCCTGGCGGGCGTGTGGCTGGATCGCTGGGACCGCCACAAGGTGCTCGTCGTCACCCAGGTGCTGGCCATGGCGCAATCACTGGCGATGGCGGCCCTCACCCTGAGCGGCTACGTCAACATGCCCTGGATCATCGGGCTCACGCTGTTCCAGGGCGTGATCAACGCGGTGGAGATTCCCACGCGCCAGGCATTCGTGGTGCGGATGATCGAGGACCGCGCCGACCTCGGCAACGCCATCGCGCTCAACTCGTCGAACTTCAACGCCGCGCGCCTCGTGGGCCCCGCCATCGCCGGTGCGGTGGTGGCGGCAGTCGGTGAGGGCTACTGTTTCCTGATCGACGGCCTCAGCTACATCGCGGTCATCTGGGGACTGCTGTCGATGCGGCTGACGCCCGACGAGCGGCCCCCTGCCGACCGGCGCCTCCGCCACGAGTTGGCCGAAGGATGGCAGTACATCGTGAGGTCCACGCCGATCCGCAGCCTGCTGATCTTCCTGGCCGCCATCGGCGTGCTGAGTGCCCCGTACAGCGCGCTGATGCCCCTGGTGGCCGGACGGACGCTCGGCGGCGGCGCCCACACGCTGGGGTTCCTGATGGCGGCGTCGGGCATCGGCGCGCTGGCGTGCGCGGTGCGACTGGTGCTGCGCAGCACCGTCGTGGGGCTTGGCCGGATGGCGGCGATGGCGGTGGCCACCTTCGGCATCGGCTGCGTGCTGCTGGGCGTGTCGCACTGGCTCTGGCTGTCGATGGCGCTGATGGCCGTCACCGGCTACGGGCTGATGTACCAGGTCGTGGCCACCAACACGATCGTCCAGACCATCGTGGAAGACGACAAGCGCGGCCGCGTGATGTCGTTCTACACGATTGCCCTGCTCGGGTCCGCGCCGATCGGCAGCCTGCTGGGCGGATCGCTCGCGGCACGGATCGGGGTGGAGGCCACGCTTGTGGCGAGCGGCGCCGCGTGTGTGCTGGCGGCGCTGTGGTTCTGGCGGCAGTTGCCGGCGATCCGCGAGGCCATCCGGCCGCGCTACGTGGAGCTCGGCATCCTCCCAGAGGCCTAGCGCTTCGGGGCCTGGCACGATAGGGCCGAATCTGCAGCAGTTTTGGCCACGTTGGCAAGAACTGCTGCGATTTCGGCCCTATCGTGCCAGGCCCCGGACTGCCCGCGCTGTAGGATCGCTGGACCCCCATGCTGAAGCTCTTCGCGCTGCTCAGGCCATTCCGCTCGGCGGTCGCCATCGTGATGGTGCTGGCGCTCGCGCAATCGCTGGCCAACCTGTATCTGCCGCGGCTGATGGCCGACATCGTCGACCTCGGCATCGTGCCGGGCGATACGGGAAGGATTCTGCAGATCGGCGGCCTGATGCTGCTGGTGGCCGTGCTCGGCACCGCCTGCGCGGTGGCGGGCAGTTTCTTCTCAGCGAAAGTGGCCACTGGTTTCGGCCGCGTCGTTCGCGAACGGATCTTCGGACGGGTCGCGCACTTCTCGGTACACCAGTTCGCGCACTTCAGCACCGCGTCGCTGATCACCCGCACGACCAACGACACCACGCAGGTGCAGCAGGTGCTGAGCATGCTGCTCGGGATGGCGATCTCGGCGCCGATGATGGCCATCGGCGGTGTGGTGTTGTCGCTGTCGCAGGACGCGCGTCTGGCCCGCGTGCTGATCGCGGTCATCCCGGTGCTGGCGTTGGTCTTCTTCCTGATCATGCGCAAGGCGGTGCCGCTGTTCCAGCAGATGCAGGTGAAGATCGACCGGCTCAACCTGGTGCTCGACGAAGGCCTGAGCGGCGTCCGCGTGATTCGCGCGTTCGATCGCGGAGCCCACGAGAGCCGGCGCTTCGACGAGGCCAACCTCGATGTCACCGGCACCGCGATCGCGGTCAACCGCCTGGTGGCGCTGCTGATGCCGACCATGTTCTTCATGATGAACCTGACCAGCGTGCTGATCATCTGGTTCGGCAGCCTGCGCATCGATGCCGGCGAGATGCACGTCGGGGCGATGATGGCGTCGCTGCAGTACGCCATCCAGATTCTCTTCGCCGTGTTCATGGTCACGGCGGTGTTCGTGATGCTGCCGCGCGCCGCCGCTTCGGCCGAGCGCATCAACCAGGTGCTCGACGTCGTGCCCGACGTCAACGACCCGCCGCAGCCGAAGGCGGCCGGCACGACGCGGGGTCACGTCGAGTTCCAGGACGTGACGTTCCAATACCCAGGCGCCGAAGAGCCGGCGTTGACGGGCGTGTCGTTCACGGCCCTGCCGGGAGAAGTGACCGCGGTCATCGGCGGTACCGGTTCCGGCAAGTCCACGCTCGCCGGCCTCATCCCGCGCTTTTATGACGTCGCCGGTGGTCGAGTGCTCGTGGACGGCGTCGACGTCAGGGAGATGCGGCAGGAAGATCTGCGCGACGGAATCGGCTTCGTGCCGCAGAAGGCCGTGCTGTTCTCCGGCACGATCGCCAGCAACATCCGCTTTGGCCGGGACGAGGCCACCGACGAGGACATGCGCCATGCCGCGGCGGTGGCGCAGGCTGCCGAGTTCATCGACCGCATGCCGGAGGGCTACGCCTCGCCGGTGTCGCAGGGCGGCATCAACCTGTCGGGCGGCCAGAAGCAGCGCCTGGCGATCGCCCGCGCGCTGGTGCGCCGCGCCGGGATCTACGTGTTCGATGACAGCTTCTCGGCGCTGGATTTCGCCACCGACGCCAGGCTGCGCGCCGCGCTGAGGGCCGACACCGCCGACGCCACCGTGTTCATCGTCTCGCAGCGCATCGGCACCGTGATGAACGCCGACCGGATCGTCGTGCTGGACGATGGTCGGGTGGCTGGCATCGGCCGGCACGCAGAGCTGCTGCAGACGTGCGACGTCTATCGCGAGATCGCGGAATCGCAGGCGTCGCTCGAGGAGGTGGCATGAGCGGCGAACGCACGGCGGCTCGGCCGTCGGCGCCGGCCGCCAGCATGTTCGGCGGGCGCCCGATGGGCGGCCTCGGCATGCCGGTCCAGAAAGCCAGGGACTTCAAGGGCACGTTGCGGCGGCTGACGGGATATCTGGCACCGCACCGGCGCGCGCTGATCGTGGTGATGGCCGCCGGGTTCATCGCCACGCTGTTCAGCGTGATCGGCCCGAAGATGCTGGGCCTGGCCACCACCAGGATCTTCGAGGGCTACCTGGCACGCACGCTCGGAAGGTCGAACGCCGGGATTGATTTCGGCTACGTCGGCCGCATTCTCTCGATCCTGCTCGTCCTGTACGTGGTGAGCGCGGCCTTCCAGTACCTCCAGCAGTACCTGATGTCGGGCGTGGCGCAGAAGACGGTGTACGCCCTCCGCAAGGCGGTCGAGGCGAAGTTCAGCCGCCTGCCGCTGGGGTTCTTCGACTCCAAGACTCATGGCGAGATCATGAGCCGGGCCGTCAACGATCTCGACAACATCAGCAGCACGCTGCAGCAGAACCTGACGCAGCTGATCACCTCGGTGCTGACGGTGGTCGGCATCATCATCATGATGCTGACCATCAGCTGGCTGCTGACCGTCGTGGTGGTGCTGACGCTGCCATTGAGCGTTGTGGTCGTTTCCAGGCTGGCGCGGCGGTCCCAGGGCTATTTCGTGCGCCAGCAGAAGGCGCTCGGCGACCTGAACGGGCACGTCGCCGAGATGTACGCCGGCCACACCATCGTCACCGCCTTTGGCCACGAGGAGCGGGCGGTGGCGACGTTCGACGATCTCAACGGGAAGTACTACGACGGCGCCTGGCGGGCCCAGTTCGTCACCGGCATGATGTTTCCGATCATGATGTTCATCGGCAACCTCGGCTACGTGGCCGTGGCGGTGATCGGGGGCTTCCTCGTGACGCGGCGGGCGATCGCCCTCGGCGATGTGCAGGCGTTCATCCAGTACAGCCGGCAATTCTCGATGCCGATTTCGCAGCTGAGCAGCATCGCCAACTCGATCCAGCTCACCATCGCCTCGGCCGAGCGCGTGTTCGAGCTGTTGGACGAGCCCGACGAGCCGGCGGAGGCGCCGGCCGCGGCCGCGCTGCCGGCCCCGCGCGGCGATGTCCAGTTCGATCGCGTCGCCTTCAGCTACAAGGCCGACGCGCCGCTGATTGAGGACCTGAGCATCCAGGTGGCGTCCGGGCAGATGGTGGCCATCGTCGGTCCCACCGGTGCCGGCAAGACCACGCTGGTCAACCTGCTGATGCGGTTCTACGACGTCAGCGCCGGCAGCATTCGCGTGGACGGCGTGGACGTCCGCGAGCTGAGCCGCGGCGGCCTGCGCCGGATGTTCGGCATGGTGCTGCAGGACACGTGGCTGTTCTCGGGCAGCATTCGCGACAACATCGCCTACGGCCGCGAAGGGGCGAGCGACGAGGAGATCGTCCACGCGGCAAAGGCCGCGCAGGCCGATCACTTCATCCGGACGCTGCCCGACAACTACGGCACGCTGATCAACGAAGAGGCCACCAACCTCTCGCAGGGGCAGAAGCAGCTGTTGACTATTGCCCGCGCGTTTCTCGCCGACCCGGCGATCCTGATTCTGGACGAGGCGACGAGCAGCGTCGACACGCGCACCGAGGTCCTGATCCAGGAGGCGATGGCGCGGCTGATGCACGGCCGGACGACCTTCGTCATCGCCCATCGGCTCTCCACCATCCGCAAGGCGGATGTGATCCTGATGATGGAACACGGCCGGATCGTGGAGAAGGGCACGCATCAGGCCCTGTTGGCGGCCGGTGGCCACTATGCGGAGCTCTATCAGAGCCAGTTCGCAGGCAAGGTGTGGTCCGAGGCACCAGCGTGAACGCCGCTACCGTGGCTGCCGAGGTTGAGCGACAGGGCCAATGAGGGGTACGCTAGGTCCCTGTTCATCAACCAGGAGCCTTATGTCCCGCACACTCTCGACCGTTGTTGCCATGGTTGCCGCCGCCGTCCTCACTGTCAGCGCGCAGATGGCCCATGTGACGCTGAAGGACGCGCAAGGCAAGGACGTGGGCACGGTGATGCTCTCGCCGGCCTCAGGCGGCGGCGTCACGGTGGCCTACGACCTCAAGGGGCTGCCGCCCGGTGAGCACGCCCTGCACATCCACGCGGTGGGCAAGTGTGAGGCGCCCTTCACCTCTGCCGGACCTCATTTCAATCCAGCGGGCAAGAAGCACGGGCTGCAGAATCCCGAGGGCCCACACGCCGGCGACATGCCGAACATCAAGGTGGCGGCCGACGGCACCGCAAAGGGATCGCTGACCAACAAGCAGGTCAGCATGGGGACGGAGACCAACTCGGTGTTCGGGACCGGCGGCACGGCGATCGTGGTTCACGCGGCAGCGGACGACCTGAAGACCGATCCGTCGGGCAACGCGGGAGACCGGATTGCCTGCGGTGTGGTGGAGAAGAAGTAGCGCTCCGGCCGGTGCGCGCGTGACGGTCCGCGTCAGCGCGCACCTCCTTCCTGCCTTGATCAGCTGCCGCTGTCTGGCTGCGGCGACGAACCCAGCACGACATGCCGGGCCTGGGCGAACTCGCGCGCGAGTTGGCCACGGACATCCGGGTGCGCGATGCCGATGAGCGCCTCGGCCCGCTGCCTGAGTGTGCTGCCGAACAGGTTGACCGCCCCGTACTCCGTCACCACCCAGTGCACGTGACCACGGGTCGTCACGACCCCGGCGCCTTGCCTGATTGCCGAGACGATGCGTGACGCCTGCCCGCCAGCCGCCATCGACGGCAGCGCGATGATGGGCTTGCCGCCGTGCGAGAGCGCGGCCCCGCGGATGAAGTCCATCTGGCCGCCGATGCCCGAATAGATGCGGAACCCGATCGAGTCGGCGACCACCTGGCCCGACAAGTCGACTTCGAGGGCCGAGTTGATGGCGACCACCTTGTCGTTCTTCCTGATGAGGGACGTGTCGTTGGTCCGGTCGCAGGGATGGAACTCGACGAGCGGGTTGTCGTGCACGAACCGGTAGAGCCGCTCGCTGCCGACGACGAAGCTGGTGACGATCCGCCCCGGGTGGACCGCCTTGCGGCGGTTCGTAATCACGCCCGCCTCGACCAGATCGAGGATACCGTCCGAGAACATCTCGGTGTGGATGCCCAGATCGTGCTTGTCGCGCAGCCGGTGGAGGGCCGCATCCGGAATCGCGCCGATGCCCATCTGCAGCGTGGCGCCGTCCTCGACGAGCGCGGCCACCTGGGCGCCGATGGTGGCCTCGACCTCGGTCGGCGGCACGGCGGTGTGCTCGTAGAGCGGCCGATCCGTGTGGATGCAGGTGTCGATCCGCGAGAACGGCACCAGCGTATTGCCCAGCGTCCGCGGCATCCGCTGGTTGATCTCGGCGACGATGTGCCGGGCGGAGAGGGAGGCCGCCAGCGCGGCATCCACCGACGTGCCGAGCGAGCAGTAGCCGTGCGCATCGGGTGGCGAGAGCTGCAGCACGGCGACGTCGAGGGGAATGCGGCCGGTGAGGAACAGCGAGGGGATGTCCGACAGGAACACCGGGATGTAATCGGCCGCGCCTTCCTCGATGGCCCGTCGCACGGGCGCGCCGGTGAACAGCGAGATCGACAGGAAGCGATCGCGATGCCCGGGATCGACGAACGGCGCCGGGCCACTGGTGTGCAGGTGGTACAGCTCGACGTCGCGCAGGCCCTCGCTGCGAACCAGTGCCTCCAGCAGCGGCGTCGGCGTGGCGGCGGCGCCGTGGACGAACACGCGCATGCCGCTCTTGACGATCGCCATCGCCTCGTCTGCCGTGGCGCGAACCGGGTCGTGCGTCATCCGTGTGGTCATCGCATGCTGCTGTCGTGGACGGGGCCGAAACGAAAAGGCCATCCGACACCCGCCAGATGGCCTTTCGCCTGAAGTCGTGAGCGCCGCGCTACCGGTTCTGCCGCGCGCGAGTGAGGTGCGGGACGACGCCCAGGAGGCGCTCGATGAGCATCAACTGGCCACGGTGGTGCATCTCGTGCTCCTTCACCGACAGCAGCATCTCGAACCGCGACTTGCTCGGGGGCTGAATCGGCGCGGGGAAGGACACGTGTTCGGCCAACTGCTCGTCGGTCAGTTGCTCCAGCTTGCACGCGAAATCGTGGCCGCGCGACTCCAGCGCCGCGATGATGCTGGACTTGTTCTTCAGGCCGGCCGACACCGCCGCGCCCTCGGCCATGTAGCGGCCGAAGTCCTCGTAGGTCACGTCGCCCTTCTTCTCGACGAAGTGGAGCTGCTCCGCCCAGTGCGTGGACGACGCCAGGTGGGCCAGCATCTCGCCCACGGTCATCACACCTTCCGCCGGGCGGTAGTCGTACTTGTCCTCCGGGATGTCCTGCGCCACCTGGATGGTGTTCTTGCGCACGGTCCGGAAGCTCTCTGCCATGTCCTTCGCGCCGTAAGTGGTCATAAGAGGTAACGATACCGCAGAAGAAAGTTCAAAGTTCAAGAGTTCAAGAGTTCAAAGTTCAAGAGTTCAAAGTTGATTGGGGTCCGCTGTCGTTGCCGCCGGGCATCCCGGGGCTGGCCGGCCTCCAACTGTGAACTCTCGAACTGTGAACTCCCGAGCTCTCAAACTGTGAACTCTTGAACTCTTGAACTTTGAACTCCTCGAACTTGGGGTTCCTCAGTCCTGTCTTCCCCGTCCCGCTGTTTCCGCCGCGGGTCCCCCGGTGACCTGCTGCGCGGTGCCGTAGAAGATCCCGTTGAACAGGAACTTGAACGTCCCGTGCGGCTGGGCGCGGAAGGTGATCTCCGGTCCCAGCAGGAAGATCTTGCCCTTGCCCAGCGTCGCGTCGACGCCGGTGGTGCCGCCATCGAGGTAGTGCTGTCCCCAGGCCCATCCGGAGCGGAGCGGCTCCTTCGAGTCGAACCACGACACGGGCCTGACGCCACGCAGCGCGGCATCGGGTGCCAGCTGCATCACCGGGCTGTTCTCGAAGAGCACGTCCACCTGCTTCTCGAAGCCGAACGCCAGGGGGTTGGTGTTGTCGACGGCGACCCGCACGATGGAGCCGGGGATGAAATACTTGGTGCGCGGCAGCGGCCGGTCGTCGCCGTCCTGCTGCACTTCCACCAGGTGGTCGCTCACCGGCAGGCCGAGGTGATAGCCGAGCACGGCGGATCCCCCGTAGGCCACCACCACGCCACCCTCTTCGGCAAAGCGCTTCAGCTGCGGCACCGTACGCGCGAGGCTGACGCGTCCGAGGCGCGCGCGGAACTCCTCCGGCACCTCCTGAGGGGTGGGCGGCCGGCCGCCAAAGCCGGCGCCGGCGTTGTCGGTCTCGGGAATGCCGCCGTCGGGGAAGATGATGACGTCGTACTTCGCCTTCAGGTTGCCCGCGTCGAGCGTCTGCGGGTAGATGATCTCGAAGTCGAACTCGAACTGCTCGAGCAGCCACCGCGTGTGGCCCGACGGCATCGATCCGCCGTACTGATCCCACAGCGCGATCCGCGGCTTGGCGAGCTTGTACAGGGCGCCTGCCGGACGGCTGGTGACACCGGTGAACGTCAACCCGAAGTCCGCCGCCGCCTTCTGCAGCACCGCGGCCGTCGACGGCCTGGCGGTGATGTACATGACGCCGGTGCCGTCCTGGCTCTGGAACGAGCGATCGCCCACGAAGAACACTTCTTCACCCGCCTTCAGCAAGCGATTCACCGCCTTGAACGCATCGTTCAGGCGGTGCGGCACCGTGAACCCCACTGCGCCCTGCGCGCTCGTCACCTGCCCGGCGGCGGGGGCGATCACGTCCGCGATCTTCTCGAGCGGGCCATCCACGCTCTCGAGCACGCGATCGAACTTCAGCCCCATCTGGTAGGCCAGCGTCCAGCCCGCGTTGTCGTACGGCGGAATCGGCGGGCCGCCCGGGAACTGCAGGTCGTTGGGGTGATCCTGCGCCTCGAACATGTCGATCAGGTGCGGGCGGTAGGCCTGCGCCGCCTTGAAGACGTACGAACCGGTGGGATAGGTCTTGCCGCCGACGGTGAGCGGCGCGGTGGCGCGATGCACCGTCAGCCCCGCTCGGATCATGATGTTGACGAACTTCGTCGCGGTGAGGAAGTCGCCTTCGTTCGCGGGAATCACGTAGGCGCGCGCGTCGCGCCACTCGGGCTTCTTCAGCAGGTCGTAGTACTGCGCCGGCACCGGCGTTGCGCGGCCGCCCGCGACGGTGCGGGGATCCACGGCGTCGGTCTTCATCGCCTTGGCGATCTCGGCCTTCACCTCGGCGATGCGCTTCGGATACATCGTCCAGGTGTCGGTGCTGCCCTTGCGGATGGAGTTCCGCCCCATCACGTAGATGTTGTAGAGCAGCGTCTCGCGGTAGCGCTGCGCGAAGTCGAGCACCGCGTAGTTGGCGGTGATGGAGTAGTCGATCGACTGGCGGAAGTGCCACGTCTGCGGCGCGATCGGCGACGGCAGGTCGCCGCGCGCCAGGAGGCGGTCCGGCACGAAGCCGATCTGCTCGGGCGTCGGGTTGCCGATGCTCTCGGTGAGCAGGCCAATCTGGTTGTGGAAATACGGCATGGTGCGGAGGCCGCCGTTCCACCAGGTCGAGTAGTTGGCCCCCGACCGCGTGGTGACGCCCGGCTTGCCTTCCTGATCGAAGCGCGCGTGCATCGCCGAGCCCACCTGGTCCAGCATGTTCACGACCAGCGGGTCGTAGAGGTAGTTGAACGGATCGCGGAAAGGCGGCGAGAACATCACCGTGCCGGTCGGGCCGGTCTGATGGTGGTTGTAGACGATCTGCGGGAACCACTCGCGATAGAGCATCCGGTTGATGTTCACCGACTCCGGCTGGTTCATCATGTAGAAGTCGCGGTTGTTGTCGTGCCCGACGTACTTCTGGTAGAGCCGCGGGATATTGGCGGTGCTGCGTTGCTTCGGTTCGGGGTTCCGCATGTACCAGTCGGACACCAGCTCCATCCCGTCCGGGTTGGCGTGCGCCGCCAGGATGATCACATCCCGGAGGATGCGCATCGTCTCCTCGTCGGTCTTGCTGGCGAACTGGTAGATGGTCTCGGTGAGCTGCTGGGCGCCGAGCACTTCGGTGGCGTGCAGGCCCCCATCGATCCAGATCACGGCCTTGCCTTCCTTCGCCAGCGCGCGCGCCTGCTCGTCGGTCAGGCCCTCGGCGTGGGACAACCGGCGCGAGATCTCGCGGTAGCGGTCCAGCTTCTTGAAGTTCTCGGGCGCCGTGATGATCGCCATCAGCTGGTCGCGGCCCTCGGCGGTCTTGCCGATGCTCTGGACGACCATCCGGTCGGACGCCGCATCGAGCTTGCGCACGTACTAGGTGAACTTCGTGTAGTTCGGCAGCACGTAGTCGGCGCCAATCTGGTGGCCGAAGAACTGCTCGGGTGTGGTGACCTTGAGTGCCGCAACGGCGGCGGGTCGCGTGGCGGTGGCGGTCTGCGCGCGCGGCGCCTCGACGGCCACCAGCAGGGTGAGGGTGACGAGTGCGAGCGATCGGATGGTGGAGTGCATGGGAAACGTCCTCAAGCCCGTCACTGTAGCGCGGAATCCACCCGCTCGTCTCCTGCCGCCAGGGCAGGGCTGGCCCGAGAGACCGCCGGCGTCCGGCGACCGCCAGTCGCGGTTCGGCCATCGCGGCCTCGTGCTCCTGCTGGAAACGATGAAGCCGGATCGCGTGATCGGCTGGTGAGATCGCGCCATATGACGCTCGTCATACCAGCAGCTCGAGCGTGCCGCTACATTCCGGGACTTGAAGGAGGCCCGACATGTGGCACGTATCGCAACCGGTCAGCCGCGCTCTGAGCGCGGTGGCTCTGTTGATCGCCGTCGTCTTCGTCGCTCCCAATCGCGCGCAGGCCCCCGGGGATCTGGTGGACGTGGCCGTCGCTGCCGGCTCTTTCAAGACACTGGTGGCCGCTGTCCAGGCAGCCGGTCTGGTCGAGGTCCTGAAGCGGCCAGGGCCGTTGACGGTGCTGGCCCCCACCGATGAGGCCTTCGCCAAGATCCCCAAGGCCGACCTCGATGCGTTGATGAAGGACAAGGCGAAACTGTCGGCGGTTCTGCAGTATCACGTGCTGACCGGCAACGTCAGCGCCGCCGATCTGAGGATGATGAAGGACTTCGGCACTGCCCAGGGACAGCGCATCCAGATCCTGGCGAACGGTGGCTCGCTGAAGATCAACAACGCCACCGTGGTGAAACCCGATATACGCGCCGCCAACGGCCTGATTCACGTCATCGACACTGTCCTCTTGCCGAAGTAAGCGAAGCACGACGTCGGCCGCCGGTGCCCGCCTCTGCACCGGCGGCCCATTTTTATCGCCGGTCCTCGACTCCGCCAGATCGCCAGCCTCAGTTCGGCCCCAGCGTCAGCCCGCGCCATCTCGGCGGGCTGGTGAAATGGGCCCCTTTTCTCATACAGTGCGACCAGTGTGGTGGACGGCTCTGATATGCGGATTAGCGCGCACGCGGCGGCTCTGATGGTGACGGTGTCGCTGATGGCGGGGTGTATGCAGCAGGACACGCAGGAAACGAGGACCGAGGCGCCGTACGGCGCGTGGCGCTCGCCGCTGACGGCGGCCCGGGTGACGGCGGGCGCGTTGCGGCTGGGGGAGATCGCCCTCGACGGAGGCGATGTCTACTGGACCGAGGGACGGGCGTCCGAGGGCGGGCGCTACGTCATCGTCAAGCGCACGCTCGACGGCCTGACGGTGGACGTGACGCCGGCGGGCTTCAACGCCCGCTCGCGCGTGCACGAGTACGGCGGCGCCGCGATGACCGTTCATCGCGGTGACGTGTATTTCTCGAACTTCAGTGACCAACGTCTCTACCTGCAGCCGAAGGGCGGAGCCCCGATCCCGCTCACGCCCGAGGGTTTCTTCTTCGCCGAGACCCGCATGGACGCCACGCGCGCGCGGCTGGTGGCGGTGAGAGAGGACCACCGCACAGGCGATGCGGAGCCGCCCGCGGCCGTTGTCGCGATTGACGTCTCTCGTGGCGACCTGGCCAAGAGCGGTGCGGTCGGGCCTTCGGCAGGCGTGGTGCTGGTCTCCGGCGCCGACTTCTACTCGGACCCGGCCGTGTCCCCGGATGGCGGCACGCTGGCATGGCTGCAGTGGAATCATCCGAACATGCCGTGGGACGGCACGGAATTGTGGACGGCGCCGATCAAGGCCGATGGTTCGCTCGGCGCGAAGACCAAGGTGGCCGGCGGCGTCGACGAGTCGATCTTCCAGCCGGAGTGGTCCCCCGACGGGGTGCTGTACTTCGTGTCCGATCGCACGGGCTGGTGGAATCTCTACCGGGCGTCCGGGGGCGGCATCCAGCCGCTCCATCCGATGAGCGCCGAGTTCGGCAAGCCGCAGTGGACCTTCTCAATGGTGACGTACGCGTTCGCGGGGTCGAAGCGCATCGCCGCCACCTACGTGCAGGACGGACGCTGGAAGCTGGCGTTCATCGAGACCGATCCGGTTCGTTGGGAACCCGTGCAGTCCAGTCTCGACGTGCTGGAGTCGCTCCGCGCGGACGAGCGCGCGCTTTACTTCGTCGGCGCGTCGCCGACCACGGCGTCGGTGGTGGCACGCATGACGCTCGCCGCGATGGAGCCCGAAGTGCTGAGAGCGTCGACGAGCGAACCGATCGACCCGGCC
>Ga0105103_10001016_pt1 | contig 15840 bp, 14 predicted proteins | sample PPLLaktember2015_2_FD_79107 | JGI IMG/M metagenome (GOLD analysis project Ga0105103, IMG submission 79107) | Freshwater sediment microbial communities from Prairie Pothole Lake near Jamestown, North Dakota, USA - PPLs Lake P7 Core (6) Depth... | ecosystem: Environmental > Aquatic > Freshwater >...
CCGTCAAATATTTCAGGAACTTCCAATTCAAATAATCTTTCAAGAAATACAGTTGAGGTTCGCGACAGGATAATCAAAGGATTATTGTTTTTCATTTCAACTTTAATAACAACTCCTCTTATTGAATCGCCTTTACGATAGTAATCAGATGGTATCTGTTCCGATTTTGGAATTATCAGTTCATTTCCTTCCTCATCGAGGATAAGGATTTCGCGCTTCCATACCTGGTAAACCTCGCCGGTAATGATATCGCCAATACGATCGCGATATTTTAAATAGATATTATTTTTTTCCAGATCAAGAATTCGTGCTGTAAGGTTCTGGCGGAGAGCCAGAATAGCCCTACGGCCAAAATCGACGAATTTAACTTCGTCGGTTACATCTTCTCCCACTTCATAATCTTCATCGATAAGTTTTGCCTGCGATAATGCTAGTTGACGGTTGGGGTCTTCAACATGTCCGTCTTCAACAACCTCTCTGTTGCGCCAAATTTCAAAGTCACCTTTATCGATATTAATAATGACATCGAAGTTCTCATCGGTACCAAACATTTTTTGGAGCATACCACGGAATACATCTTCAAGCACAGATATCATGGTTGCCCTGTCAATATTTTTAAGTTCTTTAAACTCGGAAAAAGTCTCTATCAGATTAAGGTTTTCCATACAGTAAATTTTAGCTTACTTTAAAAATTTATTATGTTATATACTTTGCTTGCTTCATCAAATTTCATAAACTTGTTTTCAACAAGCAATTGTTTTCTTTTTTTATCTTCAGTTTTTACTTTTTTCTCAAAAGATATTGTAAATCCGTCATTGCTTACTTCAAGCAAAGTTCCTTTAATTTTAAGACCTGTTCTAAGAACAACTTCAATATCTTTTCCAATATTCTTTTGATACTGTTGTATAACTTTAAAAGGGACTCCAATACCAGCCGATGAAACTTCAAGTTCAAAATTTTCAGTTTCTCTGTCAAGGCCCGATTCAATCATCCGACTGAGGTTAACACAATCATCAATTCCTACACCCTTGAAGCTATCAAAAACCAGGCTGATTTTATTTGATGTGCTTATTTCGAGATGTACAATAAACATCGTATTGCTTTCAATGAAAGCATCAATAAGGTTGTGTATAGTATCTTTAGTGATCATTTTTGCAATAAAATAGGGGACTTATGTCCCCTATCCTAAAAAATCTCTTACTTTCGGTGCAAAAGTATAAAAATACTTGGAAACAACAAAATTTTTAAAACTGAATATGTAAGTAGCTTGTTTTTAATAAAAAAAAGACCTGCTTTTCAAATTAACTTTAGGGTTAAAACTTTTTTTGGCAGTATGGGCGATTGTCGATAGATTTACTTTGAAAAGATTTCTGACATCAAACTAAAATGATTTGTGAATAAAAGAAAGATTATCAATGATCCGGTTCATGGATTTGTAAATATACCTTCGGATTTTATTTATGACATTATTGAGCATCCTTTTATCCAGCGTTTAAGGCGGATACAGCAGTTAGGGCTTACTCATTATGTTTATCCGGGCGCAACTCATTCCCGGTTTCAGCATACAATTGGCGCTATGCATTTAATGATGTTGGCTATAGTATCGCTAAGATATAAAAACATTGAAATAACCCCCGAGGAAGAAGAAGCTGTTCTTATAGCAATTCTTTTGCACGATATAGGCCATGGGCCATTTTCGCATGCACTTGAAGAGAGCATTATATCAGGAATAAGCCACGAGTTTTTATCGCAGCTATTAATGGCAAGGCTAAATGATATTTTTAATAATAAACTGGGTTTAGCAATAGAAATTTTTAATAACCGATATTCAAAAAAATTTCTTCATCAGCTGGTTTCAAGTCAACTCGACATGGACCGACTCGATTATATTAAGCGCGATAGCTTTTTTACTGGTGTTACCGAAGGTACAATCGGAACTGACAGGATTATTAAAATGTTAAACGTAGTTAATGATAGTTTGGTGATTGAGCGAAAAGGGCTGTACTCTGTTGAAAAGTTTCTTATTGCCCGTCGACTGATGTATTGGCAGGTTTACTTTCATAAAACTGTTATTGCTTCTGAAAGTTTAATGGTGAAAATGTTGCAACGTGCTAAAAAAGTAGCTTCCGAAAGTCAAAATATTTTTGCTACCCCGGCTTTATCTTTTTTTCTTAATAATAATATTAATTCAGATAACATTGAAAAGAACTATAATGAGACTTTACATAATTTTATTAAGCTCGATGATTCTGATATAATCGCTTCAGCAAAGGAATGGGCCTCCAGCGATGATCATATTTTATCAGCACTTGCTAAAAGTTTACTTAATAGAAATTTACCAAGGGTCTTGATAAGCGATCAGCCATTTGATGATGAGGGTTTCAAGAAAATTTTGCATTCTGTTCAAAATAAATATAATATTTCAGCAACAGATACCGGATATTTCTTGTTTAATGGCGAAATATCAAATAACGCATTTAGCAGTAGCGATGATATGATACAAATTCTATTAAATAATAACGAAACAAAAGATATTTCTGAGATATCAGACATACTTAATGTGAGATATTTACAGCGTTCTGAAAAAAAATATTTTTTATGTTTTCCAAAGGACTGTTACCAATAACATTAATTACTACTTTTGCACCCAAATCTTAAAGAATGGAATTTACTGCTGAAATTATTGCCGGTTATCTAAAGGGTGATATAGAAGGAAATGCCGGTGTAGCTGTGAATAATATATCGCGCATTGAAGAAGGAAAAGAAGGATCATTAGCATTTTTAGCTAATCCGAAATATGCAAAATATCTATACACCACCAAGGCTTCTATTGTACTAATCAATCGTTCGTTTGAGCTTGAACAAATGGTAAATACAACCCTGATAAGGGTCGACGATGCATATCAGGCTTTTGCATCATTACTTAATCTTTATACAAGTCAATTACCTCAAAAGAAAGGGATCGATTCCAATTCTTTTATCAGCGATTCAGCAAAAGTGGGCGATGACTGTTATATTGGTGGGTTTGCATTTATAGGTGACAATGTAATTGTTGGCAGAAACACAAAAATATATCCGCAAGTATACTTGGGCGACAATGTCGTAGTGGGTGATAATACGACATTATATGCAGGGGTTAAAATTTATAACGACTGTAGAATTGGATCGAATTGTATTATTCATAGTGGAACAGTTGTTGGTTCCGATGGGTTTGGATTTGCTTCGGGCGGAGATAGTTATCAAAAAATACCGCAAATAGGCAATGTAATAATTGAGGACGATGTAGAAATTGGTTCAAATGTTTCAATTGACCGTGCAACAATTGGATCGACAATTATACATAAAGGTGTTAAACTTGATAATTTAATACAAGTTGCACACAATGTTGAGTTGGGATCGAACACAGCAATGGCTGCACAGGTGGGCATTGCCGGTTCAACTAAAATTGGCAGTAATTGTATTGTTGGTGCCCAGTCAGGAATTGTTGGCCATCTTAATATTGCTAATAGAACAATTATTGGAGGAAAGTCAGGCGTTAACCACGATATTACTAAAGAAGGTGAAATATTGTTGGGGTCTCCGGTTGATTTAATTGGTAACACAAGAAAATCGATGATTTTATATAAAAAACTTCCTGAAATATACACACGACTTAACCAATTGGAAAAAGAAGTGAAAAAAATGATGGATGGAGGGCAATAGCTGATCCGGTTTGAATTAACAAGAATTTAATATATTGCACTTCTTTTATATTTCAAATTTGTATATCAGAATATGATAGAAAAACAAAAGACGATTTCAAAAGAAACCAACCTGAAAGGAACTGGTTTGCATAGTGGAAAAGTTGTTAATATAACTTTCAAATCAGCCGATGTTAACCAGGGAATAATATTTAAGAGAATTGACTTAGATAATAAACCCGAAATAAAAGCCCTTGCTGAAAATGTAACTAACACTGCCCGTGGAACAACAATTGAGAAAGATGATGTACAGATTATGACAATAGAACATGTATGTGCTTCAATTGTTGGGTTAGGAATTGATAATATACTTATTGAATTAGATGGGCCTGAAGTACCTATTATGGACGGTAGTTCAAAATACTTTATTCAAGCGCTCAAAGAAGCCGGAATTACTGAACAAACGGAAAATAGGCAATGTTATATTTTGAAAGAAAAAGTAGTGTTTACTGACGATGAAAAAGGTATTGAAATAATTGCCTATCCTGATGATAATTTTAGCGTTGATGTACATATTGATTTTAATTCAAAAGTTATCGGAAATCAATTTGCATCTCTTGATTCGATGAATGATTTTGAGAAAGAAATATCGGGATGTAAGACTTTTGTTTTTTTGCACGAAATAGAACTTCTTTTGAAAAATAACCTCATTAAAGGTGGCGACCTTGAAAATGCATTGGTTATTGTTGAAAGACAAGTTGAACAGAAAGAACTCGATCATTTATCAGAACTTCTGAATAAACCAAAAATGAAGGTATTACCAGAAGGTATTTTAAGCAATACTGTATTGTCTTTTCCCAATGAACCTGCCCGTCATAAATTACTTGATATTATTGGCGATCTTTCATTGATTGGAATGCCAATAAAAGCTAAGATCCTGGCAAAACGTCCGGGCCACTATGCAAATACTGAATTAGCAAAAATGATCAGGAAAATGGTTAAGAATGAACTCCGCAAAACTTCTCCTCCATTTTATGATCCAAATGCAGCTCCCGTATACGATATAAATGAAATAAAAAAACGATTACCACATCGGCCACCTTTTTTATTAGTTGACAAAATTACATACCTTGATGAATGGGTTGTGACAGGTATTAAAAATGTTACAATGAACGAAGCTTTCTTCGTTGGTCATTACCCAGATGAACCTGTAATGCCCGGAGTATTACAAATTGAATCAATGGCCCAGGTTGGAGGGATTCTATTACTTAGTAAAGTTCCTGATCCGGAAAATTATATACTGTATTTTATGAAAATTGATAATATAAAGTTTAAGCAAAAAGTGGTTCCTGGTGATACACTTAACATCAGGATGCGATTGCTTGAACCTGTTAAAAGGAGTGTCGCTATAACAAGTGGACAGATTTTTGTTGGTGATACTCTTGTTATGGAAGGCCAGTTTATGGCGCAACTTGCCAAAAAGCCACAATAACATTGAAAACTATTTATTAAGTTTGCATAAACTAATACTATATGAGCCAAAATTTAGTCAATGTACATCCCGATGCGAAAATTGCCAAGAATGTCATTATTGAACCTTTTACAACTATAAGCAAAGATGTTGTTATTGGAGAAGGGACATGGATAGGCCCGAATGTTACAATAATGGATGGTGCCCGGATCGGGAAAAACTGTAAGATATTTCCAGGCGCTGTAATATCAGCGATACCTCAGGACTTGAAATTTGTTGGTGAAATTACTACTGCTGAAGTTGGCGATAATACTACTATTCGTGAATGTGTTACAATAAACAGGGGTACTAAAGCTAAGGAAAAGACTGTTATTGGCAGTAATTGTTTGATTCAATGTTATGTTCATATTGCCCACGACTGTGTAATTGGTAATGATTGCATTATGGGTGCATATGCCGGAACAGCCGGTGAAGTAGAAGTTGATGATTTTGCCATTATCAGTCCGGGTAGTCTTGTCCATCAATTCGTTCGTATCGGCCCCCATGTTATGATACAAGGGCTTAGTAAAGTAACAAAAGATGTTCCTCCATATAGCCTTGCAGGCAGAGAACCGATTTCTTTTACCGGAATTAATTCCATAGGACTACGACGCCGGAATTTCAATAACGAAGCAATTTATGAAATTCAGGAGGTTTATAGGATAATATATCAAAGGGGCATGAATATTTCTGATGCTATAAGTTATATCGAAGCTAATCTTTCTGCTACAGCTGAAAGGGATAAAATCATTCTTTTTATTCGTAATTCGAAAAGAGGGATTATCAGGGGATATTTTGATGATAAGGACTAAGTAATGGCGATTTGCAAGCATTAAAGAGCGGTTCAGGTTATTCATTCTTTAAACTATTCCATCCCAGCGACATAATTTCAATAAAACTTCCGTCGGAAGCTACCATATAGGTTCCTTCCGTTTTTTTTGCTATATGCCCAATAATTGAAATACTTTCAATAGTACTTATTTTTGGATAGTCGTTTATTGAAACAGTAAATAGGAGTTCATAATCTTCTCCGCCATTAAGCGAAATACTTAATGGTTCAAGATTAAGCTCTTCAGCGTTTTTTTTGGTTTCGTGTGTAATAGGTATCTTATCGGCATAAACCCTGCAACCAGTATTTGATGCATTGCAAATATGCAATATTTCCGATGAAAGACCATCGGAGATATCTATCATCGAAGTTGGAACAATATTGTTTTCAGATAATGCTTTAATTATATCTTTTCTTGCTTCAGGTTTAAGTTGTTTTTCTAAAACATAGTCATAACCTTCAAGTTCTGGTTGTATACCACCACTTTGATTAAAGAGCATTTTTTCACGTTCCAGTATTTGAAGACCAATATATGCACCTCCAAGATCGCCACTTACACAAATAAGATCGTTTTCTTTTGCTCCTGAACGCAAAACAACCTTTTCTTTTTCAACAGCCCCAATGGCAGTTATGCTGATTGTCATACCTGTTAATGAACTTGTTGTATCACCGCCAACAAGGTCAACTTTATATTGTTCACACGCCAAGTGGATACCTTCATATAATTCCTCAATCATTTCAGTTGTAAAACGCGCAGAAACCGATAAAGAAACCAGAATTTGTCCGGGTTCACCATTCATCGCATATATATCCGAGAGGTTTACAACAACTGCTTTGTATCCTAAATGTTTAAGCGGAGTATATACAAGGTCGAAATGAATACCCTCAGTTAACATATCAGTTGTAATAATAATTTGCCTGTCACCTGGGTCAATTACTGCTGCATCATCACCAACACCAAGTATTGATGATTTATTTTTTAATTTAATTTTTTCGGTAAGCAACCTTATAAGACCGAATTCTCCTATTTTCCCAAGTTCTTTTTTCCCTGTTTCTCCTGCCATACTATATAATTATGAGACTCAATTTTAACCTGATTAATTTATAAATTTCATTCATTATGTTGGTTACGATTAAGTTACACTAATTTTTTTTGCAAAAACAAAGTGTAACTAAATCGGGTTAACTTGCTTTAGCACAGATTAAACTCAGAATTTATGAATAAGGCAAGTTAAAGTGCAAAGATATTAATTCGTTTAGTTTTTGTATCTTTGCGCTTATTTATAACTAATCTAAATAAGAATAACCATAAAAAAGTAAAAAGCACCTAATTAGTCTTCAGTTTGTGTTTAACAATTATTGGTTTTGTGTGTTATGAATAATAGAATAAATTGCAATTCATAAATGATTTGTCAATGAGTGCAGAACAAGATCAAATAATCGACCAGGTAACATCTGGTGAATATAAATATGGATTTTATACGGATATTGAACTTGAAACTATCCCCAAAGGATTGAATGAAGATATTGTCCGAATGATATCGTTGAAAAAAAATGAGCCGGAATTTTTGCTCGAATTAAGACTTAAAGCGTTCCGGCATTGGCAAACATTAAAAATGCCGGAATGGGCCCATCTTACCTTACCAAAAATCAATTATCAGGATATTATTTATTATGCTGCTCCAAAGCAGCAGGCTAAATATACCAATCTGGACGAAGTCGACCCTGAATTACTTGAAACATTCGCTAAACTTGGAATTCCTCTTGATGAACAGAAACATCTTGCAGGTGTTGCAGTTGACGCTGTTATGGATAGTATATCAGTTAAAACTACCTTTCGTGAATCCTTAGCTGAACTTGGCATTATTTTTTGCTCATTTAGCGAAGCTGTAAGGGAACAACCCGATCTGATAAAAAAATATATGGGTTCAGTGGTACCCTATACCGATAATTATTTTGCCGCACTTAATTCAGCTGTATTTAGCGATGGTTCATTCTGTTATATTCCAAAGGGAGTTCGGTGCCCGATGGAACTCTCAACTTATTTCAGGATAAATGCTGCAAATACCGGACAGTTTGAACGTACACTTATTGTAGCCGATGACGATAGCTATGTTAGTTATCTCGAAGGCTGTACAGCTCCGCAACGCGATGAAAACCAACTTCATGCTGCCATTGTTGAAATTATTGCCATGGATAATGCTGAAGTTAAGTATAGTACAGTACAAAACTGGTATCCGGGCGATAAAAACGGAAAAGGGGGTATTTATAATTTCGTTACAAAGCGTGGAATATGTAAGGGTGATAATTCGAAAATTTCCTGGACACAAATAGAAACAGGTTCTGCAATAACATGGAAATATCCTAGTTGTATTCTCAAAGGCGATAATACAATTGGTGAGTTTTATTCGGTTGCGGTAACCAATAACCATCAACAGGCCGATACAGGTACTAAAATGATACATATTGGTAAAAATTCAAGGAGCACTATTATTTCCAAAGGAATTTCGGCAGGAAAGAGCCAGAATAGTTATCGTGGACTGGTTAAAGTTTTGAAGAATGCTGATAATGTTAGAAATTACACCCAGTGCGATTCTTTACTCCTGGGTGATCAGTGTGGGGCCCATACTTTTCCTTATCTTGAAGTGGATAATGATACGGCAATTATTGAACACGAAGCAACAACCTCTAAAATAGGAGAGGACCAGATATTTTATTGTAATCAAAGAGGAATTGATACCGAATCTGCTATAGGATTGATTATTAATGGTTATGCAAAGGAAGTATTAAATAAACTACCGATGGAATTTGCCGTTGAAGCACAAAAACTGCTTCAGATCAGTCTTGAAGGCAGTGTCGGTTAATTATAACATTTTTTATCATGCTAAAAATAACAAATCTGCATGCTGCCATTGAAGGCAAAGAAATACTTAAGGGAATTGATTTAATGGTTAAGCCGGGTGAGGTACATGCTATTATGGGGCCAAATGGTTCTGGTAAAAGCACACTTGCTGCGGTTTTGGCCGGAAGGGAAACTTTCGAGGTCACCCAGGGAGAAGTTACTTTTCAAGGTATCGACGTTCTTGTATTATCGCCCGAAGACCGTGCACGTATGGGTCTTTTTCTAGGTTTCCAATATCCTGTGGAAATTCCAGGTGTGTCAATGGTGAATTTCATGAAGACAGCCATTAACGAGCAACGTAAATTTCGTAAACTTGAGCCTCTTTCAGCATCCGACTTTCTTAAGCTAATGCGCGAAAAGAAAGAAATTGTTGAAATTACTTCAAATCTTACAAATCGTTCGGTTAATGAAGGCTTTTCGGGAGGAGAAAAGAAAAAAAATGAAATTTTTCAAATGGCAATGCTTGAGCCAAAACTCGCTATACTCGATGAAACTGATTCCGGATTAGATATCGATGCACTGCGTATTGTTGCCAACGGGGTTAATAAACTGAGAAATCGTGAAAATGCAACTATTGTAATAACGCACTATCAAAGGCTTTTAGATCATATCGTTCCCGATTATGTCCACGTGCTTTATAAAGGAAAAATAATTAAATCAAGTGGTAAAGAACTGGCCTTGGAACTTGAAGAAAAAGGCTATGACTGGCTCAAAGAATTAGTCGATTAAAAAAAGGTTATTATTCTGACATTATGACTACAATCGAATTACAGGAGGAATTAACCAATCTTTATAATGACCGCTCGGAGACTATTAAAAAGGAATCGAGTGAATTGATTAATAGTTTTCGTAATAAAGCTTTTGAGGATTTTCAAAGGTTGGGGATCCCTACACGTAAAAATGAACAATACAAGTATACCGATCTGATGAATTATTTAGCCGGTGATTATACTTATGAAATAGCGCCAGCTAAATTATCTGTGAAGCTCGAAGAACTTTTTAAGTGTGATATACCCGAATTAGATACACATATTGTTTTAGTACTGAACGGTTTCTATTATAACCAAAATTCATTTTCAGCCCTTCCCGAAGGAATTATAATCAGCAGTCTTGCCGAAGCTTCACTTAAATATCCTGAGATTGTAAATAAGCATTATGGGCAGTATGCCGATACTTCACTTGACAGTTTGGCAGCTTTGAATACGCTTTTTGCCCAGGATGGTATCTTTATTTATATTCCAAAGAACTGTATTCTTAAGAGACCAATTCAAATAATTAATATTGGTTATTCACATAAAAATTTACGTGTAACCAGTCGTAACCTGATTATAGCCGATAAAAATTCAACTGCTTCTATTTTAGTTTGTGATCACACCCTTTGCAAACAAAGCTTTATTACTAACTCGCTTACTGAGTTATTTCTTGATGAGGGCTCAAGAATTGATTATGTTAAAACTCAGAACGAAAATGGGAATTCATCACAAATATCAAACACATTTATTCAACAAAAGGAGAACTCGGTTTTTACCACAAATTCGATCACGCTCCATGGAGGGTTGATCAGGAACAATATCTTTGCTAAACTGGATGGGGAAGGGGCGCAGAATAATTCTTACGGACTTTTTTTTGGCGATGATAATCAACATATCGCTAATTTTACACATATTCACCATGCAAAGCCACATTGCACCAGCGACCAACTTTTTAAGGGCATACTCGATGGTAATTCAACGGGAGCTTTTAATGGTAAGATACTGGTTGATAAGTTTGCTGTAAAAACATTGGCATACCAGAAAAATAACAACATATTACTATCCAAAACAGCAAGAGTGAATACAAAGCCCCAGCTTGAAATATATAACGACGATGTAAAATGCAGTCATGGTGCAACAGTTGGGCAACTCGATAATGATTCACTTTTTTATTTACGCTCAAGAGGAATAGGTTATAAAGAGGCTATGCACCTTTTAATGTACGCATTTGCTAATGAAGTAATTAGTAAAATTAGTCTTGGCCCTTTGCAGGAGCGAATGATCGATCTCGTCGACAGGCGTTTAAAAGGTGAGTTATTTCATTGTGAAAATTGTAAAATACACAAGTAATTTTAGATATTAAGTCCAATTTAAGGAACCTAATGAACAATTTCGATATTAATAAAATACGTGCAGATTTTCCTATTCTTAATCAAAAAGTATATAACCGGCAACTTGTTTATTTCGATAATGGCGCAACAAGTCAAAAGCCGAAAGCTGTTATTGATATTGTTAATAAGTATCATAATGAGTTGAACAGCAGTATACATCGGGGAGTCCACATACTAAGTGATATGGCTACCAATGCTTATGAAGAAGCCAGGGAAAATGTCAGGAAATACATTAATGCAGAAAAACCCGAAGAAGTTGTTTTTACTAGTGGCACAACACATTCAATTAACCTTGTTGCTTTTTCGTTTGGAGAAAGATTTGTATCCGAAGGTGATGAAATAATAGTAAGCGAAATGGAACATCATGCCAATATTGTTCCGTGGCAAATGCTTTGCGAAAGAAAAAATGCAAAACTTAAAGTAATACCTTTTGACGACACAGGGACATTAATACTCGATAATTTCGATAATTTATTTTCTGATAAAACAAAGCTTGTTTCGGTAACACATATTTCAAATGCATTAGGGACAATCAATCCGATAAAGAAAATAATCGAAACGGCCCATCGTTATAATGTACCTGTTCTTATCGATGCTGCCCAATCGATACAGCATTCAGCAATTGATGTTCAGTCACTCGATTGTGATTTCCTTGTATTTTCAGGGCATAAAGTATATGGACCTACAGGTATAGGGGTGCTTTATGGAAAAGAAAAATGGTTGGAACAGATGCCTCCTTACCAGGGTGGTGGCGATATGGTTGATATAGTTACTTTTAAAAAAACGACTTATGGCAAAGTGCCATTTAAATTCGAAGCTGGAACAACTAATTACATCGGTGCCATCGGTTTGGGTGTTGCGCTTGATTATCTTCGGGAAGTTGGAATAAATGAAATAAATGAATATGAGTCATCGCTCTTAAATTACGGCACTGAAAAACTTCAATCTATTAGTGGGATTAAAATATATGGCAGAGCCAATGAAAAGGCTTCGATTCTTTCATTCCTCATGGATAGCGTACACATGCTCGATGCAGGGATGATTTTTGATAAAATGGGCGTTGCAGTGCGTATTGGGACTCATTGTGCCCAACCTGTAATGCAACATTTTAATATTGATGGTACAATTCGGGCTTCTTTATGTTTTTATAACACAAAAGATGAGGTTGATTATCTTTGTGAGGTAATAAAACAGGTTCAGGTTATGTTTGCCTGATTTGCTGAACATTAATATTATTCGGTTTGTTTAATAATTAATATAGAAAGTGAAATCAATAAAAGAAACGCAGCAAGAGATTATTGATGAATTTGAAGTATATGACGATTGGATGGACAGGTACAGCTATCTGATAGAGCTTGCAAAGGACCTTCCTCTAATCGATCCGAAATTTAGAAATAATGAATATCTCATAAGAGGTTGCCAGTCGAAAGTATGGTTAAATTCGGAATACAATGATGGTAAAATTATTTTTACAGCCGATAGCGATGCCATAATAACAAAAGGAATTATTGCTTTGCTGATCAGGGTTTTATCAAATCGCACGCCCCAGGAGATAATAAATACCGAACTTGAATTTATTGATCGTATTGGGCTAAGGCAGAATCTTTCACCTACAAGGGCAAATGGACTCTTTTCAATGATAAAACAAATAAAATTGTATGCAATTGCCTATAATGCTAAAGAACAAAAAAATTAAAATGTACTGTTATGAGCAAAGAAATAGACCATAATCATATTCTTCAGCTTGAAACCAATATAACAGCTGTACTAAAGACAATATATGACCCTGAAATACCTGTAAACATATACGATTTGGGATTAATATACGATATCGTGGTTGATGATGAAAAGAACGCAAAAATCGTAATGACTTTAACTGCCCCAAATTGTCCAATAGCTGATCAATTACTGTATGAAGTAAAAACACGTGTTGGCCAGGTTGATGGAGTTACTTCATCCGAAGTCGAATTAGTTTTCGATCCTCCATGGGACCAATCAATGATGTCGGAAGAAGCCTTGTTGGAACTTGGAATGCTGTAAATTTTATATATTCTCACTAATTACTACAAGCTTTTTTTTAAAGCCCTTTGGGACCCCCGTTTTATAGATATAAAAAGTTTCATTTTTATTAGCAGGGTTCATTTTTTTCATAACCTTATCCAATAGGCTTGGTGGGACTTCATATACAAATTTCAAATCCGGGAAATATCCTTTCATGTGGTTAATTCGCTTTTCAAGGTCTATATCTTCAACAAAAATTATGTACTGCGGAAGGTCAACAAAATCAATCTTATTATAAACATTCATCGATTGTGCCGATATAATGTATGAATATGGATTTGCTGCTTCATACAGAGATTTATCATTTGGGTTATCTTCACTCAAAGTAATTGTGTAAATTGTTTTTCCGGAATAAAACACTGGCATCATTAAGGATTTGTTTCTGCCAATATCATCAATAAGAATAGAATTTATTTTATCATTCTTATCATGAAAATAGTACATTGCATTAACCCTCGACATTTTCGTGGACGATAAAGTTACCGGGATTAAAAGCAGAATGTTAACGATCCAGAAAAAAGTAAATGAGCCTTTGATCAACTTTGGCCGGTTCAGAAAGAACTTTGATTGTATTGCTATTTCATTCCATCCAATCATTCCTACGATTATAAATAGAGGTACTATAGGAAGGATAAAGCGTTCCTGGCGGTTTGAAAAGAAAGTATGAAAAGCAATAAATATAAAGACAGGTAAAAAAAGGAGCAATTGTTTTTTCCAAACTTTGAAAAAACCCATAAACAGGAAAATACTAACCGGGGGTATTAATAAACCAAGGATTAGTTCAACATACATCCAAATATTGTCTGTGCCATATGCATCTTTACTAACAATGTTATACCGTACATATTCGAAAAATTCCCTGAACGGGGTTCCCCAAACAAAATAGTCGATTCCGCCCTGAAGAGCGACAAGTGAAATGAACGCACCAATTCCATAAAAAATTGCCGGAACAATTTTCCGGTTAATTAATAAAGCCAAACCTGCCCCGCCAATTATAATTACGGATTGAAACCTTATTGATATTCCAATTCCTGTTATTATACCGGCAAGAAGAAAAATCCACAACCTTGGTTTTGGAATATTTTCATTAACGAGCAGCCAAAAACCGTATACAAAGAAAGGGATAGCAATAACTTCAACTAAGTTCCGGACCGACATAATTGGGAAAAGCCAAAAAACAGCCAGAATAATTCCGGTTTTAAAAGCAAGTTCCTTATTGGTTAGTTTTTCTACAATTTTGTAACCATAAAAAACTGTTATAAGAGAAAATAAACCAAGAAGTATCCTGATTATCAACATCATTGTTTTTGGGTTTGTGACCCCAATAAATTTTAAGGCTAAGAAAGTTATATAATTTATACCCGGATATAGCAAACTGTGGCCCGATGGAATTGGGGTTTCACTTTGTGACCATGGCATCCAATTAGCATAATCCTTACCTTCAGTCCATGAAAAAGGGGCTTCTATTACCAAAAAATGATCATCGTGCATTCCATATCCTTGCGAAAAGATAGCTGCTAATATTCTGAAAAAAAGCGCCAGAAGCACTATAAAAATCAAAGGTTTGGTTTGTATAAATTGTTTAATTCTTTCGGCCATAATATTCACTAAGTATATAAGTTATAAAATCGAAATAAAACTAATACTTCTAAGCCAAATGATATTTATTTATTCTAATAATTTTGAGAATTATTTGTTCATTTAGAAAAGGCACCCCCGAAAAGCATATTATACTTTTATATGGATTTAACATTTAATCAACAAATTACTCATTAATTTCCAATAGTTTAAAAATAATTTCAAAAATTAAGACGAAGCGAAATTAATTTGGCATGGTTATTGTATATTTATTCTTATAATGAGAAATTACAGATACATACTTATAATATTAAGTTTTACGGTATTACAAATAAAGGCTGGTAATTTCTCAGAAAAGGCAGATGAAGTATCTGTTGAAACTATAAAAATATATCCAAATCCGGTTGCAAATGGTCAAAACTTTGTAATTAACGCTAAAAAGGATATTGATAAAATTGAAATATTGAATATAACTGGCGAATGTATCTATTATGAAGATATTGAAAATACAACAAAATTTCAAATAAGTACAGAGGGCTTTAAGAAAGGGTTATTTTTAATAAAGATTATATATTTCGACAACATAAACGAGATAAAACGATTTTGGGTTAAATAGGTTAATAGTTAGGGTTAGAAGAGGGTGTGCCAGGGGTGGCACACCTTTTTTATTTTTAAAAAGCTGCCATTAATAAGTTAATATCTTTTGAAGGGATATTAAATTTCGAGCCAATAAATTCATTAGTTAAAATACCATTATAAATATAAACGCCTTTTCTTACACCAACTTTTTCTTTTAAGAGAGGCTTTATTCCCCCCGAAGTACCCATATCAAGGATTATAGGTGAAATAATGTTACTTAAAGCAATAGAAGCTGTTCGGGCAAACCGCGATGGGAAATTAGCAACACTATAATGCAAAACATCGTGTTTTACATATAAAGGTTCGAGTTGTGAACGGCATTCCGAAGTTTCGATACATCCTCCCTGGTTAACACTTAGATCGATAATAACCGAACTTTTCTTCATGTTTCGAACCATATCTTCCGAAACAAAAAACCTTGCATTGGAATCATAATTCGAATCTGCCCCGATAAGCACATCGGCAGATCTTAATGTACGGGTTAAAAATTGCGGGTGA
>Ga0105103_10001019_pt1 | contig 15827 bp, 16 predicted proteins | sample PPLLaktember2015_2_FD_79107 | JGI IMG/M metagenome (GOLD analysis project Ga0105103, IMG submission 79107) | Freshwater sediment microbial communities from Prairie Pothole Lake near Jamestown, North Dakota, USA - PPLs Lake P7 Core (6) Depth... | ecosystem: Environmental > Aquatic > Freshwater >...
ATCTATTCTTACCGCTGATAATTCGCAAAATTTTGACGATCGTCTCTTTATGTTTTGGAATGTGGCTCTCGTTTCGCGCTATGAGCACGCCGATTCCCAATGTTCTGATCGACAAATTTCTCATTTTTTCTCTTGACGAGCTGGGTTTATTCGCACTTTTTTTTACTCATGTCTTGTCTCTGATCATTCTGATTTTTTCTTTAAATGGATTGAATAAATCCATCGAAAAATCCTTTTTCGTCTGGTATCCTCTCACCGTATCCTTTTGCAGCGGAGTCATCGTAAGTGATCATGCTCTCAGTTTTCTTCTTTTTTGGGGACTGGCGGGTCTTTCGCTGTATGCGTTTGCCCTTTTAGGGAGCGGAGAAGAGACGCCGCAAATGGCCAAAAAGACGTTCATTTTGATCGGAGGCAGCGATGCCTGCCTTCTGATGGGACTCGCCCTGCTGCAGCATCTGCAGCCCATGGCACAATGGTCCTTGGCAAAAACCTCAATTCCATTGGCCGGAGGCAATGCTGTTCTCGCGTTTATTTTGCTGCTGATTGCGGCACTGACCAAAGCCGGCGGTTTTCCTTTTCACACCTGGGTACCGGAGTTTTGCAAGGATGCACCGGTTGAAGGAGCCGCTCTTCTCCCCGCATCATTGGATAAACTCCTGGGTATCTTTTTCCTTGCTAAAATGATGACCGGCCTGTTTCAGGTCAGCGTATCAATTCATTTGATCGTGATGACCATCGGTGCATTGACCATCATTACCGCTGTCATGATGGCGATGAATCAGCATAATGCCCGCAAATTGTTGGGTTATCATGCGGTCAGTCAAGTGGGATATATGATTCTGGGCGTCGGTAGCGGCGCAGTGCTGGCCATCGCCGGCGGACTGTTCCACTTGGTCAATCACACTATTTACAAGTCAAATTTGTTTCTCTCGCTGGGTTCGGTTGAGAAAAGGACGGGTTCGAATGAGTTGAATGATCTGGGCGGATTGGCGCGCAATATGCCGATCACGTTTGTCGTCGCCTTGATTGGCGCCTTGTCAATCTCCGGTATTCCGCCTTTTAACGGTTTTTTCTCAAAATGGATGATCTATCAGGGTGTTTTACAGCACACCGCAACTCTGACGCCGGTGATGCAGTTGTGGTCTTTGCTCTGTCTCATTTTGGCTGTCTTTGGCAGTGCTCTCACGCTCGCCAGTTTTATGAAATTCATTTATGCGGTTTTTCTGGGTCGTACCAAGACAAATTTTAATTCCATACGTGAAGCGCCTGTCAACCAATGGTTGGCGACAGGAAGCTTGGCAATATTGTGTATTGCTTTCGGCATCCTTGCCGTCCCGCTGCCGCTGAAATCATTCATTTTTCCAATTGTCGAAAAGCTGGGTCCCGTTGATTTTCTCGGAACCTATCAACCGATGATGATTTTGGCGCTCTTTTTGATTGCATTTCTGTTGGGCTTGGGTATTTTCCTTCTCGTTCGTTGTGTTCGGGTCGACGACATTTATCTGGGAGGAATGGCTGCAGAAGAGAGATTTCATCTTCAGGGAACTTCCTTTTATAATGAAATTCGTCGTATGCAGCCATTAGCATCTATTTACCAGGCTGCTGAGAATAAGCATTTCGATGTTTACGATCTCGGCACGCGATCGACTTTTTCATTCGCACACTTTTTTCAGCGAATCCATGCCGGTTGGCTGCCCATTTACTTGTTGTTTCTCATCGTTGGTTTGATATTGCTGCTTTTTCTGAGAGAGATTTTTTGAACTGGTTTTATAGGCGGAGGCTGAAATGCCGATTGAACTTTGGTTGAACTTTTTATTTGTACTCATGATCATTGGTTCGATTGTCGCTCTGGAACTAAAGGATGTGTTGTCTTCCATCATCGCAATAGGCGTTGTGGGTTTAGGTGTTTCCATCTCGTTTTTGTTGCTGCAGGCGCCTGATCTTGCAATTGTGCAGTTCCTCTTTGAAATTTTCTGTGTGGTGATTCTCATCCAGGCATTTATCCACAAGTCACATCACCAAATGGAATCATCCCGATCCAATCGGTGGCTCACCGCAGCAACCATCCTCACAGCTATTCTGCTCTTCATCGGCTGCCTGCCGTTGTTTAAAGTGTTGCCTCCCTTTGGAAAACCATTAATGTCCACCGCGCAGTATTATCTCGATCATGGCGCGGAACAGACGGGAGCAGCGAATTTGGTTTCTTCCATCGTGCTGGATTATCGCGGATACGATACCTTTGGCGAGGTCACGATCCTGTTCACAGCAATCCTGGGTACGTTTACCATTCTACGAAAAACAGCCAAAGCCAAACATCACGGAGGTCAGCATGAATAGCGGGATGACCATCATCGTCAAAACCGTAACCCGGATTACGGTGTGGATGATTCTGTTGTATGGAATCTATATCATCCTCCACGGCCATTTGACTCCGGGAGGGGGATTCGCCGGCGGCGTGGTTCTCGCCTTGGCTCTGTTGAATGTGCTCCTTGCCTACGGCCGCTCATACACATTTCAATGGTTGCGGTTGCCCTGGCTGGAACATGTAGAATCCGCGAGTGCTCTTTTGTATCTGGTGGTGGGTCTTTTAGGAATACTGTGGGGTGGCACTTTTTTTTACAATTTTATCAGCAAAGGTAGTCTTTACCATCTGCTGAGTGCCGGTACGCTGCCCATTTTGAATATTATCATCGGTTTAAAAGTGGCTTTGTCGTTGTTTCTGGTTGTCTGGGTACTGGCCGAAGCCAGGACATCAAAAGGAGATGCCGCATGACACTTTATCTTTTATGTTTTGCCCTGTTCCTGGTTGGATTATACGGCGTCATTGCAAAACGGGATTTGATCAAAATTATCCTGTCCATGGGCATTCTGGGATATGCCGTGAATCTTTTTCTTGTCCTTGTAGGCTACCGTCAGGGAGGCCACTATCCGATTTTGGAAGGTCAAAATCCTGTTCCGGTGATGGTCGATCCGCTGCCGCAGGCGCTGGTGCTCACCTCTATCGTAATTGAGTTGGGTTCGACAGCGATGGTGGTGGCTTTGGCGATTCGACTTTTCCAAAAATATCAAACATTTGATATATCGAAAATAAGGAGGCTGCGAGGATGATGCACCCTTATTTCATCATAATACCGCTCTGCACGGCATTTCTGATCACCTTCATCGCCGGCAAAAATGACCGAATCGCCATTGTCTTATCGCTTCTGGCAACATCGATCATGCTGGCGATCGCTTTGGTGATCTATCCCGGTTTAAACGATCGATGTCTGGTTTATGAGATGGGAAATTGGCCGTTGCCATTTGGAATTGCGCTGGTTTTGGATTCATTTTCCGGTTTTATGCTGGTTGTCGTTCTGCTGTTGGCCGTCACCTCTTTATTATACTCGATGCCTTATCTTGAGATGGTCGGCCGCGATTGGAAGTATTATGCGCTCTTTATGCTCATGCTCGCAGGTATGTGCGGCGTCGTGTTGACCGGAGACATCTTTAATCTATTTGTTTTCATGGAAATCGGTCTGTTGGCCGCCTTTGCTCTGGTCGCCTTTGGCTGCCAGGCTGAAGAATACGAGGCTTCCTTCAAATACGCGGTCATGGGAACAGTTTCCTCGACGCTGATCTTATTCGGCATCGCCATTCTTTACAGCTCAACGTCAACTCTGACCATGGCAAAAATTGCCGCTCTGCTGCCCGACTTGTCGCCGAAAGTGGTGTGGGGTGCAGGTGCACTTTTGTTGGCCGGATTTGGCTTAAAATCCGCCATCATGCCGTTTCATGCCTGGCTTCCTGACGCCCATTCCTCCGCGCCCGCACCCATTTCCGCCATGCTTTCCGGTGTTCTTATCAAAGCCCTGGGGATTTACGTACTCGTACGTCTTTTCTACAATGTCTTCGGCGCTCCGCAGCTCTTTATGCAAATATTCGTGCTTCTCGGCCTGCTGTCGATTATCATCGGCGTTTTGCTGGCGATCGCTCAATGGGATATGAAACGTCTGCTCGCGTATCACAGCATCAGTCAGGTCGGATATATTATTCTTGGGATCGGTTTGGGCACACCTTTGGCCATCTTGGGAGCTGTTTACCATTTGTTCAATCATGCCCTATTCAAAGGATTGCTGTTTTATAATGCCGGTGCAGTCGAAGTCGCCCTCGGTACCCGCAACTTGAAACGCATGGGCAATTTGATTCGCGCGCTTCCGATAGCGAGCCATACCTCAATGGTTGCCTCATTGTCGATTGCCGGAATTCCACCGTTCAATGGATTCTTCAGCAAGCTGATCATCATCATCGCGGCTATACAGGCCGATCGTCCGATCGCCGCATTGATTGCCATGATCGGCAGCATTTTAACGCTCGCATCCTTTATGAAAGTGCAGCGATACGGCTTTCGCGGCGAGCGGGCCATCGATAAAGTGATGCCGGTCGGTTGGGGAATGAACGCGGCCATGATCATCCTGGCCTTGTTGTGTGTGCTCAGCAGCCTGATGATTGTACCGGGCATCAAAGAGATCGTTCTTGATCCAGTGGTGACGGTGATTGCCGGGAAAACCCATTATATTCAGCTCGTTCTGGGGAGGTAGAGATGTCGCTCAAATGGAAAAGCCGTTTAATCGTCTTTCTGCTCTCTTTGTTGGTGTGGCTTGCATTAACCAGTTGGCGGGATGTGCAGGAAATCGTCGCCGCGATCGTCGTTGCAGCTTTGGTTTCGCTTGCCGCCGGTCATTTTTTGATCACAACGCATAAACAGAAACATCTGTTAGTACGCTGGTTCGCAGCAGTAACCTATTTCTTTTTGTTCCTTCGGGAAATGATTAAAGCGAATGTACATGTCGCCTATATCGTACTCCATCCACTTCTGCCGATCAAACCCGGAATTGTGAAAATTAAAACCCGCCTCACCAAAGATGTGGCGATGACCGTGCTCACGAACTCGATCACCCTGACACCGGGAACATTGACGGTGGATATTAATCCGCAGGCGCAGGAAATCTATATTCACTGGATTGACGTCAAAGCAACTGATGTTGAAACATGCTCAAAACAGATCGGCGCACAGTTTGAGAAAAAATTGAAAGAGGTGTTTGAATGAAAGTTTTGCGCTGGATTGTCGGTCTCGTGTTCATCGGCATATTTTTCGGTCTGAACTTTTATTACTATCACGGGCCGTTTATCGCCAAATTGATTAATATCCTCTTGTTCAGCGCCATATTTGTGCTTTACCGAGTGGTTATCGGTCCATCGGCTGCTGACCGCATTGTTGCAGTCGATATTCTAGGCGTGCTGTCGATTGGATTGTTGTCATTATTCGGACTATTTTTTAACCAGGGCTTTTTTATGGATGTTGGTCTGATTTGGGCTCTGATGAGTTTCGTTGCATCGATTGCATTTGCCAAAATACTCGAAGGGAGATCCATCGATGATTAGAGAAATTGTGGGTATGGTGTTCATCAGCATAGGAATATTATTTGATTTTCTCGGCGTATTGGGATTGGTACGTCTTCCGGATGTCTATAATCGCTTGCAGGCAGCCACCAAGTGCGTCACGTTCGGATCCGCCGGAATTTTATTCGGTATTTTTATTATTCAAGGATTCACCAGTTTTGGATTCAAAGCGCTGCTGGGAATTGTGTTTATATTCCTCACCTCACCGGTCGCCGCCCATGCGATTGCCCGAGCAGCTCATAAAAGCCGCATCCCGCTCACGCCGTTGACGGTGATCGATTGTTATGAAGCTGATCATGAATTGAAAGACAAAGTTGATTGAGGAGATCCTATGATATTGCCCAAGCTTCGCGAGATCAAGGAAGCGCTCACATCATTTTTTTCAGCGCCCTATACCACAAAATTTCCATTCGAGCCGCATACACCGGAACCGGAATTCCGCGGTCTGCCCAGATACCATGCTGAGAGTTGCGTGGGTTGCGGATCCTGCGCTCAGGTATGTCCGCCGCAAGCCATCACAATGACGGATGATCAAACCGCGGGGGTGCGTACTTTGACTGTCGATTATGCGTCATGTATTCACTGTGGACAATGCGAAGAACATTGTATTACCGGCCAGGGCATAAAGCTTTCTACGGAATATTCAATTTCAGTAATGGATTTAAAAGCACCTGAAATGTTCGAATCAGTGCAGAAAGAATTGCTTTACTGCGAAGCCTGCAGAGTCGTTGTGGCGCCGCGGGATCAGTTAAAGTGGATTAAAAACCGTCTCGGCGCAAAAGCCTATGCGCACCCCAATCTCCTGTTGGAAAGCCAGAAAGAGTTTTTCGGACTTGCTCCCGCAAAAAGCAAATCGCGCTTGCGACGGGAAGATCAGGTCAAAGTATTATGCCCCAAATGCCGGCACAAAGTGGTGGTAGAGGATGAATTTTACGGATTTCAAAAAAACGATTAGTCACACAGCAGATAAAATTGTATTTGTAGGATTGGGAAATCAAGCCCGCGGCGATGATGCCGCGGGCTTGATGTTTTTAACCGAGCTGCAAAAGCGATCGGAATACCGCAAGTCGGTTTTTATCAACGCGGGCGCCAATCCGGAAAACTATTTGGAAGCCATACTACAAAGCCATCCGAAATTGGTGGTCTTCATAGACGCAGTGGATGGCATTGATTCAACCGCTGAGATGGGATGGATAGAGCCCGCCGATTTGGATAATGCACGGATCAGCACACATGCTTTTAATATTGCTTTGATTGAACAATATCTCAAGTCCTGCCAACGTTTGGAAGTAAAATATTTCGGTCTGCGGTCAACGGATCGAAAAATCGGGAGCCCCGTTTCAACTCACTTGCTGCGTGCGCTGGAGCAGTTCTTCAGCTGATTTCAGTTTTATGGATGTTTAGTTTGCGACTGCACAGGATAATTCTGCACCATTGCGGTCGCCATGCCGTCACGATCGAGGCAAACATCAATAGCGAACCCGCTATGAACCCAAGTGTCAGTTTCATCTGGCCATAATATGAGACGTAGCGCGACCAATCCACAATCAGAATCAAACCAAAATTGGCTGTGGCCAGGAGTGTCAGAAACAGGATGCTGCTTTTATGGGGATGGAACAGCAAGATCAATGAACCGCACAGGATCAAGACCATTCGAGAAAGCGGATAATAATACAACTGATCGGCAAAAGACTCGAGCATATAGTTCAGGGAGGGTAACAGAAAATGCTTTTTGCCCTTTTCCACAATCATCAGCTTTTCTTTATCCGGTCCCATCAATTCCTGATTGCCGACTTTAATCCATAAATGGCGTAAACTCGCCACAACCGTAGCATCGCTATAACCGCGTGATCGAAATATGCTCGCCGCCAGAATCGCGCGGCCGTCGCAATCCTCGCGCTTTCTTTGCCAAACATCTACGGCGGACGGCCAGTATTCGGAATTTTGCCAGTTGTCCCAATCAAATTCATATCGGATGCTATCGTATACGAATTTGACGATCGTCTGGTACTCTTCATTAAAAGTTGAATGCAGAGGAAGACGAGCATCAATCGCTGCATTGATCTCCTTCATTTGTGGAAAGTCGGGGTTTAATAACGCTTCAATATCAATATAGGCTGCTATCTGCTTCACCGTCAGCCAAGGATTGGGCATGGTGATGACGAGAAAAAGCAAGACAAACAGTCCGAATTTAACGATTAAACGACAAGCCCATTTTTTCTGAGCCAACCAAATCCAGGCCATTTTTATAAATTGTAAAGACATGATTTCCTCTGTGAATACATGTTTACCATAGACGATATCGGGTCCATCATGTTTCAATAAAAAACTCCCCGAAGGAGTTTCCCTTCGGGGAGTCGGGGGCATAAATATGTGTTTGGAAGTTACTTCATAAAGACAAGGCTTTTGATTTCATTAAAATCATTCGCCTGCAATTGATAATAATATACTCCGCTGGGCACGTATTGATGATTTTGGTCGCGTCCATCCCATAATACCTGGTGGACTCCTGCGTTTTCAATCTCATCCTTCAAACTGCGGATTAATTGACCTTGAACGTTGAATATCTGCAGCGTTACTGTCGCTCTCTCCGGCAATCGATATTCAATCATCGTGGTCGGATTGAATGGATTGGGAAAGTTTTGCGCCAATTGATACTCGCTCGGTACGGGTGTACTTGATTGATCGATTTGAGTGGCAATTTCATCAGACAGGATGACATTGATATGACTCCCCGTCGCATTGTCCAACGAGGTGACAACGACGGATTGCGCGGAATCGATGGTCTGATTTTGAGGATAATAGGTGTCTTCGAAACCCGGACGTGTGACAAACACGTAATAATCACCATTTTCCAGACCTGACAGGTCATACGTTCCGTCAACTCCGCTAACCGCTGAAGCGACAATGCTTCCGCCATTATCCATGGCATAAACCATCGCCTGGTCGATTCCGCCGCCGTCGTCACTTTGGATGAGTCCGGCAATTACACAGCCCACCATATCACCTCGACTCGGTCGAGACCGCAACGCAAAGTTGATGTCGGATACGGAATCTTGGCCTGACAGCTCAATGACTTGAGCTTTATGAATATTGCGCACATTGTCATAGAACTCGCCAATGTATCCATGAGCCCAGCTCATGGCAATATATTTCCCTTGCGGGATCCCACCGATGCTATAGTTACCGGTTTCATCAGTGAATGAGGCGTAATATATTCTCGTCCATTTAGACGCCGTTCCAATGAACCAGCGCGGTCTCTCTCCGGGAATGAGGGTGACAAGCGCTCCGGCGATGGCTTCCCCGGTTGAATCGTCCACTACTTTTCCCGAAACGATACTGCCTTCTGTGGGTGCATCCGGGATGGCGAAATTAATTTCCGTTGTTGCTTCATCCGCTTTGACGACGATGGTGTCGGCATCCTCTTCTTTGGTTTTATTGTCATAGTATTCGACATATCCGTTCTTGCGCAGAACGACGTGGTATTCACCTTTTAACAACGGATGAATTTTATAATTGCCATTTTCATCGGTGAATGCCAGGAATATTGAATGATTTTTGCCCAGCCTGCCCCAGTTAGCACTTTTAACCGGTATGGCTTGAAGCAGAGCATAAGATGCCGGGGATCCGCTGGTTTCGTACACAACTTGTCCGCTTATCGATCCATATTCGGTGCTCAGATCAAGCGTGAAATTGATGTCCGAGACCACCTCTCCATCGGATAATTCGATGGGCGTCGCATCTTCGATGTTCTGCGCATTCTCGAACCATATATAACTGAGATGGTTTGCTCCCGGAACCCAGGCGCCAACAAAATAAACACCGGCCACAAGATTGGTCAATGCATAATCGCCATTCTCGTCCGTTTTGCTCTGACGCCACAGATTCCCCCAACTATGATAGTCTGAATCCTTACAGAGATAGGTGATATTCACGCCGGCCAGGGGATTTCCTTTAAGATCGACGACGTGACCGGTGATTTTTCCGGTTGGAATGATAAACGTGAAATTGATTCCGGTTGTCTCTTTACCTTGTTCGACCAGTACAGGAGTTGCGTCGCTTCGGTTGTATTGTTGCTCAAAAAATAGTATTTCTCTGGATGGCGGCTGAAACATCTGTGCTGAAACAATATATTCGCCGGTTCTCAAACCCTCCACTTTGTAGTTCCCATCAGCGTCTGTAAATGCCATCTGCAGGAGTCCATTTAATCCGGGGAAAACGGCATTGGCCTTATCCACAGCTTCGGCTTTGATCTTGATTCCCGCGAGCGGTTCATCGCCTTCATTCTTGACTCGCCCTGAAATGCTGCCTCCAACCGCTAATTGGAAGTTGATATCCGTCACTTCATTATCCTGGACAATCACCGGAGTGACACTGACCAAGTCTTCGGCGTTATTGTATAATTCTGGAACAAAGCTGTTGGCAAAAGCGGCTACGACGTAGGCGTCGTTGGCCAGATCTGCAATTTTGTAATTTCCCTGATCGTTAGAGATGGCGAAAGTTTGTTGTTGATTGAACGGATTTCGTCTGCCGACAGCAAGAATCCATGCGCCCGGGATGGGAGACGCATCGCTTTCACGAGTGACGGTGCCGGATATGGAGCCATTGCCTCTTCTCGCTTTTTCCAAGTTGATGTTGATGTCCTCCACCACGGCATCATCCGATACCATCACCATGTCGGCTTCAAGAGGAGTAAAGGCGTTGCCGTAAAATTCAGACAGATAGCCGGCTGCTGAGGCGACAACATAATATTCACCGGCATTGAGCGCTGACAGCTTGTATTCGCCTTGCGCATCGGATATCGCCGATTGACTGACGACACCACTGTTGATGACTGCCCAGCAAAAAACCAACGCATTTTCAAGTGGATGAACTCCATCTGTTATTTTGCCGGTGATGGCGCCGGTTCCATTGACTGAGGTGATTGTCAATGGAGTCGAAAGTAGGTTTGCATGGGATGGTTCAGCATACCATACTTGTAATGAAAGATTCATTTTTTGTTCAAATTGAATCATCTGCTGCGATGCAAAAGCTGCGGGCGCTGCCAGCAAGCCTGACAGTAACACCACCACCACCCAAATCGAAAACGAACGATGCGCCTGCATAATACCTCCGTATGTTTAATTAAGAATTTGGCTTGCGCTCGAAACGAACTGTATCCGTCTCTCTGCAATCACCATACCAAAATCTGAGGGATCATGCGGACAATTGGATTTCAGAAGTGTGCAACTGTTTCATTTGAAACCGCTTTTCACTTGGAACCAGACTTCTTGTTTAACTTGAATATTAAATAAAAGTTATGGCCGAGTGCCGAGCAGCGCCGGCTGCGATTTGCAGACAGGCAATTTAACAAGCGGGAGATTCATGATGGTTGCTGAGAGTAGGCAGGTTATGAGCATGATTAATTTTCACAGTACCCTGAAAAAAATGCTGCTGTCGCCGGCATGATGGATTATAGAAAAATCAGTCGGCATATGAAAAGGGATGCCAGGATTCCGACGCCATCCGCGAATAATCCGGCCGCAACAGCGAAACGCGTCTGACGAATACCCACGGCGCCGAAATAGACCGCCAATACATAAAAAGTCGTTTCGGTACAACCGTAAATGGTGGATGATAAGCAGCCGATGAAACTGTCCGGTGTGTGGACTTGCATCAATTCCGTGATGATCCCCAAGGTGCCGCTGCCTGAAAAGGGCCGCATTAATGCTGCCGGCAAGACCTCGGCGGGGAAGCCGATCCCGCGAGTGAAAGGCGTTATTATCTGGATGAGCACATCCATGGCGCCTGAAGTTCGAAACATGGCGATGGCCGCCAATATGGCGACCAAATAGGGAATGATTCGAATCGCTACTTGAAATCCTTCCTTGGCCCCGTCGATAAAAACCTCATAGACTCTGACCTTTTTCACCGCTGCAGCACCCAATATCAGCAGCAGTAGTAAGGGAATGGTCCATTTGGAAATCAAGTCCACGCTTTTGCGGAAGAACGGAATGGATTCGGAACCTAACGGCAAGCCGGTGCGCCTCAGGAACAGCATGAGACCGATAAAAATCAATAAAAACGTCCACCATTTCCAGGTGCGAAGCAGCCATGAAGTAAATTGCGACAAGCCCCAAGTCGCATGCGTTAATATTTTGACTGCTGCAATAGCAGCGATGGTTGCACATAGGGATGAAAAAAGGGTGGTTCCGATGATGGCGCCGGGGTCGGTAGAGCCCAAACTGGTACGCACGCCGATGATGGTGATGGGGACGAGTGTTATGCTGGACGTGTTTAATCCCATAAACATGATCATGGCATCGGTAGCCCGCTCTTTATCAGGATTTAACTCCTGCAAGTGTTCCATGGCTTTGATTCCAAAAGGCGTCGCGGCATTTCCCAATCCCAACCAATTTGCCGCAATATTCAATGTCATGGATCCCATCGCCGGATGACCGTCAGGAATGCCTGGAAAGAGATGTTTACCGACTGGCGTCAGCAGGCGTGCCAGCGATCTGATCAGACCGGCATTTTCGGCAATTCGCATCAAGCCCAGCCATAAGGTTAAAATGCCGATCAATCCGAGGACGATGTTCACGGCAGTGCCGGCCATTTCAAATGCACTCGCGGGCAGCAGCTCGATTTTCCCCGTGAAGGCTGCAGTGAGCAGACTGATCATCATTAAAAAAAACCAGACATAATTCATTCGCACACCCTTTCATCTTCAGGAAACTACACATTTTTTACCTAAAGATAAAGAGAAATGAGCGGGATGGCTCTTGTCTTCAAGGCGAAAAACTGCTTGTAGAATTCTGATAACTTTAATAAATTGTTCGAGTGATTTTTTTATCTATTGCCCACATTTCTAATAGGAGGTTTTCGATGAAAGTTAAGATTGATGCAGATCTCTGCACCGGCTGTGAATTGTGCGTTGATACGTGCCCAGATGTTTTTGAGATGGGTGACGGTATTGCCGTGGTAAAAACGAGTCAAGTTCCGGCAGGTCTTGAAGAAGATGTTAAAGAATGCGTCGATTCTTGCCCTTCAGAAGCCATCATTGTCAGCTGAAAATTAATATTTTCCTGAATAGGCCGATTCAACCAATCGGCCTTTTTTGTTTAGGGGAGCTTGTCAAATGTGTTTGACTCTTAAAGCCGCAGTTTTTATATTCATTTCCAATTCTTAAAGCTGATTCAATGCGTCAAGGAGGCAGTATTGCGGATTGTGAACCTTGTGGTCAGGGGTATTCTTATCATGGCTTTTTTATCCATTGCCTGCGATCAATCGAGCCGTCCGCTTCGCGTTTTAAAAATTGCGCATGGGCTGAATACTGATCATCCGGTTCATCAGGCGATGGCTTTTATGGCTCAGCGAGTGGCCGAGAAATCAGCCGGGACGATGCGTATAGAAATTTATCCGAGTGAACAGCTGGGGACTGAGAAGGAATGCGTCGAACAACTGCAGCTCGGCATCCTCTCCATGACCAAGGTTTCCAGCAGCGCCCTGGAAAGTTTTGTTCCTAATATCAAAGTGCTGGCAATGCCTTTCCTGTTTCGAGATGCGGAGCACAAGTGGCGGGTGCTGGAAAGTCCCATCGGTGATGAATTGTTGCTCGCGTGTGAACCCAAGGGAATGCGCGGCCTCGTCTATTACGATGCCGGTGCGAGAAGTTTTTACACCAAAGAACGTCCAATTCTCCGTCCTGACGATTTGAAGGGATTGAAAATCCGCGTTCAACTCAGTCCCATGGCGATTCAGATGGTTGATGTCCTGGGAGGATCCGCCACCCCAATTCCGTGGGGTGAACTTTATACTGCACTGCAGCAGGGTGTCGTGGATGGAGCGGAAAATAATGAACCCAGTCTTTACACCTCCCGCCACTATGAAGTCGCTCGCCACTACAGCCTTGATGAGCACACCATGGTTCCTGACATTCTCCTCATCAGTACGATCGTCTGGAAGCGTCTCGATGATGACCAGCGTCGTATCTTGAAGGAGGCAGCCGAAGAGTCAGTGCCCTTTCAGCGTACGCTTTGGCAGCAATTTGTGCAAAACTCGATGGAAGAAATGGAAAGAAAGGGTTTGCAGGTTTATCGACCTGATAAAAACCCCTTTTATCAACGCGCTCAAGCCATGTATCAAGCTTATAAAGATACCGAAATCGGCAGGTTGGCTGAGCAAATACAAGAGGTACCCTGATGAAGATGATCGCTCTTAAGAAAGGGCTCGATACATTTTTGGAAGCTTTGGTGACGGTTTCGATGGCGGTCTTGACCATCGATGTGACGTGGCAGGTGATCACCCGATTCGTCATCAAACATCCCAGCAATTGGAGCGAAGAATTGGCAACCAATTTGATGATTTGGGTTGGACTACTGGGCGCGGCTGTCGCCTTGCATCGTAAATCGCATCTCGGCATCGATTATTTCACTAATCGTTTTTCGGAAAGAAGGCGGCTGGTGACTGAACTTGTTGTCTATGCCTTGGTGACTGTTTTTTCAGTTGGCGTCATGGGGTTCGGCGGCTTGCGTTTGGTTTCTATAACCTTTATGTTGGGTCAATTGACACCGGCTTTGAAAATTCCTATGGGCTATATATACCTGGCGATTCCTGTTTCCGGCTTTTTCATGACGATCTATGCCGCTGAATTTTTCGTGGAGGCATGGGGCAAGTTGCGCCGCACCCGCTCTGCGGAGGCCGCTGCGGTCCATCTCAAAACCAAATCCATTCATAATTAACAGCGACGGGAGTGAATATGGATTGGCCTCTCATTGTACTGGTGCTCAGTTTCTTGGTTTTACTCTATATCAATGTGCCAATCGCGTTTGCGATCGGCATCTCTTCGTTGCTGACTGTGTTTGTCATCGGCAGTCTTCCGGAGTTCCTCACCGTTGCCTACACCATTGCCACGGGTATCGACAGTTTCGCCTTGTTGGCTATTCCCTTTTTCATTTTCGCCGGACAACTGATGGGACAGGGCGGTATTGCCCGCAGATTGGTTGATTTTGCCAATGTTCTCGTCGGCAGGTTTCCGGGCGGTTTGGCTTTTGTCAACATTCTCACCTGCATGCTGTTCGGCGCCATTTCCGGCTCCGCTGTCGCTGCGGTTTCGAGCATCGGCGGATTTATGATTCCCATCATGAATAAACAAGGGTATAGTCGGGAGTTCAACGCCTCTGTGAGCATCACGGCGGCGACCACCGGGCTGTTGATTCCTCCCAGCAATGTGATGATTGTATATTCTTTAGCAACAGGCGGAGCTGTCTCCGTTGCAGCCATCTTTATGGCAGGCATTTTACCCGGCATTCTGGTAGGGATCGCTTTGATGGTGACTGCCGGCATCATTGCTGCGAAACATCACTATGGAAAAGGTGAAAAATTTGGAATTAAGGAGAGTCTGCAGAAATTCGTCGCGGCAATTCCCGCGCTGCTGCTCATCGTCATCGTCTTGGGTGGAATTTTAAACGGCGTTTTTACCGCAACAGAAGCATCTGCCATATCGGTCGTCTATGCGCTGATCCTTTCAGTTTTGGTCTATCGCGAGGTCAAGGTTAAAGAACTTTGGAAAATCATGCTGCAGTCAGGCATCACCACCTCGGTCGTTTTTATGTTGATTGGAACTTCGATGGCGATGTCCTATGTCCTGGCCCATGAAAATATCCCCCAGACAATCAGTGCTGCGTTGATGAGTTTCTCCTCGAATCCAGTGGTCATCCTGTTAATCATCAATTTAATACTTCTCTTCGTCGGGACATTCATGGATATGACGCCCGCAGTACTCATCTTCACACCTATATTTCTGCCGATTGTCATGAAACTCGGTATTCATCCTGTGCATTTCGGCATCATCATGGTCACCAATCTGAACATCGGCATTTGTACTCCACCGGTTGGTTCATGCTTATTCGTTGGTTGCGGCATCGCTGAAACCACAATTTCCAAGGTCTTCCGTCCCATTTTGCCTTTTTTCCTGGCAATGATCATTGCCTTGTTTGTCATCACTTACATTCCGCAGATTTCATTATGGATTCCCGCGGCACTCGATCTGTTCTAAAGGGATAATGAGTGATGGATCACTGATTGGAGGAGAGAATAACTGACCGTATTTCAATATCAAGCGCCCCGAGTTACGGGGCTGAACCTGGAGCAGGCATGCATTCGATTGACGAACTATTTAATCTGCGAAACAAGATGGCGGTGGTCATTGGCGGCGGTGGTGTTCTCGCCGGCGCCATGGCATGCGGACTGGCGAGTGCCGGTGCTTCCATCGCGGTTATCGACCTCAATTTAACCAATGCTGAAAAAACCGCAGATCAAGTTGGTCGTTTTGAGGTAAAATCGCTTGCTCTGGCTGCTGACGCCACTTCGAAAGACGATCTCAAAAAAGCAGGTGATCACATTGAAAA
>Ga0105103_10001020_pt1 | contig 15820 bp, 20 predicted proteins | sample PPLLaktember2015_2_FD_79107 | JGI IMG/M metagenome (GOLD analysis project Ga0105103, IMG submission 79107) | Freshwater sediment microbial communities from Prairie Pothole Lake near Jamestown, North Dakota, USA - PPLs Lake P7 Core (6) Depth... | ecosystem: Environmental > Aquatic > Freshwater >...
CCAGAGTCGGGGCCCCCCTAACATACACAATTCACGACAAAGGTCTCTCAACCACAATTGATTGGCATGACCGAGACATTTATGGAAAAAGTCTCTCTCCTGGGCAAAAGGCGCAGGTGTACCGTTTAAGAAAGTGGCAGCGGCGCATCAGGGTTTCCGATGCGACTGAGAGGAATTTGGCGTTTGCCCTCTCAGAAATAACCAAGATCTCCAATAACCTCAATTTACCCAAGAACATTTTAGAAACCGCCTCCGTCATTTACCGTAAAGCCGTCAAAGAACGCCTAATCCGGGGCCGATCAATCCAGGGAGTAACCTCAGCAGCCATCTATTTAGCATGCCGGCAATGCGGATTGCCACGAACACTTGACGAAATTTCGCAAGCTTCAACAGTAAACAAAAAAGAAGTCGGCAGAAGCTATCGTTTTCTCATCCGCGAACTCAACTACTCCATACCACCCCTAAGACCTAGCCAATACATAACTAAGTTCTCAAACCAGCTCACCATGCAGGGAAAAGTGGAAGAAATCGCCCACAAAATCTTGACAGCCGCCAAGGAACTTAAATTGACCTCTGGCCGCGGACCAACCGGCATCGCAGCCGCAGCAAGCTACGTTGCATCCGTGTTGACTGGTGAACGCAAAACCCAAAGAGAAATCGCTGAAATCGCGCAAGTCACCGAGGTTACAATCCGCAACCGATACAAGGAACTTGTCGAAAGGCTGATGTTCCAAATCAGCATCTAACCCTTTTTTAGACAGGCTTGGGCATGTCTGATTTCTGTGAAGATACTCCAAAAGATCTGTCAATAAGCGAGTTAGCGTGTCATCTTAAACAAATCGAGAAGGGTTTAAGGCGAAATTTATCCCATCTGCATAAGCAACTTTCCGTACTAGAGTCAAAGCCGGAGTTACTTAGCCGACTGACAATTTTCAAGAAGGACAGGGAGATGCAAGCCAGCGATTTGGAATCTGATGTGAAGCGACTACGAGAAGACATTAAATCTATAAAAGAACTTTTAGGAATGAATCTGAAAAAGCAAAATACCTGAAATTCCTAGTTATTGATAAGCAATTTTTTTAAAGGTGTGCGTTGCTAGATCACAGATATGCCCTATAAATTTACCTTTGACCTATCTTCGGTTCCTAGATTCTTCTTCACAGAGCTTACCATGCTTAGCTACCAGACGAGCATGCACAAAACTTTCCTAAAAACCGCGCATGACTTAATTGTCAAGTTCCGCATCCAAGAAGCAACTGGACTCAACATCTCCGATGCAGTTGTGTTGCTGCAGGATCTCCTTGACCTCCAAGCAGTCAACTTGATGCAGAGAGGCAGATTTCTTGAAACCAAAAAGCGAGCTCTTTTCCTGCCACATTGCTCCCGCAAGTACATGGATAGTCGCTGTAAAGCCTCTTTTGACCCCGCAGTTCCCTCCTACATTTGTGCCCATTGCTCCGAAGATTGCACAGTAAATAAGGCGGACCAGTTAGCGAGAAGCAAAGGATATGATGTTTACCTTTTGCCCGGAGGATCTTGCATACCCAAAATTCTCAAAGCAAACCGCTATGAAGGCATCGTCGGGGTTGCATGCGGGGAAGAAACCAAAATGATGGGGCAATTACTGAATGGCATGAATGTTGCGGGGCAAGGTATACCACTGATTAAGAACGGCTGCGCAAACACCCTCTTTAACATTGATACACTTGCAAAAGTTCTCTAATTTTTTGTTGTTATTCGCGGCTAGCATTTCTTGGACAAAGCTAATGATTGCAGCTGATAGAGCAATGACCGATTTAGAATAGCGATAAAAAGTAACAATTAGTAAGTCGTCTTCTAACAATCCCTCATTGACAGGCGGGGATACCTGAGTCAGGGCGCTTGTTTGATATCTGAAAAAGGAAAGGCGTTATTGCACCGTTCTACTTTCCGAAACGTAACCTTCCACTATGCAGAAACTGCGATTTAGTGAAATGAATATTATCGATGGTAGAGTTAACCAGCAAAATTAAGCTGAACCACATAATACTATTTCCCCTTGAACAAGCCGTTTTGGCGGCAGATTACGCTTGCGACGCAAGATTGTTTGTGCAAACGCCAAAAGAGGAGAGAGAATATTGATCTACTGTTAAAGGAGGAATAGAGGTTAGTGTTGAAAAGGTAGTATGCCTTTGGATTATGTGCATTCCGGCGTGTTTTTTTTCTCAGCTAAAACCACATTTTTTGGACCTGCAATCTTCTTCTCTAATGCGATTGCTCTTGCGGCGACCTTGTCTGATTCTGCTTTGACGGTTTTGTCCTTGGTTTCTTCTTTGCGCTTTTCGTTGGACTCTAAAATTAGACGCAGAAATTTGGAGTCGTAGCTTTTCAGCAGCAACTCTGTGTTGGGGATGAGGCAGTGTCCGCCTATGACTCCAGGGAACATAACTGGACGGTCAAACCGCTCCCTGTGTGTGTCCTCAAGGAAATCAACCGTTTCGTCAAAGTCCGCCTCAAAAACTTTCGAGATGCGGTGCATTTCTTGGAAGCAAACAATCATCCACGCGCGGTAAGTGGTTTCGAAAAGCTTCGCCAACTCAGTTTCTCGACAGCTTTTTAGCGCTTTAACTTTGAGCCCCAGCTTTTCGAAGTGGATTTTTGCGGCTTTGGAAGCTTCAGTTGTTGCGCCGCCGACGTATTTGGTCCAGCGTTTCATTTCCCAAACCATGTGTTCAGCGTTTATGTGGACGCCCCGAGCAGGTGAATGGGCAACTAGACAGTCACAGTTTGCCGCAACTTTAAGGGTGGTTCCAGGCGGAACGGTGCTGTTGACGACAGTTAACGTTGGTCTGTACTGGTCAAAGTAGCCTTTGACAATAGTGGCGAATTTTTCTGGGTTGTCGCAGGGGAGACAAACCTGCAGTGTGTTAACTCTTGCAGGCACTTTGTCTTTGTTCTGTTTGAGTGCAGCCATTTTCTGCTGGTCGGTATCTAAGCCGTAAACAGTGAATTTCTCTTTAGCTTCATTGTATAACGCGAACAGGGTGTTACCTATTTCGCCTAAACCGATAATGAGAACGGTTTCTTTAGCCAAATCCCCGCGACCATCCGTTGGAGAGTCAAATTAATGTTAAACTATTTAAAGTTGGAGCCCGAAAAGACAAGCATGCAAAACCCTAAGAAAGGTATAGGCATAGTTACAGGCAGAGACTTAGAAATCGGCAAAGACGTATCAATATGGAACTACGTCGTCATCGGAAACGGGACAAAAATCGGCGACGGTACCCTCATCGGTAGCTTCGTTGACATCGGCAAAAACGTTACTTTGGGTAAAAACTGTAATATCCAAGCTCACGTAACCATCAGTAACGGTTGCACGTTAGGCAACAACGTGTTTATTGCGCCCAACAGCAGTCTTCTCAACGACAAGTACCCTAAAAGCTCATTCATGACACCGCCAGTTATCAAGGACGGCGCAACTATCGGCGGAGGAGTTACCATTCTTCCAGGCGTAGTTGTGGGTGAAAAGGCGGTTGTCGGCGGCGGAAGTGTAGTCACAAAAGATGTGCCCCCCAAAACCGTGGTGGCAGGGTGCCCAGCAAAAAAAGTTATGTCGCTTGAGCAGTTTGAGGCTAAACGGGCCAAGTTTTTAGCGGAGCATCAGGTGAAGTGATGAAAGTCTGGTATGACGCCTGCACAGGCAAACACACTCGTTATGGAGCAGCGATTGGCAAACGCTTGCGGAGGGCTGGTCACGAGTTTATCTTCACCACCCGCGAGCACCCAGACACGACTCCGCTGGCGAAAGCGCTGGGGGAGAAACCTTTTGTTGTCGGCAAATACAACCCTTCCACTTTGACCTCGCGACTACAGGAAAGCGCAGAACGAGTAATTGCGTTCTCCCAACTGTTTAAAGACAATAAACCCAATGTTGCCGTTGCTCACCAATCAGTGGAACTGTGTCGTGTTGCTTTCGGGTTGGGGATACCGATCATTTTAACCGCGGACACCCCGCATGCACACTCTGTGAATAGGCTCACCATCCCTTTTGCACACACGGTCGTGGTTTCCGAAGCACTGCCCAGAAGCTTCGCCAATCGATATTGCGCCCAACACTTGGTGCCTTTTAAGGGTGTTGACGAAGTGGCCTGGATTAAAGATTATCAACCACCCAAAAAAACAAAACAGAAAAAGCCCCTCATTGTGTTGCGGCAGATGGAAACCAAAGCTGTTTACGCTAAAGATAAACACGACACTGCAAAAAACTTGGCAGAGCAACTGGCGGAACTGGGCAAAGTAAATCTCCTTGAGCGTTACAACGACGAGGGTGCAACTTATGGGGTCAAATCAGCCTTTGAAGATTCGTTGGCTTTGGTGGCGAACGCTGATTTAGTTGTCAGCTACGGCGGTACGATTTCGCGGGAAGCAGCTTTAATGGGTGTTCCAAGCATCGCTATCTCCGACATGGCAAGCACCCCGGTCAACAAGTACTTGGAGAAAAAGGGCTTTCCACTCTTCATCACCAACGAAGAAAGCGTTATGACCATGGCAAAAAAGCAACTGAGCAAACGCTTTGACGTCACAGCTAAACTCGCAGCGCTGGAAAATCCCGTGGATGTCATCGTTAAAATCGTAGAAAATCTAAGGCACTCAAGTTAAGCAGACTCAACTTCTATTGAGTCCCCAGTTTTAGCGCAAAATTTTTCAGCGGCGTTGCCTTGGTTTAGAGCTATCTCTAGAAAACCGTGGCTTCCGATTAGCACTAAAGGCGCTTTCGGTTTTACCTCTGCATAAGTTTGAACAAATACTGTCTGCAAAGTCGCCTTCGGAAAATTAATCTTCAAAGTTCTCTGAGTGCCTACTTCTTTTCGGGTGATATTAGTTATGATGTTTCCAAAACCATCTATGTGTAATATTTCGCCGCTTAGAGTTTTGCCTGTCCGTTTAACTTTGGCGTAGGTTGGGGTCACGGGATCAGTTAATTCTGGACCGATCTCTTGAGCAGTCATACCTTTATCGAGGTATGCAGCTGCTGGAGCAAAAACGTCTCGTCCGTGAAAAGTGGATGAAACCTTTGACAACATGAGCTGGGGTTTGACGATCTGATAAATATGTTCGATGCCTTGGTTTTGACCAGCTAACATTAACACGCCGTTGTCGGGTCCAACTAAAAATCCTGCGTTGCTCTCTACCACAATGGAACGTCTCTCGGTGCCCACCTCTGGGTCTACAATTGCCAAATGAATGGTGCCTTTAGGGAAATAAGGAGCAGCTGACGCAAGGATGAAGGCAGCCATGCGGATATCGAATTTTCGAACCCCATGTGTTACATCTACCACTTTGGCTTCTGGGTTTATGGTAAAGATGACTCCTTTCATCTCTGCGACGTATGGGTCTTGGTATCCGAAATCGGTGGTCAGAGTAATCATGTTTAGCCACCATGAACTACTGGAACAAATACAACTTCATCCCCGTCATTTAGCTTAGTTTCATACCCTTTTAAGATGCTGATTTCTTTGCTGTTGACAAGTATAAGCGAGTTTGATTTTGGTTCATTTAGGTCAGCATCACAAAAGGTACCTCTAAGTTCAGGTATCTGTTGGCTAAGCTGATTAACCACGTCTTGTATGGATGCGCCTTTCTTGAATTGTAAGGTCAACTGTTTTTTTCCTGAAATGTGGCGAAACGCACCGATGAATTTGACGGTTAAGATCATACCGCTCGATACTTCAAGTTATAGAATAAGGTGAGGTTGTTAAAAATCTAGCTAAAGCTTTCGAATTTTTCCTGCGTGAGGGTTTCCACGATGTCTGTGGCAATTTCAACGATGGAATCCGCCTGCTGCATCATGGCGTCACCGTTAACTTCTTCTAGCTGGGAAATCTGCTGCACAATCGTCTCGATTTCAATCAAGAATTTTAGCACGGAGTCGTTGGTAGGGGGATTTTTGGCGACTTCTTCCCTGATAAGTATCTCGATAAAAGCGGGTTCCCCTAAACTGTAATAAATGGCGTTTCGGGCTTTCCGTATGGCTTCTAAAACTAAGGTTGGCGCCATGTAGGGTATTTTACGTGCGGCTTCCAATTCAGCCTTTGCTTCACGCAAATACCTAAGCGCCCAGCCTTTACGGTAATCATCCATCATAAAGATGTTTTTCCTTACTCGGCAATTTCTTGTTCTTCGAGGTCAGAGTCAACTGATTTGTTGGCTTGAGCTAAGGAAATGGTACGGGTGATGTAGCCGGCGACTTTGTTACGAACACGAGTAGTTGTTCCCTTGGTGAGGGTGTCAACCTGTTTTTTGTTGTCGTCAAAGTTTGTGTTGAATTTGCCGGGGAAGCGTGCCATTAGTTCTTTGCCAAGATGTTTGATCTGCTCAGTCTTTACTTTTCCCAGTCTTATTCCTCCGATTGTAATGTTTGTTTTTCTCCGACGTTTAAAAGCGTAGGAGCAACTCCAAATAGACTATAGGCTTAATTTAACTTTACTCCTCAAAGTAATAGAATAAGTGTGACCGATAACGAGAGAGGACCCCTAAACCTGAAAGAACCCTATTAGGCGAGCTTTAAATTAAAGAAACTCTCAAAGTTCTTGGCGATCTGTTCAGCGGCGTCTTCAATGCTTATCTTCTTGATTTCCGCCACAGCTGCAACCACGTTATATATGTAGGAGGGTTTGGTTAGTTGTCCGCTGTAGGGTTGCTTCCAATAAGTAACCGGCCCATCGGTTTCCGTCAGAAGGTTCGTGAGCGGACATTTGTCCACGACTTCCCGGATACCGTTAGAGTATGTTACAGGTGGACCTTCGGTGATGTAGTAGCCTTTTTCTATGGCTCTGATGAGTGCAGTCATGGGGTAACTGAACCAATGCAGTAGCACACGTTTAAGATTGTAGGAGGGAAGCATTTCGACGATTTTGTCGGTGGTGCCTCGCGAATGGATAATTACTGGGACATCAAGCTCCTCGGCTAAATGCAGCATTTTGTCGAAAACAAGCATCTGTTGCTGCCAGGTTGTTTCGTACTTGTTGTCTAAGCCGATTTCTCCGATCGCCGTCACTTTACTTTTCTGTTTTCTTATGAAATCGATGGTTTCTTGCAACTCGTTTTCTTTTAGAACGTTCACGTTCCAAGGATGTATACCCAACGCGGCATAAACCAAGTTAGGGTACTTCTCTGCAAGGGCGATGTCGTTTCGGCATGTGCGTAAATCCATTGAATTAGTGACTAACGCGTTTACGCCTGCAATTTTAGCGTCTGCTACTAATTCATCGATATGCCCCGTGTATTCCTGGTCGGACAGATGAACGTGAGCGTCAATAAGCTTCATTTTTCTCAGCGCTATAATCACAGTTGATTGTTTTAAGATTTTCTTTAATCAATAATTGAGTATGGTAAGCGAAGGTTTTAGAGGACAGAACGATAACAAAGGTTAAATATCGCCTTAAAGAGAAAAAGGAGCTAGAGAGATGTCGATATGACTGAATTAGAAATAGCTGTAGCTCCCATGCACAGATTATGTAAGAAAGCAGGCGCTGACAGAGTAAGTGAAGCAGCAGCAAAAGAACTTGCCAAAGCACTGGAAGATATCGGCGTAAAAATCGCCAAAGAAGCACTTGATTTCGCGATGCATGCGGGAAGAAAAACCATCAAAGCGGAAGACATAGAAATCGCCGCTAGAAAAATCATGGGAAAGTAACAACTTTATTACTTTACAAGTTCTCCCTTTCTTCTTTTTTGTTTTTAGCGCGAGCGTTGCAGCCCCATACTTTTGTCTTACGGTGTTTTTGTTCTCTACATAATCCCAACAGTTGTGAATAAGAAAAGTGCATAGATGAAGAGGAAAATAGTTCCTTCTCTCCAGCTTATTTGTTCACGAGATAGGAAGTACCAGAAGAACAAGTTAGTGATGATGGAGAATATGATTAAGTTCTGGAAAATCTCCATATTCAAACTTATAGGCACGCCTGTAAGGGTTGGCAAAAAGAAAGTTATGCCTAAAATCATGGTAGTGTTTAGGAAGCTTGCGCCTATAATGTTCCCCACAGCAAGGTTTGCGTGACCTTTCAGCACCGATTTTAAGCCGATGGTCAACTCTGGCAGGCTGGTGCCAAATGCGATTATGGTTGCACCGATTACCTGTTGTGAAATCCCTGCTTCAGTAGCGATGGAGATAGCTGAATTGACAAGGAAGTTTGCACTGATAACTACGCCTAACGCTCCTGCCACCGTGTAAATTATGTACCGTTTCAGTTTGCTTTTGTCCTCAATAGTTGTCTCTTCCTCTTCGGGCATACGTACTTTCGAAAGCTTATACATGTACGCAGCAAAAACGATCAACAAAATCAATCCAACTACCCACGCAGCGTCAGTGGAAATATAAATTAGAATCAGAGGTATGATAGAAGAAACAAACAGACCGAACTGTATACTCCCCAAATCAGATTTAGCGAGCGGCGGAATAATATTTCTTCCAGGTTTGGTGTTTCTTGAGAACATTACTTTCACGCCAAGCAGAACCGCCGCTAGACCCAAAATCACGCTTATGTTAAATATGTTAGAACCTAACACGTTTCCAACAGAGAGCGCTGCGCCACCGGAGAAAGCAGCGATTATTGCCACAGTCAATTCCGGCAAAGTGGTTGACATAGAAATCAACGTAAACCCCACGGAGGTTTTGCCAAGCCGCGAGATAGCTGAAACTTTTAGGGCATACGTGATTACGGTGTTGCTTGCGTAATTTAGGGCGACAAAGGAGACGGCAATTATGATTATGTTTATGATGAAACTAGGGAAAGCGCCGTCTGCCATGTCGAGTTCTCCTACAAATATCTTTTAGCCTTAAAGGTAATTGTTGATTGACAAACACTCAATTATTTCTTTCGCAACCAGCCAAGAGGGTTTATTCGTGGAACTCCAACGGGTAAGTTGGTATGTAATCTGGCGCGTTGCTGTCAACATCCGGTGGCAATTGGTCTTCTTCGGGCCACTCTCGCTCACAGGATCGTCGCAAAAGAAGCGGCGCTAACAAGGTTGTGATCATTATCATGCCCAAGATGGCAGCGTAAACGCTTTGCGAAATGGCACCTGCTGATATCGCGACTCCGGCAACGATGAGCCCAACTTCCCCCCTTGAAATCATACCATACGCAACTTTGTTCCCTTTTTGGCGACTCTTCAAAAAGTAAGCCGCGGGCAATCCGCAACCTATCATTTTGCTCAAGACAGCAACTAAGGTGAGCGTTATGAAGAGGACGTAGAAAGACCAGTCGGTTGTGAAGAATGCTCTGATGTCAAAGTGGGCGCCAGCCAACGCGAAGAACACTGGAGAAAATACTACGCTTATTTTTTTTGTATAGTCTCGAATTTTTTCGATCACATTTGAACTTGCCACTGCCATGCCCGCAGCGAAGGCCCCTACAATGGGGGATAGACCAAGAGCTGCTGCGAGTGCAGATGCTCCAAAACAGGACGCTGTGGCGGCTGCTTCAACGGTTCCTTCGTATTTGCCTTTAGAAGTGAAGTTGATTAATTTTGGAAGCACAAAGGATGAGAAAACGGTTAGGGCAAACCAGATGGCTAATGAGGTTGCGATGACCATTAGGGTGTTTAAGACTGTAATCGGGGTTGAGGTTGAGATGAACGAGACTATTACACCCAAGATTGCGAGCCCCAAAACGTCGTCTATAACGGCTGCGCTGATCATCATCCTTGACTCAATTTTTCTGTGTTGATTTAGCTCTTGTAGAACAAGAGCTGTTATGGAGATGCTGGTGGCGACAAGCGCGGCCCCGATCACCATACTAGCGATTGTGCTTAAGCCGAATAGCATACCAAGTGCGTAGCCCATGATGAATGGAACTACTACGCCGGTGGTTCCAATAACAAATCCAGCGGTGCCGACTTTGCGAAAATCCCGAAAAGTCATTTCTAAACCAGCAACGAATAGGATAAGGATGCCGCCTATTTCTCCGAATGCAAGGACAATTTCGTTCATCTCAATGAGGGGGGTACCATTAACTACTAACAGTGAACCTAACGCGAAGGGTCCAAGAATTACACCGGCGGTTAATTCACCCAGCACCGAGGGTATTTTGCGCCAAGAGAAGACTTCGCCTAGAATCTTAGCTGAGAATACAAGTATGCAGATCGTGACGATTGCTCTCAGCGCTACGTCTAAAGCCAAAGGTACGCCTCTCTTGAGATGAGTCGCCCTTCAATCCTATTAAACTAACGCTACAGAGAACAAGGATTTTAATTTGAAATATCATGCAAAATTAAAAAATAGAAGAAGGGTTTGGTTTCGGGATGGTTAGTTTTTGTTTATGCCTTTTTGCTTAGCGTTATCTCCATCGTGGAAACCATTCTGGACTTGTTCTCTCCCTCACGAGGCGGCATCTCGACTGTTCCGATTGCGATTTTGCTAACTTTAAGCTCTTTAATGAAGCGGTTTCTTGTGATCTCGGCGACGTCAACAGCGGTGGTGATTGCTTGTCCTCTGGCTTTGAGGGTTATTTCTTTTAGGGTGCCTGAGGAGAGGCTTGTTATGATTGCTAGAACATAGCTCATGGGTGGTTTGTTTCCTACGAAGATTACGTCTGCATTTTCAGTCATATCTTTTTACTCCTTTTTGGTTGCTTTGTGTAACGTTGCTGTTTTGCGCTCTGTTGCGCTCAGAACGTTAATTCGAAGTTATGAGGGAACTTCCTTATAAGTCCATTGAATAGAACACCTTTAAGGGGAAATGTCCAACAAAGTGCAAAGAAAGCCTTTTCTACAGCCACCGCTTAATCAGCAATAAAACCACCACATAGTTGAGAGATAGCTTGCTGACTAAACTCAAGAAAAAAGTCCAACAACTGCTAACATTTGAAGCCAACATTGCCCACAAAATAGGCTTAACCCCAAACGCTATCAGCGTAATCGGCTTTATATTGGCGTTAGCCTCAGCCGTAACCTACGCCCTTTATCCGAGCCAGCCGTCGTGGTTTCTCCTATTAGCAACTTTCTTTCTGTTAGCTTCAGGCTTCTGCGATACCCTTGATGGTATAGTGGCTCGAACCTTTGGGCAAACAACCGTTTTCGGCGGCTTCTTTGATTCCGTTCTTGACAGATACGCCGACGCCGCAGTCTACGCAGGCATAATAGTCGCTGGATTGTGCTACCCCATCTGGGGTTTGGCTGCGCTTTCTGGCTCGGTTTTGGTTAGTTATGCTCGGGCGAGAGCAGAAGCGGCGGGGATAAAAATGGAGTCTGTGGGATTGGCAGAGCGGGCTGAACGCATGCTTATTCTTGCCGTGGTGTCGATTGTTGCGTTTTGGTGGTTACCAGCCTTGAATTGGGGGATAATCATATTGGCGGTTCTCTCGAACCTCACGGTGTTACAAAGAGTACTGCATGTTTACAAAGAATTAAAGAAAGAAAAACAGTAAAAAATGCTATTTAGTATCTTCTTTTATATCCCTTTGAGCGGCGGTCGCTTTCAGCTCTAACGTGAACGATTCCACGGTGAACTGCGCACGAAATACAGTAATATTTCGTGTCTACCCAAGAAGCTAAGAACGTACCGCTTTGTCTAAGTTCTTTGGCTAATTGTGGCTCGACAAAGGACACTCTGCGAGTGGACCGTTTTGCCTTGTCTCGTGGTACCGACGCACCGCAATTTGCACATTGAACTAAGCTGCTGCTTCCTTTGCTTCCTTTTGCTCTTCCTCGGCTTTTTCGCTTAACGGGCATTATTTTGACCTTCTGTTATTTCCTATTGTTCCAAATATGGATGTAACTATCTTATATATCTGCTCTTAACTTTAAGAGAGATGCAACGTTCGCCGCTGAATTTAGCTGAGGAACAATTTTTCCATCACCGGATGTCATCAAAGTAGTCACTCCGGGACCGTGCCCAGCGGAAACACAGTTGGTATGGACAACCACACCCACCGAAACGGCGCCACTTCTGTAGATTCTGCCAAACGAGTGGTCCGCGTCGATAATCGCCACCAAATCGCCAATTCGCAAATTGCCCAGCCCATACTGCTCGACCACTACTTCATCGAAGAGTTGGATGTCGTAGTCGCCTGAGTTGACTTGGTTTGCGCCTAAGCCGCTGCCCATGATGGCTGCTGGAATGAGATGCGTCACCGATACGTTCAATTTGTCGCCGTTGGGTTTAGGGTTCCACGCCTCAAGCAATGCGGGATCCATATTGAGAACTTTTATGTGTGGAAAATTCGTGAGCTTCAAACCTACACCGTGCGCTTTTACCAGGATTCTGTCGCCGGGCACCAGCATCTCCAAGGTCTCCTGTGGAAAATCAATCAGCACATGCTCAATGCCGCCGTGTTTGCCCGTGACTGTGCCTTTGGCGCCTTTTGCGTCTCCGTTGACTACCCTTGCTTGGTTACCCACGCATGAAAGCACATTTAGGGCAGTGTTAGGTCCTTGGCCTGAGCGGGGGTCACTTTCTTTGTTTTCTACACTTGCGCCTGGTTCCACGTGGTCTGCTTCCCAACCGCATGCGGGGTCGCCGACTCGTAGATTGTAGGTTACGCCGCCTGTGCCCGGGAGAATGTTGGGTTTGCCTGTTGCGGATATGGCGTAGACGTTGCGTATAGTTGGACTGGCGACTTCGCCTGTGACTGAGATTTTTATGAGTTTGTCAATGTTGGTTTTCAGCACAAACTATTCCTCGTTGGTATCTGCTCTATCTCGGGGAGACTAATATAAACTTCCAAGGACGGGAGCTCTTATTTGTTTGTTTAACTCTAACCCACCTGACCTCTGCCTTCTGTTTGTGGCAGCTTTCACAACTAGCCAGTAACGTCTTTTAGCCATTGACTAAGAAGCGCTTTGTTTCATAGGAACTTCTTGTTGCCTTAGGATTGTTTGCCCCACAACTTCTAACAAAAACGAATCACACCATAAAAAAAGTGATACAACTATGAGTAAGTGGGGGCTAAGCAACTCTTAAATTATGCGAACCTTTATTGTTGCAGTGAAGCTAAGCCTTCCTAAATTGTTCAAAGTGATGATTCATGGCAGAAATTGGGTTAAGAACAAAAATGATGGTCAGAGACGTAATGAGTAGCCCAGTTGTCACTATTGATGAAGATGAAACAGTAAACAAAGCTGCCGCTAACATGGACATGCATGACTTAGGAGCAGTCATTGTACAAAATAAAGCAGGCAAATCAATAGGCATCATAACTGAACGCGACATCGTCATACGCGTCGTCGCCAAAAACCTCAAGCCCGACAGCGTGAAAGCCAAAGAAATCATGACCACGCCATTAGTCACTATAGAGCCTGAAGCCAGCATAAGCGAGGCGGCACGGCGAATGAATCATCTCGACATCAGACGGCTTGGCGTCATCTACAAAGCCAACCTCGTCGGCATAATCTCAAGCAAAGACGTCTTAGGCGTGATGCCTGAGCTTTTAGAAATAATGCAGGAGCGAAGTCGTATTGAAGGTGCCTCGCGAGTGGATGAAACCGAGGACGTGCCCCTTTCAGGTTATTGTGATCGTTGCAACGCTTACTCTGAGAGTCTCAAGATACGCAATGGGCAAAACATCTGCGACGAATGCCGCATAGAACTCGAAGAAGAAAAATAAGTCTAATTCCATCTACAAGTCGATAAGACCTTGTTTTCTTTTTCTTCAACACGGTAAGTCCATGTTCTTCTATCCACTGCTTGTTACAACCTGCACAAACAGCCAACAACTGCCGTGAGCGCCGATGCAAAAACACCTGTTCTACTTGGACTTCAGGTTATATTGTGCTAAAACGCGTTTTTTTCCCACAACTACTGAAAAAAAGCACCAGCCGCTAAAAGCCAGAGTGACTGTTTTTTAAACAAAAGGTTTATTGCGCTGATTGGAGAGTAAGCATATGCGTTATTCAAAATTAGGCTTATTTACAATAACTTAAGGGATATCATATGGCTCTGAATGCTCCTGAACAAAAAAGCGGCCAAAGCGGTCACTTAGTTTTGCCCGGCGAACGCTTGGGCGTTATCGAAGAATTCACCCCCGACGCAGGCACATACGAGAAAAACGGGGTAATCTACAGCAAAATTGTCGGCCGTGCACTCTGCGACCTACAAACCAGGCGAGTCTCCGTTTACCCTGTTGTCAACGAAGTGGTTGTCCCCAAAGTCGGCACCATCGTTATCGGACAAATCGGCAATGCCCAATCCGACAACGTGCTCGTCCGCATCTTCCGCGTAGGCAAGAAGAAGGTTTCAGGCAACTTCGGCGGCATCCTCCACGTCTCCGACGTTTCCGACCGCTACGTCGAAGCCATGAGCGACGTTGTTAAAACTGGCGACATAGTCCGCGCGAAGGTAATCAGCGCAAAAAACCAAATATTCCACTTATCCACAAACGATAGGAACTTGGGTATTATCCACGCATTCTGCTCTCGGGATGCTGCCCTGCTATCGCAGGATAATTATGATCTTAAATGCCCGAAATGTGGTAATGTAGAACGCCGCAAAATCGCGCCTGATTACGGAAAAGAAGAATTATAAAGAGGGATAAACTGTGAAAGTTAAAGTCCTAAAAAAATCCGAAAAAGAACTCAAGATTGAAATAGAAGGCTCAAGCCACGGACTATGCAACCTACTTCAAAAGCGCTTGTTAGAGGATAAACGTGTTGACTTCGCCGGCTACGATGTGCCGCATCCTTTGGCTTCCAGCCCAGTCATCTACATCAAGATGAAGGGCACCACCAAGCCAGAAACCGCTTTAATCGACGCAGCGGAAAAAGTTATGCAGACAAATGAAGCTTTCAGCAAAGAACTCGACCGCGTCCTGAAAGCATAAGCCGCCTCTTTTCACTTTTATTTTATTTAGCCTTTTAAGTTAATGTTGACCTAATTCTGATTGGGAACAAGCCTTTGAGTAATCCTAAGCCGTTTCGCATTATAAAACGTGAAATCCGCATTCTAGGCGTAGATGACGGCAGATTTACCCCTCACACAAAAGGAGACGTCTTAATCGTTGGTGTTGTGCTCCGAGGTGGCGGCTGGGTTGACGGCGCAATGCACACCCGCATCTCAATCGACGGTTTAGATGCCACCGAAAAAATTGCAGCCATGGTTAACAGTTCCCCGCATAAGCGGCAACTGCGGTTGATAATGCTGAATGGAATCACTTTTGGGGGTTTCAACATCGCCGACATAAAAAAACTGCATGAATTAACCACGTTGCCAGTTTTGGCGTTAACACGAGACAAGCCAGATCTTGACGCTATCCGTGAAGCGCTTAGAAATTTGCCCCAACCCGAAGAGCGATGGCGGATGGTTTTGGAAGCAGGACAACTGCATGAGGTAACCTGCAAGGGGATAAAACTATTCGTGGGATTAGCCGGGTTGCCTTTGGCGGACGCACAAAAGATTGTTAATTTAACTGCGACTATGAGTTGTTTACCTGAACCTTTACGGGTAGCTCATCTGATAGCTTCAGGGTTGACCACTTGAAATTCCGATAGATGGAAAAAGTTTAAAAGCCACAAAGCTAAGGGAATCCCAAATCGTGTGGAGTAATGGACTATGGAATTCTGCCCTAAATGCGGTTCACGCCTTGAACCTAAGAAATCCAAGAGCGGAAAAGAAGCAACGTTGGTTCTTGCTTGTCCTAAATGCGGATACAAGAAGCCTGAAACCGCTGAGAAAGTTGAACCCAAAGTTGCTAAAGTGATTCAGCATTCGCCGCAGCAATTTGTAGCGGTAATCGGCAAGGAAGAACAGAAACTCAGCACCCTCCCCACTGTTCGCATTGAATGCCCAAGATGCGGCAACAACACAGCATACGTTTGGCAAGTGCAAACCCGTGGTGCAGACGAA
>Ga0105103_10001021_pt1 | contig 15814 bp, 12 predicted proteins | sample PPLLaktember2015_2_FD_79107 | JGI IMG/M metagenome (GOLD analysis project Ga0105103, IMG submission 79107) | Freshwater sediment microbial communities from Prairie Pothole Lake near Jamestown, North Dakota, USA - PPLs Lake P7 Core (6) Depth... | ecosystem: Environmental > Aquatic > Freshwater >...
CTGCTGCTGATCTCGCAGGACACGACGTTCTACGGGATCGACCGGGGCGAGCGGGGCGCGCTGCCGCGCCTGCTTCGGGCGCTCAATGCGGTGGATGGCATCGCATGGATTCGGATGCTCTATCTCTACCCGACGACGATCACGGACGAGGTGATCGAGGCGGTGGCGGAACTCGACAAGGTGTGCAAATACATCGACTTGCCCCTGCAGCATGCGGCGGATCCCGTGCTCAAGCGGATGAGGCGGCCAGGCACGCGGGCCTCGTACGAACGGCTGCTGGGCGCTATCCGCGCCCGAATTCCGGGAGCGTCCCTGCGGACGACCTTCATCGCCGGCTTCCCCGGCGAGACGGAACAGGATGTCGACGCCCTCGAGCAGTTCATCAAGGACGTGGGGTTCGACCATCTAGGGGTCTTCACCTACTCGCACGAGGAAGGCACCTCGGCCTTTGGCCTGGAAGACAACGTGCCGCAGGCGCAAAAGGAAGCTCGACAGTCCCGCCTGATGGAGACGCAACGCGAGATCGTGACCCGCCGGCAGCAGGCGCGCATCGGCGAGCGCGTGCAACTGATGATTGACGGGACCTCGCCCGAGCACGAATGGGTGTGGCGCGGGCGGCTGTCGGGCCAGGCGCCGGACATCGACCCCGTGGTATATCTGACGGACGCCGACCCCGCCGATCTGGCGCCCGGCCGTCTGATCGAGGCCGAAATCGTGGGCGCCGAGGCCTACGACCTCGTGGCCCGCCCCCTCGCCCCCACCCTGGCCTAGCCGTGGTATCATTCCTATTCGGTTCTTAGTCTGGGAAACCAGAGTGGGCCTGCTGCCCACTTTTTCTATTTAAGGGGGCTTTTTGGGCCCGGTCGAGCGTGTCCGGGAGGTGGCGGTTCGCGTGGCTGCCAGCTACGGACTGGACATCTTCGATGTCGAGTTGCGGCGCGAGAGCGGACAACAGGTGCTGCGCGTGGTGCTGGATCGTCCCGGCCCGAATGCGACCGCCGAAGAAAGCGTCAGCCTCGAGGATTGCGCGCGGGTGAGCGAGGAGATCAGCACGATTCTCGACGTCGAGGATGTGGCGCTGGCCGATCGCTACACGTTGGAAGTGTCATCGCCTGGCCTCGATCGACCCTTGCGACAAGCCGAGGATTATCGGCGGTTCGCCGGACGGCGAGCCAAGATCGTGATGTCGCAGCCGGTGGCCCGGCAGACCGCGTTTGCGGGACGCCTCAAGGGCATCGACGGTGACGATGTGATGTTCGAATCGGAGGGCGGAAAGCTCGTGCGATTGCCTCTCAAGCAGATCAGCCGTGCCCGCCTCGATGTGGAGTTCTGACCTGACCATGAGCACGAATCCGCTGCTGCAGACCATCGAGGCCCTTGCCAAGGAAAAAGGCATCGAGCCCGATGTCGTGATCCAGGCCATGGAAGAGGCCGTCCTCACCGCATCCCGGAAGTACTACAAGACGGGCGAAGAGCTGAAAGCCAAGTTCAACCCGGACAACGGCCAGATCGAACTCTTCGCGGTCAAGACCATCGTCGACGAGGTGACCGACCCCGCGCTCGAGATTTCGGTGGCGGAAGCCAAGGAAATCTACGGTGAGGACGCCGAGGTCGAAGCCGGCTACCAGATCGAGTTCCCCAAGCGCACCGACGTCCTGGGCCGCATCGCGGCGCAGACGGCCAAGCAGGTCATCTTCCAGAAGGTACGCGAGGCCGAGCGCGAGAACGTGTTCGCCGAGTACAACCAGCGCGTCGGCGAGGTGATGAACGGCATCGTCAAGCGCTTCGAGCAGGGCGACATCATCGTCGAAGTGGGCCGCATCGAAGCGATCCTGCCGCGCAAGGAGCAGTCGCGCGCGGAAAGCTACGCGCAGGGTGACCGCGTGCGCGCCGTCATCCGCTCGGTCGGCAAAGGCGCGAAGGGCCCGCAGATCGTGCTGTCACGCACCGATCCGGCCCTGTTGATCAAGCTGTTCGAGCAGGAAGTGCCGGAGATCTACGACGGCACGGTCATGGTGCGCGGCGCGGTCCGCGAAGCCGGCGACCGCGCCAAGGTGGCCGTCTACTCGCGCGAGCGCGACGTCGACCCGGTCGGCGCCTGCGTCGGCATGAAGGGCACCCGCGTGCAGGCCATCATCCGCGAACTGCGTGGCGAGAAGATCGACATCGTCGAGTGGTCGGAGGATCCGGTCCAGTTCGTGATGAACGCGCTCAGCCCCGCGAAGGCCCAGCGGGTCAGCATCGTCGACGATCGGGAGAAGGTGATGGAGGTGGTTGTCGAGGACAAACAGTTGTCCCTGGCAATCGGCAAGAAGGGCCAGAACGTCCGGCTCGCGGCCAAACTGACGGGTTGGCGCATCGACATCAAGAGCGAAGAAGAGAAGCGGAAAGAAGTGGAGGCGGAGTTCGGCGCGATGGAAGCCGCCGCCGCGGAGGACACGCCCGACGAAGGCGTGGAGACGCCCGACGAGGGCGTGGAGACGACCGTGGCCAGCGATGATGCGGCGACCGAGGCCGAGACCGCACCGGCCACCGGCGGCTCCGAGCCCGAAGCTTAGCGCCGTCCTCAGCAACCAGTAGCAGCCCGTAGCCCAGAGCGCACATACCGAATGGCAACTGTCCGGATCTACAAAGTCGCAGAGCTTCTGAACATGCCCAGCCAGGATGTGCTGGACCTGCTCAAGAAGAACCACGGCATCGAGCTGAAGAGCGCATCGAGCACGCTCGAAGAGATCGTGGCCCGCCAGTTCGTCGAGCGCCATGCCAAGCAGCGCAACATCGAGCTGCCCAAGGGTGACATCTTCTCCGAGACGGCAGCCAAGGCCGTCAAGGGCAAGGCTGGCGCGGCGCGCAAGGGCGGTGCGGCCCCCGAGCCGCCAAAGCCTGCCGTTCCCACGCTCGGACCGCCCCGGCTGGTGAAGAAGCCGACGCTGGTGAAGCCCGCGCACGAGGCCCATCCCGAGGGCGAGGTGGCAGACACCCACCACGCCGCCGAGGTCCACGAGCCCGAGCATCACGAGGCCCACGAGCCGGCGGCCGTGGAAGCCGCGGCTCCTGCGCCGGAAGTGCATGCGGAAGTGCACCACGAGCCCGCTCCGATCGAAGTGGCGCCAGAACCGCCGCCTGCCCCGCCGGTGCCCACTCCGGCTCCGGTGGCCGAAATCGAGCCCGCGCCCGTGGCTGCGGCGCCCGAAGCTCCTGCCGCGGCACCGCCCGCTCAGCCCGTCGTGCCTGCCGCCGCCGCGCCGACGCCGGCGCCCGCGGCCCCGGCGACGCGACCAGCCGGCCGTTTCGTGCCGCCGAGCATTCGCCTGCGCGTGGAAGAGCCTGGCCAGGCGCCTCCGACGGCGCCGCCGCTCGTGCCTCGCCGCACCGTCGTGCCGGTGCAGCCGCCGCCCCGGCCCGCGCCGCCTCGCCCTGTCACGCCACCGCCCACAGGCACCCGACCGGGCGGCGTCGGCAACCGTTCGTATCCGTCAGGCCGCCCCTCGGGCGGCATGACCCCCGCGATGCTGGGTGGACCGCGTCCCCTGCCGTCACAGCCCGTTCGTCCGGGTGTGCCGCAGCCCGGCCGGCCTGGCATGCCGGGAGGCCCGCGCCCGTCCTACGGCCAGCAGTTCCGCCCGCGTCCCACGGGTGGCCAGCGTCCGTCGGCGCGCCGTGACGCGCTGCAGCGCATGCCCTCGTCGGTCGCCCCCGTGGCGCCGCCGCCGGTGTCCCGCACCATCACCCTCGCGGAGGGCATGACGGTGAAGGATCTGGCCGACAAGCTGGAGGTGCGCGCAAAAGAAGTCCTGAAGGCCCTGCTCGATCGCCGGATGATGATGACCATCAACTCGGCCGTCGACATGAACACGGCCAAGGAAGTGGCGCGCTCGTTCGGCGCGGACATCGAAGCCCGCACCTACGAGGAAGAGCTCATCGAAACCGAGTCCGAAGCGGTGGACCCGAAGGACCTGGTGCCGCGCGCGCCCGTGGTCACCGTCATGGGCCACGTCGACCACGGCAAGACCACGCTGCTCGACTCCATCCGCGCCACGCGCGTGGCGGAGCGTGAAGCCGGCGGTATCACCCAGCACATCGGCGCGTATCTCGTGCCCGGCGTCGGCGAGAAGAAGGACAAGTCGATTGTCTTCCTCGACACGCCCGGTCACGCCGCCTTCACCCTGATGCGCGCCCGCGGCGCCAAGGTCACCGACGTGGTGATTCTCGTGGTCGCGGCCGACGACGGCGTGATGCCGCAGACGCGCGAGGCGATCGACCACGCCAAGGCGGCCGGCGTCCCGATCATCGTGGCCGTCAACAAGATCGACAAGCCCGGCGCCAACGCCGAAGTGCCGAAGCGTCAGCTCGCCGACCTCGGCCTGATGCCGGAAGACTGGGGCGGCGACACGGTGTTCGTCGAGGTCTCGGCCAAGCAGAAGAAGAACCTCGACACGCTGCTCGACATGATCCTGCTCGTCACCGACATCGGCGAGCACAAGGCCAACCCGAAGCGGGCCGCCGTCGGCACCGTCCTCGAGACCAAGCTCGATCGCGGCCGTGGTCCGGTGGCGACCGTGCTCGTGCAGGACGGCACGCTGCGCGTCGGCGACAACGTCATCGCCGGCCCCGTCGTGGGCCGCGTGCGTGCGCTGATCGACGACCGCGGCCGCTCGGTGAAGCAGGCCGGTCCGTCAACGCCCGTGGAAATGCTCGGCCTCGACGCCCTGCCCTCGCCAGGCGACTCGTTCCAGTCGGTGACCGACCCGGCCAAGGCCCGGCAGATTGCCAGCTTCCGCCAGTCGCAGGCCCGCGACAAGGCGCTCGGCGCCAAGGGCAGCCGTCTCACGCTCGAATCGCTGCAGCAGCAGATGAGCGAAGGCGGCATGAAGGAACTGGCCATCATCATCAAGGCCGACGTGCAGGGCTCGGCCGAAGTGCTGGCCGACACCCTCTCGAAGCTCTCGGACGCGAAGACGCGCGTCAAGGTGATCCACTCGGGCGTGGGCGCCATCAACGAGTCGGACGTCCTGCTCGCCACTGCGTCGAACGCCATCATCATCGGCTTCAACGTGCGGCCGGATCGCAATGCCGCGGACGTTGCCGAGCGCGAGAAGGTGGACATCCGCCACCACTCGGTCATCTACACCGTGACCGAGGAGATGCAGAAGGCCATGGCGGGGCTCCTCGAGCCCACCTTCAAGGAAGTGCGGCTCGGCGTCGCGCTGGTCCGCGACACGTTCAAGGTGCCGAAGATCGGCACCATCGCCGGCTGCATGGTCAGCGAGGGCCGTATCACGCGCTCGGGCGATGCCCAGGCGCGCCTGCTCCGCGACAACGTCCAGCTCTGGGAGGGCAAAATCGGATCGCTCAAGCGCTTCAAGGACGATGTGTCCGAGGTGAAGACGGGCTTCGAGTGCGGCATCGGCCTCCAGGGCTTCAACGACGTCAAGGTCGGCGATGTCATCGAAGCGTTCCACCTCGAGCGGGTTGCCGCCACTGCGTAAGCAGAGGCGCGACGTTCCCGTTTGAAGTTTGAACGGTGACAAGGTAACGTCGTAAGCATGGCTCTCTCGCACCGCGTCGAACGCATCGCCGAGCAGATCCGCGAAGAGCTCAGCCAGATCCTGGCCACGGAGGTCAGCGATCCCGGTGTCGGCCTGGTGACCATCACGCGGGTGAAGGTCACCGCGGACCTGTCGCTGGCGCGGGCCTATTGGACCGTGCTGGGCGAGGGCAAGGAGCGCACCGATACGGCCAAGGCGCTCAACCGCGCCATTCCCTATCTGCGGCATCTGCTCAGCCAGCGCCTCACGTTGCGGCGCGCCCCCGAGCTCAAGTTCCAGTACGACGAGTCGGTGGCGGCGCACGACCGCATCGAGCGGATCATCCACGAGCTGCACGTCGAGCGCGAAGCGCACCCCGAGTTGAACGCGCTGGTGGACGCGCCAGCCGACGCGGCGCCCGCTCTCCAGCCCGAAGTGAAGGTGCCGGTCCCGGCGGCTGACGAAGCGCCGGCTGCGGCTGCAAAGCAGGATGAGCCTGCACAGTAGTCCCCCGCCCGAGCTGATCGCCGCGATTCACCGGGGCCATCGCTTCTACGTCACCTCGCATCAGCGCCCCGACGGCGATGCCATCGGATCGGCCGTCGGCATGGCGCTGGCGCTGCAGGCCCTGGGCAAGCGGGCCATCGTGGTGATGGACGGGGTGCCGCCGGCGTTCCTCCAGCCGTTCCCCCAGGTCGACGCCATCCGCGCCACCACGGAAATCACCGACACGGCGGATGCGGTGCTGGTGATGGAGTGCAGCTCTCTGGCACGCACGGGAATTGCCGGCCTGGATCGCTCTCCGGTGATCAACATCGATCACCATCCGGGCAACGCGACCTACGGCACGATCAACTGGATCGACGAGAGCGCCGCCGCGTGCGGCGAGCAGGTGTTCACGCTGATCGACGCGCTCGGCGTGCCGCTGTCGGCGGCGATCGCCACCCATCTCTACCTCGCCATCCTCACCGACACCGGTTCGTTTCACTTCTCGCACCTGACGCCGCGCACGTACGAGCTGGCGGCGCGCGCGGTGGCCGCCGGGGCCGACCCGCAGTGGATTGCCCGCACGCACTACGACAGCAACTCCCTGGCGCGGGTGCGCATCTTCGGCGCGGTGCTGAACGGGATGACGATGCACGCGGATGGACGGGTGGCGCTGCTGACGATCACGAAAGCGCTGGCGGCGGAGCTCGGCGGTACCTACGACGACACCGAGGGGTTGATCAACTTCCCCCTCACCGTGAAGGACGTGCAGGCGGTGGCGTTCTTCAAGGAGTCGGGGCCCGGCGACTGGCGCGTCAGCCTGCGCTCCAAGGGCGCGGTCGACACCGGCGCGATCGCCAAGCAGTTCGGTGGCGGTGGGCACATGAACGCCTCCGGCTGTGGATGGCAGGGCACCATCGAAGAGGGTCACGCCACTTTTGCGCGCCTGCTCGCCGGCGCCGTGGCCGGATGATTTCCGGCGTCCTCGTTCTCGACAAACCTCAGGGCCCCACCTCCCACGACATGGTCGCCGTGGCCCGACGCGCCCTCGGCGAGCGGCGCATCGGGCACTGCGGGACGCTCGATCCCATGGCCACGGGTGTGCTCGCCCTGGCGGTTGGCCAGGCCACGCGGCTGGTCCAGTTCCTGTCCTCCGAGGAGAAGCACTACGAGGCGGTGGTGAGGTTCGGCCGCGACACGAATACTTATGACGCGACCGGGGAAACCGTCGCCGAGTCGCCCGACCGCCCGACCCGCGAAGCACTCACGGCGGCGCTCGGCCAGTTTCGCGGCACGTTCGCGCAACGGCCCCCCGCCTACTCCGCAAAGAAGATTGGCGGGGTTCGCGCCTACACGCTGGCGCGGCGTGAGGATGGCGCCGTGCTGGACCTGAAGCTCGCGGAGGTGACCGTCTCGCAGCTGGACCTGCTGGCCTTCGACGGCGACCGGGCGACGCTGTCGATGCGCGTCTCCGCCGGGTTCTACGTCCGCTCCCTGGCCCACGACCTCGGGCGGGTACTCGGGATGGGGGCCACGCTCGAGGCCCTTCGCCGGACGCGGGCAGGCAGCTTCGGGCTGCAGCACGCCGTCACGACCGAGGTCCTGGCCACGGCCGCCCCTGCAACCCTGGCCGCACGCATGATTCCGCTGTCCCAACTGCTCCCCGAGTTGCCATCCCTGGCGTTGACGCCGGCCGAGGCAACGAGTGCGCGGCGGGGCATGGACCTGCCCGTGCCGGCCACGTGGGCCGGGGTGCCTGCGCTCTCGCGCCTGCTGGACGAACAGGGCGGATTGCTCGCCCTCGCGACCCCGTCGAAACGACCCGGTTTTTTGCACCCCTCCGTGGTTTTGGGCTAACATTGAGGGTTCTTGACGGTCGCACTGACCGTCACATACGGCGGCCTGGACCGGCGATCGCGCCGCACTCTGAGCCGTACGTGGAGGCACCGTGGCACTGACGAAAGACAAGAAAGTCGCCCTCATCGGCGAGTACAAGACCCACCCCAGCGATACGGGCTCACCGGAAGTTCAGGTGGCCCTCCTGAGCGATCGCATCAATTACCTCACCGAACACTTCAAGTCGCACGCGAAGGACCATCACTCGCGTCGCGGGCTGCTGAAGCTGGTTGGCCAGCGCCGACGTCTGCTCGACTACCTGAAGAGCAAGGACATCGATCGCTACGCCGATCTCATCAAGCGCCTCGGTATCCGCAAGTAAGCAGTTCAAAGTTACAAGTGCCAAGCTCAAAGTCGGCGACGAGGGCGAAGGCGAGAGCGGGTGCGCGAGGCGATTCCGCGGCTCTTCCACTTTGAACTCTGAGCTGTGAACTTTGAACTCGCAGAAGGGTCTCTAATGCACAATAGCGAAATCTCTCTCGGCGGCCGTCCCCTGACGATCGAGACCGGCAAGTGGGCCAAGCAGGCACACGGCTCGGTCATCGTGCGGATGGGCGACACGATGGTGCTGGTCACGGCCTGCCACTCGGGCAGCCCGCGCGTCGGCATCGACTTCCTCCCGCTCACGGTGGACTACCGTGAGTTCGCCTACTCCTCGGGTCGCATCCCCGGCGGGTTCTTCAAGCGCGAGGGCAAGCCCACGGAAAAGGAAGTCCTCACCAGCCGCGTCATCGACCGGCCGGTTCGTCCCCTGTTCCCCTCCGGCTGGCGGAACGAAACGCAGATCATCGCGATGGTCCTCTCGGCCGACACCGAGTTCGACTCGGACGTCCTCGCCATCACCGGCGCGTCCGCGGCGCTGGCCATCTCGGAGATTCCCTTCGAGAAGACCATCGCCGGCGTGCGCGTGGGCCTGATCGACGGGCAGTACATCATCAACCCCACCTACGAGCAGCGCCGCGCGAGCCGCCTCGACCTGGTGGTCGCGGGCAGCCGCGAAGGCATCGTGATGGTGGAAGCCGGCGCCAAGGAAGTGACCGAAGAAGAGGCCATCACGGCTCTCGACGAGGCGCACAAGGCGATCAAGCAGATCTGCGACAGCATCGACGCCATGGCGAAGGCCGTCGGCAAGACGAAGCTCCCCAAGCCGGTGCGGACCATCGGCCACGAGGTCTACCGCGAGGTCGAGGACAAGGTGCTCGTCCCGCTGATGGAGGCGATGCGCATCAAGGGCAAGATCGAGAACTACTCGCGCGTCGACGAAGTGCTCGACGAGCTGATTGCCTCGTTCCCCGAAAGCGAAGTGCAGCGCAAGGCCGAAGCCAAGGTCATCTTCAAGGAACTGCAGGAGAAGGTGCTCCGCGAGGAGATCCTCGACCGCAGCATCCGTCTCGACGGCCGCAAGTACGACGAGATCCGGCCGATCACCATCGAGACCGGGGTGCTGCCGCGCACGCATGGCTCGGTGGTGTTCACGCGCGGCGAGACCCAGGCCCTCGTCACCGCCACGCTCGGCACCGCGGACGACCAGCAGAAGATCGAGATGGTCGACGGCGAGACGTGGAAGCGCTTCATGCTCCACTACAACTTCCCGCCGTTCTCGGTCGGTGAAGTGGGCTTCATGCGCGGCCCCGGCCGGCGCGAGATCGGCCACGGCGCGCTCGCCGAGCGTGCCCTGCTGCCGATGATCCCCACCGAGGAGCAGTTCCCCTACACCGTTCGCATCGTGTCCGACATCCTCGAATCGAACGGCAGCTCGTCGATGGCGTCGGTGTGCGGCGGATCGCTGGCGATGATGGACGCGGGCGTGCCGCTCAAGGCCCCCGTGGCCGGCGTGGCCATGGGCCTCATCCTCGACGAGAAGACGGGCAAGTACGCCGTTCTCAGCGACATCGCGGGCGCCGAAGACCACTACGGCGACATGGACTTCAAGGTGACCGGCACCGAGGCCGGCATCACCGCGCTGCAGATGGACATCAAGGTGACCGGCGTGCCCGCGGAGATCATGCGCGCGGCGCTGCTCCAGGCGCGTGAAGGCCGCCTCCACATCCTGGGCAAGATGAACGAGGCGCTCACCGCGCATCGCCAGAGCATCTCGGCCTACGCGCCGCGCATCGTCACGATCAAGATCCCCGTCGACAAGATCCGCGACGTCATCGGGCCGGGCGGCAAGATGATCCGCTCGATCATCGAGCGCACGGGCGTGAAGATCGACGTCCAGGACGATGGTCAGGTGAACGTGGCGTCGGCCGACGAATCGGCCGCAGCCAAGGCGATCGGCATCATCCAGGAGCTGACCGCCACGGCTGAACTCAACAAGACCTACCTCGGCAAGGTCCAGCGCATCACCGACTTCGGTGCATTCGTCGAGATCATGCCGGGCACCGACGGCCTCCTGCACGTCTCGGAAATCGCCCATCACCGGGTAAAGGACGTCCGCGACGAGCTGAAGGAAGGTCAGCAGGTGCTGGTGAAGGTCATCAACATCGACCCGACCGGCAAGATCCGCCTGTCGCGCAAGGCCCTGATCACGCCGGAAGAGGGCGCCGCGGCGGCTCCCGCCGGTGGCGACGAGGGCGAAGCGGCCGTGGCCGGCGAGACGACCGGTGGCGATCGTCCGCCGCGCGACCGCGGCCCGCGCCGTGGCCCGCGCCGCGACTAGGCTCGGCAGCAGAGAATCGCACGGCAAACGCCGGAGTCTCACGACTCCGGCGTTTGTCTGTACGGCCGTACAATAACCACATGAACCACGTGCTGCGGGCGGTCGTCTTCGGGGCAGCGCTGTGGGCCGCGTCGACGGGCGCGCCGGCGCAGGAACAGGCCCCCAACCGCCGGGAGTTCACCGTCACCGCGACCAACCACCGCTACAGCCCCGATCGCATCGAGGTGTCGCAGGACGACCTGGTCAAGATCATCTTCCGCAGCGAAGACGAGCCGCACTCCTTCGTCATCGATGCCTATCGCATCGTCAAGCGAGCTGGCGGCGGACAGTCGGTGACGTTCGAGTTCAGGGCGGATCAGGTGGGAGCGTTCCCTTACTACTGCAACCTGACGAGCGATCCGGGCTGCCGCGAGATGAAGGGTACGCTCGTCGTCAAGGCGCGCTGAGTCAGCGGCGCGGGAACCGATCGGGGTTGTCGGTGAAGAGCGCGTCCACCCCCAACGTGTACAGGTAGTGCTCCATTTCGGCCGTCACCGAGGGAAAGCTCCCGCTGTCGGCCGAGCGGAACGTGTACGGCGTCACGGTCATCCCCGCCGCGTGTGCCAGAGTGACGAACTGCGGGTTCTTCAGGAGAATGCCCTTCGCAGGCCCGAATCCCTGCACCACACCCTTCCATGCCGCAATGCGCGCCGCGTCCCAGCCGGCGCCGTTGCCAATCAGCAACACCACCGGAACGCCAATCCTCATCTGGGCGAGTTTCCGCGCGCTGGATTCGCCGAACGTCTGCAGGATCAGCGGTGTCTTCGGGTCGGCGGCGGGCCCGCGCAGGCCATGCTGGTCGAGGGCCGCGGCCACGAGCTCCTCGAAGCGCACGTCGCGCCCTTCGTAAATCTCCGGCGTCTTCAGTTCGGGGTAGAGCCCGGCCCGGCCCTTCACCAGCGTGACCGCTTCGTCGAAGGTCGGCACGCGCTCGCCCGAGAACTTCGGGTCGAACCACGAACCGGCGTCGAGCCGCTTGATCTCCGCGAGCGTGAAGTCGTTGGCCAGCCACGCCTTCCGCTTCCTGCCTTCGATGACGGTCTCGGTCCAGCGATCGGGAAATACCTGCGCCACGTTGGTCGTTCGCTCGAGACTGGCGTCGTGCAGACAGATGAGGACCCCGTCACTCGTGACGGCGAGGTCCTGCTCGACGAAGTCGGCCCCCTGTTCGATCGCCAGGCGGTAGGAGGCGAGCGTGTGCTCCGGCGCGTAGGCTGAGGCGCCGCGATGCGCGACGCTGACCTTGCGCGGCGACTGCGCGGAGGACAAGGTGGACAGCAGGGTCATGATGACGAACAGGCCAGACGCACGTCGCATGGGGGTCTCCAACCGCGCCAGCATCTCATGGCCGCGCTACGTCCGTGTAAAGGCACGAGCCGCGTCGATCCGCTCGCGGATCGGCGGGTGCGAATAGAACAGGAGCCGCACCAGGCGGGAGGGGCGTTCTTCCGCCAGGTTCTGCTGCGACAGCCGTTTCATGGCCGAGACGAAGGCATCCGGGTTGCGCGTGGTCTCCAGCGCGTATCGATCCGCCGCACGTTCCTGCGCGCGCGACAGCGCGTTCAGCGCCGGCAGCACGACGAACGACCACGTGCCTCCGGTGAGCATCAGCAGCGGCAACGCCGCGGGGTCCGACACGTCCCGATAGCCCAGCGGTCCCGCCGCGGCTCCCAGCACGAGGTGCGCCAGGAAGAAGCCTCCCAGCAGCACCAGCGCCTGTGCCGCGATGCCGCGCCACAGATCGCGATGCACGTGGTGCGCGAGCTCGTGCGCCAGGACGACCTCGATCTCATCGTCCGAATACTCCGCCAGCAGGGTATCCGACAGCAGGATGCGGCGGGTCTGGCCCAGGCCCGCGAGCGCGGCATTGGCTTTGCGCGTGTGGCCGCTCAGGACCCACTCGAACACCCCGACGACATCGGTGCGAGCGCGCGCCGCCAGGGCCATCAGCCGCTCCACGAGCGGCGGCCGGTCGAGCGGGCGGAACTTGTAGAAGATGGGCAGCAGCAGCACCGGCGCGAGGCGCGCCAGTCCCACCATGGCCACCGCGAAGATCAGCGCCGAGACCAGCCACCAGCCGTCCGGCCACCACCTGAGGGTGAGGAACACGACCGACGCACCGGCCACCGCCAGCATCGTGCCCACCGCCGCCGTCTTCACCTGGTCGGCGAGCCAATGCGCGCCCGACTGCGTGGACAGCCCGTAGCGGTGCTCCAGGGCAAATCCCTGGAACCAGGAAAAGGGAAACTCGAGGACTTGCAGCAGGGCGAACACCGAAAGGGTCATCAGCACCACGAGGACGACATCCTCGAGGCCTGCGGGCAGCACCAACGCCGTGAGGAACTGCAACAGCTCGCGCAGCCGCACGGCGGCCCCCGACACGACGAGGAACAGCAGCAGGAGGCCGGCCAGAGCCGTGCCGCCGAGATCGGCGCGCCGGCGCAGGCGATGATAGCGAGAGGACTTGTCTTCGTTCACGGAGGCGGGAGTCAACGAGCTCCCGCTCCTAACTGTAAACGCTTAGGTCGTGGATTTCGAGAGCCGTACGCCGCCATTCGTCGTTTGCAGGGTCACGCGGGCGCCGCCCCCGTTCAGCGTCCCCTCGAAACGACGCCGCGTCTGCTCGCCAGTCACCTGGAAGTCCAGCCCGGTGGTGTTGATGCCGCCGTTGGTCACGCGAGCGGTCACCGACGCCTGACTCCCGTCGGGCAGCGCCAGCGCGACGCCGCCGTTGACGGCCTCGAGAGAGACGCTGCCGGCCGAGGTCAGCGACTTCGTGATCTCGACGTCGACGCCACCGTTCACCGTCGAGGCCTCGAGCGTGGACACCGCCAGGCCTTTCCCCTCGATGCCGCCGTTCACGGTCGACGCGTGCACTTCGCCCTCGAGGCCAGACAGGGTCACCTTGCCATTGGCGGTTCGGAGATCGACGATGACGCCCTTCGGCACCTTGACCGTCCAGCGGACCTCAAACCCCGACACACCGAACGTCCGGGGGGCCCGCACCTCGACTCGGACCCTGGCGTCGCCCGCTTCCTCGCGCATCTCGAGCTGCTTCATCAGCTCTTGTGCCGCCTCGTCGGTCGACGCCTTGGCGGTGCGCTCGGCGACCAGCTCGACCTTGTCGTCGGCTGATGGCTCGGCGCTGATGCGTCCGTTGGTGTTGATGAGTTCGAGCCTGGCACCAGGCGCGAGGGCGTAGGACCGCGTCCAGGTGTCCTGCGCGCGGCCGGAGGCCACATCCAGGGAGAAGCCGTCCTTGCCGACCTGCACGTCGCAGGCGGCGGTGGCGCTCAGAACGACGGCGGACAGGATCAGGGCGTGATAGCGGTTCTGGAACATGCGACCTCTACTGCCTATACGGGCGGCAGCGGCGCCGGGTTCGATCCGGGGCGCCCAAAGTCAGTTCATCTGGATGGAGATCAGCTTCGAGACGCCGGGCTCTTCCATCGTGACCCCGTAGAGGCGGTGCGCGATTTCCATGGTCTTGCGGCTGTGCGTGATGATGATGAACTGGGTCTTGTCCATCATCCCGCGCAGCAGTTCCACGAACCGGCCGATGTTGGCGTCGTCGAGTGGCGCGTCGATTTCGTCCAGCAGACAGAACGGGCTGGGCTTGTAGCGGAAGATCGCGAACATCAGCGCAATCGCCGTCAAGGCCTTCTCGCCACCCGACAGGAGCATCACGCTCTGCAGGCGCTTGCCCGGAGGCTGCGCCACGATGTCGATGCCGCTCTCCAGGGGGTCGGCATCGTCGAGCAGGCTGATGCCGGCCCGCCCGCCTCCGAACAGGGTCGAGAAGGTGACCTGGAAGTTGGCGTTGATGGCGGTGAACGCCTCGCGGAAGCGCGCGTGTGTGGTCTCATCGATGCGCTTGATGGCCTCGTTGGTCTGCGCGATCGAATCGATCAGGTCCTGCCGCTGGGTGGTGAGGAACACGTGCCGCGTCTCGAGCTCGGCGTGCTGCTCGATGGCCATCATGTTGACGGGCCCGATCTTGTCGATCTTGCCGCGCAGTTCGGCGATCGCCTCTTCCGCGGTCATGCGCTCGGGCGTGGCCGCGTCCGAGGGCTCCTCGACACCGGCATCGTCTTCGTCCGGCTCGGCCGCTTCGGCGGCGCGGATGGCGCGCACGTCGGGCTCGACCATGCCCTCGGCTTCCATGCGTGCGACATCTTCGCGGACCTCGTCGAGCGAGACTCCCACGGCGTCGAACGTCTGCTGCGCGAGGTGTGTGAGATCGGACTCTGCCGTCGCACGGCTGACATCCAGCTCGGAAGCCAGCGCGCGGATGGCGTCGAGTGCGCGCCTGGCGTCGCGGATGACGCTGTCCTGCGTGTCGACGGCCGCGCGCAATTCCGCCGCGCGCTCGTCGGCCTGGTGCATGCGGTCGCGCAGTTCGTCGAGCGTGCGCACGTCGGCATCGAGCTGCTGCGTGTGCTCGCCGATGCCCGACAGCAGCCGCTCGCGCTGCTCGCGCATCAGGGTGATGTCGCGGGCGCAGGCGGCGACGCGCTGTTCGAGCTCGATGGCCGCGGCTTCCATGCGGACCACTTCGCCAGCGGCCGCGGTGCATCGCTCCAGGAGCGCGGCGTGCTCGGCCCGGGCTTCGGCCGCGGCGCGGCTGGCCGACTCCGCCTGTTCACGCGCCGTCGTCAGCCGCTGCACGGCGATCGCGAACGTCTCGTCCGCGGCGCGCTTGTCGTCGTCCAGCCGGGCGATCGATTCGCGGGCTTCTTCCTGGCGCACGTCGAGGCCGGCGATCTCCTCTCGAACGCGCCGGGTTTCGTTGGCGACGAGGTCGGCGCGCTGCTGCAGGCGGGACGCGTCCTGCGCCGCCCGTGACACCTGCGCCTCGATGGAGACGATCGCCTTTTCCTGGCGGTGAATCTCGGCGCCGAGCGCCTGAATGGCGGCGGTGGCGTGCGCGATCGTCTGCTCGAACTCGGTGGTCTCGTCGGCCAGCGCGGCCAGGGCCACGCGCTCGGCCGCGATGCGCTCGCGCAGTTCCTTGATCTCGCGCTTGGTGGCGAGGATGCCGCGCGACTCGGCCTTGTCGCCGCCGGTCACCACGTGCCGGCCGCGGAAGACGTCGCCATCGAGCGTCGCCACCGGGAACGCGACCAGCGGGGCCACGTGCGAGGCGGTCTCGAACGACTCGGCAATCAGCGCGTCGCCAATCGCGGCGCGCAGCGCTGGCGCA
>Ga0105103_10001022_pt1 | contig 15813 bp, 15 predicted proteins | sample PPLLaktember2015_2_FD_79107 | JGI IMG/M metagenome (GOLD analysis project Ga0105103, IMG submission 79107) | Freshwater sediment microbial communities from Prairie Pothole Lake near Jamestown, North Dakota, USA - PPLs Lake P7 Core (6) Depth... | ecosystem: Environmental > Aquatic > Freshwater >...
CCGCACTCGGTGCGGGCGGTGATCGACGCGGTCTCGAGGGTCGTCGGCAGACCGGTGCAGTGGGAGCCGGCGGCCCGTCGCCCCGGCGACCCGGCCGCGCTCTATGCCTCCAGCCTCAAGGTGCAGGAGGCCCTGGGATGGCGCCCGCAGTATGGTGACCTCGATACGATCGTGCAGCATGCCTGGCACTGGCACGCATCGCATCCGAGGGGGTACGAGGACCAGCCCCCCCGGCGCGGCTGATGGGCGCATTCCTGCGGCTGCTCCGCTACGCCCGCGCCCACACGGGGCTCATTGCCGGCGCGGTGCTGGCAATGGTGGTGTACGGCGCCGCGTCGGCCGCCCTCGCGTGGCTGATCAAGCCCATCGTCGACGACGTGCTGCCGACCCAGGACAAGCTGGGCTTCGTCGTCACGGCGCTGCTCATCGCCTACTTCTTCAAGGGCCTGGGCGCCTATTTCTCGAGCTACCTGATGGACGACATCGGGCAGCGCGTCGTCCGGCAGATCCGCGGCGACCTCTTCCGCCACCTGCTGAACCAGTCCGCGGCGTTCTTCGCGACCCGCACGACCGGGCAGCTGCTCTCCCGCATCAACAACGACGTCGGGCAGGTGCAGCGCGCCGTCGCCGAGACCGTCGGCGATCTCGCGCGCGAGTCGCTCGCGCTCGTGGGCTACGCCGGGTTGCTGTTCTACTACGACGCGAAGCTGGCGCTCGTCTGCATGACGGCCGCGCCGCTGGTCGTCTACCCGCTCGTCCGCCTGGGCAAGCGCGTGCGCACCGTCACGCGCTGGAGCCAGGAGGCGCAGGAGTACATGTCGCACGTCGCCGGCGAAGCGTTCGCCGGCCACCGCATCGTGAAGGCGTTCGGCGCGGAGGAGCGCGAGGCGCGTAAATTCGATGGCGCGGCAGGCTCGCTCTATCGCTCGAACATGAAGGTGACGCGGGTGCTGTCGATCCTGCCGCCGCTGATGGAACTGCTGGGCGGTGTCGCCATCGCCGGCGCGCTGTGGTACGGCACCCGCGAGATTTCGAGCGGCCGCCTCACCGCCGGCGAGTTCACCTTGTTCGTCGCGGCGCTGCTGATGATGTACGGGCCGATCAAGAAGCTGAGCCGCGTCAACGCGAACCTGCAGCAGGCCGTGGCGGCGTCCGAGCGCATCTTCGAGCTGCTCGATACCCACACCGAGGTCCAGGACCGCCCTGCCGCGCTGGCGCTGGCGCCGTTCAGCGGCGCCATCGCCTTCGAGGACGTGGCGTTCGGGTACGAGGACGGGCAGGGGCGGCACGCCCTGCGGGGGGTGACCTTCACCGTGCGGGCCGGGCAGATGGTCGCGATTGTCGGGCGGAGCGGCGCCGGCAAGACGACGCTGGTCAACCTGCTGCCGCGCTTCTACGACGTGACCGGCGGGCGCATCACGATCGATGGCCACGACATCCGCGACGTCGCGCTGGCATCGCTGAGGTCGCAAATCGGGATGGTGACGCAGGACACGGTGCTGTTCGACGACACCATCGCGGCGAACATCGCGTTCGGCGTGCCCGGCGCCAGCCAGGAGGCCATCGAGGCCGCGGCCCGAGCGGCGCACGCGCACGGTTTCATCGCGGCGATGCCAGACGGCTACACCACCAGGATCGGCGAGCGTGGCCAGCGCCTGTCGGGCGGGCAGCGCCAGCGGCTGGCGATTGCCCGCGCGCTCCTGAAGAACTCGCCGATCCTCATCCTCGACGAAGCGACCTCCGCCCTCGATTCGGAATCCGAGCGGCTGGTGCAGGATGCGCTCGCCACCTTGCTCCGCAATCGCACCTCGTTCGTGATCGCGCACCGGCTGTCCACCGTCCGTCGTGCGGATGCGATCGTCGTCCTCGAGCGCGGCCGCATCGTCGAGGTCGGCCGGCACGACGAGCTCGTCACGCGCCCGGGCGGGGCCTACGCCCGGCTCCACCAGTTGCAGCTCCTCGACGACCGGCCGGAGACGCGGCGTCCCGCCGTCGCGCGCGCCGAACCCAAAGTGTGACCCATGATCAACAGCATGACCGGCTTTGCTTCCCTGACACGAGACGACGAGACGGCCGCCGTCGGCGTGACGATACGCTCGGTCAACCATCGGTTTCTCGACCTGCAGCTGCGGCTGCCGTCGCCGCTGTCCGATCTCGAGTCGCGGGTGCGCGCGCTGGTGCAGACGCGGCTCTCGCGCGGCCGCGTCGAGGTCAGCGTGTCGCTGCAGATGCGGCAGGTGCCGCCGCCGGAGGTGCAGCTGAACGGTCCGTTCGTGCAGGCGCTCTCGGCGGCCATGTCGCAGGCGCGCGATGAAGGGATCATCGAGGGCGGCCTGACGGCAAGCGACCTGCTGAGGCTGCCGCAGGCCCTGTCGATCCGTGAACGCCTCGCCGAGGGGACGCAGACGCCGGCACCGCTGGCGGCGATGGTCGAATCGGCCCTTGACGGCGCCCTCGACCAGCTGTCGGCGATGCGCGCCAGGGAAGGCGACCATCTGCGCGTGGACCTCACGGCCCGGCGCGATGCGCTGGCGGTGTTCGTCGATGATATCGTCCGCGCCGCGCACGCGGGCCGCTGCGCCCTCGAGGCGCGGCTCCTCGAGCGGGCGCGGGAGTTGAGCGCGACTCTGCCGGTGGATCAGGCGGCGCTCGCCCAGGAAGTCGTGCGGGTCGCGCAGCGATCGGACATCACCGAGGAGGTGACGCGGTTCCGCGGGCATCTGGCGCACTGGGAAGCGCTGACGGAGGGGCCGGAGCCCTGCGGCCGCAAGCTCGATTTCCTGCTGCAGGAGATGAACCGCGAAGTGAACACGATCGGCTCGAAGGCCGATGGCCTGCAGGTCTCCGAGCTCATCATCCAGGCCAAGGCCGAGCTCGAACGGATGCGGGAGCAGGTCCAGAATGTGGAGTAGGACGAGAGGATTGCTCTTCGTTGTCTCCGCGCCGTCCGGCGCGGGCAAGACGACGCTGGTGGAGCATCTCGTGCAGATCCTGCCGAATCTCCGCAAGTCGCGGTCGTACACGTCGCGCCCGGCGCGCGACGGCGAGCAGGACGGCGTCGACTATAATTTCGTCGGTCGGCCCGAGTTCCAGCAGATGATCGACGAGCAGGCCTTTCTCGAATGGGCCGACGTGTTCGGCAACATGTACGGCACGTCCGCGATCGACACCGAGCGGATGGTCACCGACGGGCAGGACGTGGTGCTGGTGATCGACGTTCAGGGCGCCCGGCAGGTGAAGGCCCACGGCATGGACCACACCTCCATCTTCGTGCTGCCGCCCTCGTTCGACGTTCTGGAACGGCGCCTCCGCGGGCGCAGCAAGGACACCGAGTTGCAGATGCAGCGCCGCCTGAACACGGCGCGCGCCGAGGCATCGAGCTACAAGGACTACGACTACGTGGTCGTGAACGATCAACTGGAGCCCACGGTGGTGCGGCTGCAGGAGATCATCGCGGCCGAGCGCTCGCGGGTGCACCGCATGCGCGGCATCGCCGAAGAGATCATCAGGACGTTTCGTTCCTAGGGCGCGCGCCCGGAGCCACCACTCACCATGGCCCTCATCGCACTCGGCGTCACCGGCGGCATTGGAGCCTACAAGGCCGTGGAGATCGCCCGCGGCCTGCAGCAGCACGGGCACGAGGTGGTCGCCATCATGACGCGCTCCGCCCGGCGCTTCATCCAGCCGCTCACGTTCGAGGCGATCACGCGGCGCGAGGTGATTACCGATCTCTGGAAACCGGGAACCAACGCCGAGATCGAACATATCGCGATTGCGTCGAGCATCGACCTGCTGCTGGTGGCGCCGGCCACCGCGAATACGCTCGGCAAGTTCGCGCACGGCATCGCGGACGACTTCCTGACATCGATGTACCTCGCCACCACCGCACCGGTCGTGGTGGCGCCGGCGATGAACAGCAACATGTTCGCGCACCCGGCGGTGGGCGAGAACATCCGGCTCCTGCAGAGTCGTGGCGTCCGCATCGTCGAGCCCGGATCCGGATACCTGGCCTGCGGGTGGATCGGTAAGGGCCGGCTGGCCGAGCCCCAGGACGTGATCGCATACGTCCAGCAGGTGTTGCAGCCGAGAGCGGCCGCGCTCGCCGGCCGCCGTGTGCTGGTGACCGCCGGGCCGACTTACGAGAACATCGATCCGGTGCGCTTCATCGGCAACCGCGCGAGTGGCCGAATGGGGATGGCGCTGGCTGCCGAGGCGCTGCGCCGCGGCGCCACGGTGACGCTCGTCACCGGACCCACCCAGCTCGAGCCGCCGCACGGCGCCGAGGTCGTGCGCGTGCGCAGCGCCGGCGACATGCACCAGGCGGTGATGGCGCGCGCTGCCGAGCAGGACGTGGTGATCATGGCCGCGGCCGTCGCCGACTACACGCTGGATGCCGCACCACAGAAGATCGCGAAGGCCGATGGGCCGCTGGTGCTGTCGCTGGCTCGGACGCGCGACATCCTTGCTGATGTGGGTGCGCTGCCGTCGCGCGCGACCGGGCGTCCCGTGCTGGTCGGCTTCGCCGCCGAGACCCACGACGTGGTTGCGCATGCGCGCGGCAAGTTGTCGCGCAAGAAGGCCGACCTCATCGTCGCCAACGACGTGTCGCGCTCCGACGCGGGGTTCGAGGTCGACACCAACGCCGTCACGATCATCTCGGCGGACGATGCCGAGGACGTGCCGTTGCAGACGAAGGAAGCCGTGGCGGGCCGCATTCTCGACAGGGTGGAGCCGCTGCTGGCTCGCCTCGACGCACAACCGGCAGCCCGGTAATCGCATGTCCAAGGAACTCGCCGAGCACCTGAAGTACTTTGCCGAGCTGGGCGTCGCCGGCGTCAGCCGCGATCCCGCATGGCGGCGGCGCGTGGACGCGGCCGACGGCGATGCCGCGCGCGCCTCCGCGCCCACCACAACCGAGGTCTTGCCATCCGACGACGGCGCGCCCGCCGGAGCGATCGTCGCTGCCGTGACGGCCGATGCGCCGGCGCTCCCGGCCGACCAGGCGCTCGCCGCGCTGAGAATCGAGATCGGTCCGCAGTGCCTCCGCTGCAAGCTGTGCGAGCTCGGGCGCAGCCAGGTGGTTTTCGGCGTCGGCAATCCGAAGGCGCCGCTGATGTTCGTGGGCGAGGCGCCCGGCGAAGACGAAGACAAGAAGGGCGAGCCCTTCGTGGGCCGCGCTGGTCAGTTGCTGACCAAGATCATCGAGGCGATCAGCCTGACCCGCGAGCAGGTCTACATCGCCAACGTCATCAAGTGCCGGCCGCCGGGCAACCGCAATCCCGAGCCGGACGAGGTGGCGGCCTGCGAGCCCTTCCTCTTCCGTCAGATCGAGATCATCCGCCCGCGCGTGATCGTGGCGCTCGGCAAGTTCGCCGCGCAGTGCCTGTTGCGGTCGAGCGAGCCGATCACCAGGCTGCGGGGGCGCGAGTTCGAGTTCCACGGCGCGACGCTGATTCCCACGTTCCACCCCGCGTACCTGCTCCGCAACCCGCCGGCCAAGCGCGAGGTCTGGGAGGACATGAAGAAGGTCCGCGCGTTGCTCGTCGCCGACCAGCGGCCGTAGGCGCCCCGTGCCCACACGGCTGGTTGCCGTCGCGGTGCCCGTGCCCGCGCTCGGATTGCTCACCTATCGCGTGCCCGACGCGTTCCCCGTGCCACCGGTGGGCGCACGTGTCGTCGTGCCGCTCGGGACCCGCAAGCTGACCGGCCTGGTGCTGGGCGAGGCCGCCCCGCTCGACGCGTCCATTGAACTGCGCGACATCATCGAGGTGCTCGACGCCGAGCCCTTCGTGCCGGCGGATGTCGTGGAGCTCACCTCCTGGGTCTCGGACTACTACATCGCGGGGCGCGGCGCGGCGCTGGCGGCGGCGTTGCCGCCGCACGGGCTCACGGCGCGCGTCGATGCCTTCAAGACGGTGCGCATGGTGACCATGACCGCGCAGGGGCTCGACGTCGTCGATCGGCTGGTCGCTCCTCGATGCGTGGGTACCGCCGACGCCGACCTGCCAAGGCTCGGGGCGCGCCAGCGGGAGGCGTTGCAGCTGCTGGCGGGCCGACCGCTGGGGATGCCCGCGCCGGAACTGACCGAGCGGGGGATTCCGTCATCGGCGTTGCTGCGCCTCAAGACCATGGGGCTGGTGACGACCCAGACCGCGCGGGTCGATCGCGATCCGTTCGTCGACGGCCGGCATACCGCGCGTGAAGGCCCGAAAGACGAGTCGGCACGCGCGCTGACCGAGGAGCAGGAGGCTGCGTTCCAGGCGCTGGCGCCGCTCGCCGACGCCGACGCGTTTCGAACGGTGCTGCTCCACGGCGTGACCGGCAGCGGCAAGACCGAGCTGTATCTCCGGCTTGCGGAGCGCGTCCGCGCCCGTGGCCGTGGCGTGCTGGTCCTGGTCCCGGAGATTGCCCTCACACCGCAGGTCGCTGCACTGTTCCGCGCCCGATTCGGCGCGGGCGTCGCCATCCAGCACAGCGGGCTGTCCGACGGCGAGCGCCACGATCAATGGCATCGCATCCGCCGCGGTGACGTCGACGTCGTGGTGGGCACGCGGTCGGCGGTCTTCGCCCCGCTGGTCCGCCCTGGCCTGATCATCGTCGACGAGGAGCACGACACCTCCTACAAGCAGGACGAGACGCCACGCTACAACGGCCGTGACGTTGCCGTGATGCGCGGCAAGTACAACGGCGCACTGGTCGTGCTCGGCTCGGCGACGCCGTCGATGGAGTCGTACGCGAACGCGCGGGCTGGCCGCTATGGCCTCGTCGCGCTGGACCGTCGCGTGCTCGATCGTCCCCTCGCCGACGTGCGCATCGTCAACATGCGCGAGGAGATGGCGGAGACATCACCGGACGTCGTGCTGAGCCGCACGCTCGTCGAGGGGCTGGGGCGGCGCCTGGCGGCGGGTGAACAGGCGGTGATCCTGCTGAACCGCCGAGGCTTCGCGACCGCGGTGTTCTGTCGCCAGTGCGGCCACACCTTCGAGTGCCCCAACTGCAGCGTGTCGCTCACCGTGCACGCGCGTGGGCATCACGGCCAGTCGCCGGACGACCGCCGCGGCTGGCGTGCGCGCTGCCACTACTGCAACTACCTGCGCGCCATTCCCACTACGTGCCCGCAATGCGCGGCGCCGTACCTGGAACATGCCGGCTTCGGCACCGAACGGGTGGAAGCGGAGATCCGCGCGCAGTTCCCGGAGGCGCGCATCGCGCGCGTGGACCGCGATACCGTTCGCAAGCGGGGCAGTCTGGTGGACGTGCTCGCGCGGTTCGCGCGGCGCGAGATCGACGTGCTGGTGGGGACGCAGATGATCGCCAAAGGGCACGACTTCCCGAACGTGACGCTCGTCGGGGTGATCTCGGCCGATGTCGGTCTCGGTCTGGCGGACTTCCGGGCCGCCGAGCGCACGTTCCAGCTGCTGACGCAGGTGAGCGGGCGCGCCGGACGCGGCGAGCGGGCGGGGGAGGCCGTCATCCAGACCCTGTTTCCGACTCACTACAGCATCCAGCTGGCCCGGACGCAGGACTATCGCGCATTCTTCGAGAAGGAGACGGCGTTCCGCGAGGCCATGCGCTATCCGCCGCACATCGCGATGGTCAACGTCATCGTCCGCGGCAAGGTGTTCGACGAGGCGATGGACGCGGCCACCGAGCTGGCGAACCGCGTGCGCAGCGCCGGGCGGAAGGGCTTCGTGGTGCTCGGCCCCGCGCCGGCGCCGCTGACCAGGCTGCGCGGCGAGCACCGCGCCCAGTTCTTCCTGAAAGGCACCAGCCGGGCGTCGATGCGCGAGGCGCTGCGTTCCGCGCTGGAAGCATCGCCCCACCTGGCGCGACGCGCCTCGGTGGACGTGGACCCGATCACGATGCTCTGACTGGCGGCGCTTCGCGCCGTACGGCCGCGCCGGCCTTCCTACGCACCGCCCAGGTGTGCCCTGAGTGGGCTTACTGGCCGGTGACGAACGGCTCGATCGGGGCCGGCGTGAAGCAGACGATCAGCATCACCAACGCGAACAGCGCCAGCCACAGCCGCGTGCGATCGAGCGGCGTGTCGTCGTCCAGCGTCGGCGGGTGGCGCGGGCCGACCAGCACGAGCATCAACAACAGCATCACGGTCCATGCGATCCAGCTCGACGAGAGGAACGTCAGGCCGAGCGCCACGACCACCATCGCGAGTGTGATCCACAGCGAGCGACGGCCGAGCACGGCATAGCTGATGTGCCCGCCATCCAGCTGCGCGATAGGGAAGAGGTTCAGCGCCGTGGCGAGCAGGCCGAACCAGGCCGCGAACGCCATCGGATGCATGTTGATCGAGTAGCCCTCCGCCACATCGCCAAACAGCAGCCACGAAGCCAGGCGGAACAGCAGGGGCTCGCCGAGCGACATCAACTGGCTCTGATCCTCCGGCAGCCGCACCACTTCCGACAACGACAGCCCGATGAACAGCGCGGGCACGGCCACCACGAACCCCGCGATCGGGCCCGCGATGCCGATGTCGAAGAGCGCCACCTTCGACGGAATGCGCGAGCGGATGCGGATGAACGCCCCGAGCGTTCCGGTCAGCGGCAGTGGCGCCGGAAGGAAGTACGGCCGCGACGCGTCGACGCCGTAGCGCAGGCAGGCGACGTAGTGCCCCATCTCGTGGCAGCCCAGAATGCCGAGCACCGTCAGGCTGTACCAGAGGCCGTTCAGATAGAACGACGGCTGGGAGAAGATGTTCAGGATGAAGGCCCAGCCGTCCTGGTCGCTCATCGGCGGGGCGGTGTCGAACGCCTGATCGAAGCTCAGGTAATGGCAGCCGCCCACGAACGTGGTGGAGGCCACGGTCAGCAGCAGGAGCACGACGTGCACCCAGATGCGATCGCGTCGCGGCGGGGGAGGCACGCGCACGGCGATCGGCTCGTTGAAACCGTAGGCGAAAGGATCGGGTGGTGGGATCCGGTCGAACTCGGATCCGGGCGGATAGGCCACGGGGAAGTTACCCGATGTTCTGCAGCTCTTTGCCCGGCTTGAATCGGATGGTGCGCCCAGGCGGGATGCGCACTTCCTTGCCGGTGCGGGGATTGCGGCCGATGCCGCGCTTTCGGGGCTTCACCTGAAAAACGCCAAAGCCTCTCAGCTCAATACGTTCGCCACGCTGCATGGAATGCCGCATGGCCTCGAAAACCGCGTCCACGGCCAGCTCGGCCTTGACCTTCGTAATCTCGGCGACCTTCGACACTTCGTTGACGATGTCGACCTTGATCATTCCCTGGAACGCTCCTCGATCCCTGTAAGTATCTTAATCCGTGGCACTTACGAGTGTCAAACCGCAAGTCCTTCTGTACCTGTAAGATCGGAGGACTAAGTGTCACACAGCCCATCGCCCGCCGTCGTCTTCGTCGGCCGTCCGAATGTCGGTAAGTCTACCCTGTTCAACAGGTTAACCGGCACCAGACGATCGATTGTCGCGCCCGTGGCCGGGACCACGCGCGATGTCATCGCCTATCCGGTCACCTGGGAGGATCGCTCGCTGACGCTCACCGACACCGGTGGATTGTTCGGGGCCAGCAAGGATCCGCTACATCACCTGGTCGTCGAGCGCGGGCACCGTGCGCTGAAAGACGCCGATCTGGTCGTGATGGTGGCTGACGGCAGGGAAGGCCTGGTTCCCGGCGATCAGGACATCGCGGCGGCCGCACGATCGAGTGGCGCCCCCATCATCCTCGCCATCAACAAGATGGACGACCGTCGCGCGCGAGACGGTGCGCTCGAACTCTATCGGCTCGGCTTCGACGCCGTGGTGGAGATCAGCGCCGAGCACGGCGTCGGGGTCGGGGAGTTGATGGACGCGATCCTGGCGCATCTGCCGAACGCCCCGCGCGTGACGCAGGATCCCGAGCATCACGAGACCGCCGTCGCGATCGTGGGACGTCCGAACGCCGGCAAGTCGTCGCTCGTCAACCGGCTGCTGCGCGAAGACCGGATGATCGTGTCCGAGGTGCCGGGGACCACCCGCGACTCGGTGGATTCGCTCCTCACCTGGCATCGCAAGCAGTTCCGCATCGTGGATACCGCCGGCATCCGGCGGCCCGGCGCCGTGTCCAAGTCCGGTCAGGTCGAGACGCTCAGTGTGATGCTGGCGAAGCGGGCCATCGAACGGGCGGATGTGGTCGTGCTCGTGATGGATGCGCTCGCGGGGCCGACCGACCAGGATGGCGCCATCGCGGGCGCCGCCGTCGACGCGGGGCGCGGCGTGATCATCGCCGCCAACAAGTGGGACCTGATGAAGGATCAGGGCCAGGACGGCGCGAAGATCTTCGACGAGAACCTGCGCCATCAACTGAAGTTCCTCGACTTCGCCCCCATTCTCCACATCTCCGCGGTGACGGGCGAGCGCACGCCGAAACTGCTCGAGACGATCGAGAAGGTGGCCGAGTCGCGCAACACCCGCGTGCCGACCGGCGCGCTGAACCGATTCATCCAGGCGATCACCAACGCGCATCCGCCGGTGAGCCCGGGCAACCGCAACGTCCGCGTGCTCTACGCGGCGCAGACCAGCGTGGCCCCGCCCACCTTCGTGCTGTTCACGAACGTGGCCACCAAGCTGCATTTCTCCTATCAGCGGTTTCTCGAGAACCGGCTGCGCGAGGAGTACGGATTCTTCGGGACCCCGATTCGGGTGAACGTGCGGCGACGGTCCGAGCATCGCGGCCGCGGCCGGTCGGAAGGGGCGAAGGACGCGAAAGGGTGAGCTGGCCGGAGGACCGATCACGGAGAACCGGCAGGGGCGATGCTATACTGACGGCTGGGATACGTCTCCATGGCAGCACCCAAGCGGGATCTCTTCAAAGCCGCAGAGGTGTGCGAGGTCGCCGAAGTGCAGGCCTACGTGCTCCGGTCCTGGGAAGCGGAGTTTCCGCAACTCGGACAACCGCCTTCGGGCGGTGGGCCGCGGCTCTATCGTCGGTCGGATATCGAGATGGTGTTGCGCATCAAGTCGTTGGTGTTTGGCGAAGGCCTGACGCTGGCGGGTGCGCGACGGCGGCTGGACGAGACCGCCGAGTCGGCCGAGCCGACCGGAGTGCTCGTCGAGGAAGTGCTGGGCGAGCATGCTCGCGAGCGCGTACGGGCGGTGCGCGACGGTCTGCGGGGTATCCTGCAGATGTTGGCGTCCCCCGAAGCCCAGTCCGAGTTGGTACTCGCGGCGCCGGCAACGGCGAAGCGGGCGGGCAAGAGCAAGCGTCGCGCCGGCTAGGCGTGGCGATTACGGGTTCTTCGCTTGGTGCAGTGTCTTATCGGGATGTAGCGCAGCCTGGCTAGCGCGCCTGCTTGGGGTGCAGGAGGTCCCGGGTTCGAATCCCGGCATCCCGACCACTTTCGAGGCCCGGCCTGCAAGTCGGTTGCAGGTCGGGCCGGTTCATCCCTTCCCCTTCTCTCCCCACACGATATGACGAACGGCAACCTTCGCCCCTATCCGATCACCCGCGGTGCGGGGACCTACTTCGGAGCGTTTGCAGAACCGGCGTTTGCCTTATTGGGCAACCCGGCTGAGCTCTACACGAATCTCCTTCGCCATCTCGGGCCCTTCGGAGCCTCCATCAACTCGTTGACCATCGACGCGGGCAGCCCGGCAAGTGCCCACGTTTCATGCGTCATCAACGAGTTCGTGAGCGTTCGAATCAAAGTGACGGGAGTGGAAGTCAATGTGCGCTTGTCCGAGGTGGGGGTGGAAGGCGCGCACCGCCTGGTCAACGCCGTCTGGCTGGCGGTCAGGTCTACCGATTCGTCGCTGAAGCCAGTCACCCAGACCCTGACGTTTCACTTCTGGGGGCGGGTGGAGGGGGAGACCTACCAGGAGCTGGGGAGGCGGCTGGCGCACCCGGTCGGAGGTCAGGCCCCTCGTGAAGTGCACTGGCCGATGCCCTCGGGCGGCGCAGCCGGTGCGCTCGAGATCGCCGAATCGACGGACGAACCCGGCGGGCTGCACATACGCGCGGTCACCTCGTTTGGCAGCGAAAGCGTCGAAGAGATCGCGCCCAGGGTTCGCGTGCTGTTGCGCGGGTGGCTGGCTGAACTGGGGATAAATGCCGGCGAGGCAATCTAGGGACTCATTCTTCATGAACAAGAACGGAATCGTCGCTGTTGTTGTGGTCATCACCGCGGTTGTGCTGGTGGGGCTCTGGGTCATGCGCAGCGGCCAGACGCGTCCCGGCGGCCGCCAGTTCGATTGCGCCGCGCCACCCGCGGCGCCCGGCGGCCTCGCCTACACGAAGAGCGGGGACATGATCACCGGCACGTGGACGGCACCTGTCGGCGCCGATGCGCCCACCACCTACGTGGTGGAAGTGGGCAGCCGCCCCGGCCTCAACGACCAGGGAACCTACGTCGTGCCCGCAACGCAGACCAGCTTCGGGCGGCCGACACCGGTGGGCAACTACTTCGTGCGCGTCTACGCACGGAACGCGTGCGGCACCAGCCCGGCCTCGAACGAAGTCGCGTTCGCGATTCCATAAACGTTCCGCCGGACACGTCTGGCATCCCACATGCGGTGGCGGCCTGTTCTCAAGCTCTCGATCGTGCTCGCTGCTCTCGGCGCGGCGCTGGTCGGGGCGCCTGGGCAGGCCGTTCGCCTGTACGGCGTGTGGTTCTACCCACGGCTGCAGGCATCGCTGACGCCGCTCTCGAACCGCACCACGCTTCCGCTCTTCGACATCATCTGGATGGGACTCGTGCTCGGCGTGCTCGTCACGCTGTGGCTGAACGTGCGGCGGGCCTGGCGGGCGCGCAGCCTCCGCCCGCTCGGGTCGACGTTGCTGACCACCGTAACGATCGTGGCCGGCCTCTACCTGTGGTTCGTGCTGGCCTGGGGCTACAACTACCGGCGCCCTGCCGTGGAGGCCGCCCTGCCGCGCTTCAGCGCGGAGCGCGTCACGCCAGCCGCGCTGCGCGCCCTGGGCGAGCGCGCCGTGCTTCGTGCGAACGAGTTGTACCCGCCCGCGCATGCGCAAGGATTCCCCGCGGACGATGCCGTGCCGCAAGCGCTGCTCGAGTCGCTCCACGACGTGGAGCACACGCTCGGCCGGACCACGCCGACCGTACCATCCGTCCCGAAGCGTCCGCTCACCGCGCCGTACATGCGAGCCGTCGGCGTGAGCGGCATGCTGGCGCCGCTGATGCTCGAGACCTATCTGAACCCGGACCTCACGGGGCCGGAACGCCCCTACGTGCTGGCGCACGAGTGGGCGCATCTCTCCGGGTTCGCGCCCGAAGAGGATGCCAGCTTCGTGGGCGTGCTCGCGGCGCTCCGCGCCGACGTGCCCGCGCAGTACAGCGCGTGGCTGTTCCTGGTTTCCGAGGCGGCGATGCGGCTGCCCGTTGCCGCGCGGCGCGACGTGCTCGCACCATCGGCCGAGGGGCCGCGCCGCGATCTGGATGCGATCGCCGAGCGGCTGCGGTATCGCGTGCCGTGGCTCGACCGCGCCAGCTGGGTCGCCTACGATCGCGCCATCAAGTCGCAGGGCGCGGAGTCCGGAGTGGCGGGCTACGGACGGGTGATTGAGCTGCTGCTCGGCAGCGGCGTGCTGGACGGGGAGGACATTCGGTGATGACGCGTGTGGTGACAGTCGATCCGGAACGGCCCGATCCGCAGGTGATTGCGGAGGCGGCGGAGGTGATTCGCCGCGGCGGTCTCGTGGCGTTCCCGACGGAAACCGTCTATGGGCTCGGCGCCAACGCGCTCGATGCCGTGGCCGTGCGGCGCATCTTCGAGGCCAAGGGGCGTCCCGCCACCGATCCGCTCATCGTGCACATCGCGCACATGGGGCAGCTCGGGCTGGTCGCGTCCGCCGTGCCGCCGGCGGCGCGGGCGCTCGCCCTGGCGTTCTGGGCGGGGCCGCTCACGCTGGTGCTGCCGAAGAAGCCGGTGGTGCCGGATGAGGTCACCGCGGGGCTGGCATCCGTGGCCGTGCGCGTCCCGGCGCATCGTGTGGCCCGTGCGCTGATGGAAACGAGCGGCGTGCCCGTGGCGGCGCCGAGCGCCAATCGCTTCTCGCGCCCCAGTCCCACCTGCGCCGCCCACGTGCTGGCGGATCTCGATGGCCGGGTCGATCTGATTCTCGACGGCGGCCCCACTCCGATCGGCGTCGAATCCTCGATCGTCGACTGCACCTGCGATCCGCCCGCGCTGCTGCGGCCTGGCGGGATCACGCGCGAGCAGATTCTGGCGCACGTCCCCACGCTCACGGTGCGTGACGGGCGTGGCGCGGTGGCGACCGCGCAGGCGGCGCCCGGGCAGCTGCTCCGGCACTACGCGCCCGCCGCCATGCTCACGCTCTTCGAGGGGGCAGAGTCCGACCTCCAGGCGCGGCTGGGCCGCGAGGCGCGGACGCGCAGCGCGCAGGGACAGCGCGTCGGCATCCTCGCGCCCGAAGAAGACGTGATGGCGCTGGCGCCCGTGCTCGCGGCACAGGCCGCGAGCGGCCGCGTGCTGTTGCGCGCGTATGGCCGCCGCGCCGAACCGGAGAAAGCCGCGCAGGCCCTGTTCGCGGCCCTGCGGGCGCTCGATGCCGAGGCGCCCGATGTGATCCTGGCGGCGGGGATTGGCGTGCTGTCGATCGGGGCCGCGGTGCACGACCGGCTGATGCGCGCCGCCGAAGGCCGGGTGGTGCGGGTCTGACGACCCGCGCCCGTGTCAGCGCTTGAGCTGCCCGCGCCGGAGCTGGCGGTACATCTCCAGCGAGTCGCGGATGATCTGGACCGCTTCTTCGGTGCCCAGGAAGTCCTCGACCACGACCTGCTTGTTCTCGAGGAGTTTGTAGTCCTCGAAGAAGCGCTTGATCTCGCGCAGCAAATAGGCCGGCAGGGCCTTGTGGTCCGGATAGTCGGTGACCGCCGGGTCCTTGGTGCTGACCGCGATGATCTTGTCGTCGATGCCCTTCTCATCTCGCATGCGCATGACACCAATCGCGCGTGCTTCTACGATCGTCAGCGGCGCCACCGATTCCTGTCCGAGGACCAGCGCATCGAGCGGATCCCAGTCGTCGCAGTAGGTGCGGGGGATGAACCCGTAGTTGGCGGGGTAGTGGACGGCGCTGTGCAGCACACGGTCCAGTCGGAGAAATCCCGTTTCCTTGTCGAGTTCGTACTTGTTCTTGCTGCCCATCGGCACCTCGATCACCACCGGAAAGGTGGCCTCGATGAGGTGGTCGTCAACGTAAACGTCGTGCCATGCGTGCATCCCCCGATCATAGTTGACGTGGAATCTGTTAATATCAGCCCGTTTTGGGGGGATCCATGCCAGAAGGCCCGATCACCGGTGTGCCCGGCAATCAGCCGGGGGTGTCACGTCGTAGTTTCATCAAGGGTGTCATCGCCGCCGGGGCGACTGTCTCGGCGTCGGCGTATCTGTTCCGCGCGAACATCGCCGGGCAGGACAGCGCGCTACCAGGCTCGGTAGAACGGCTGATTACGCTGAACGTGAATGGCCAGGAGCGTCGCGTCGACGTGCTGAAGCACGAGACGCTGGCCACCACGCTGCGGTACAAACTCGGTCTGACCGGCACGAAAATCGGGTGCGACCGGGCGGAGTGCGGCGCGTGTACGGTGCTCGTCGACGATGTGCCGCACTATTCGTGCTCGGTGCTCACGCACACGGTGCGAGGCAAGAAGATCGTCAGCATCGAGGGACTGGCCTCTCCCGACGGCACGCTGCACCCGGTGCAGCAGGCGGTCGTGGCGGGGCAGGGCTTCCAGTGCGCGTTCTGCATGCCTGGCTTCGTCATGGCGACGGTCGGGTTCCTCAAGACCAACCCGAGCCCCTCGCGCGCCGAAGTGGCG
>Ga0105103_10001023_pt1 | contig 15808 bp, 15 predicted proteins | sample PPLLaktember2015_2_FD_79107 | JGI IMG/M metagenome (GOLD analysis project Ga0105103, IMG submission 79107) | Freshwater sediment microbial communities from Prairie Pothole Lake near Jamestown, North Dakota, USA - PPLs Lake P7 Core (6) Depth... | ecosystem: Environmental > Aquatic > Freshwater >...
AGAATAAGGGTATCCAACTTCATAAAGGAATTCAGCAAGTTACTGATTGTTCCAATATGATTCTTAACTTTAAACGACGAATAAAATGAGGAAAAGCCGATAATCTAGTCTTTTATGGCTTCTATGAAGCTCATAACGTTCCAAAGTTTTACCCGCGTGTAGGGCGGCATGTTGGGGTCCTGTAGAATCTCGTCTAAAAGCGAGACTGCGTTTGAAGCTTTCACAGCGGCAGTATATTCTGTGCCTTGCAGGGCGTTCATGGCGTCTTTGGCAGACCGACGGATGTTTCGCGGTGTTGTGCTGTCTTCAGAGACCTCTCCAAGCACTACCAATGCTTGCTTAATTTTTGCTTCATATTCCTCGCTTTTCTTTTTACGTACCATAAGTCGTTCCCCTTTCACTGCAGATTGGCAGTAATCAAGTTATATATGTATTGATGCGTATTTACTTTCGGGTTCTATAATGCAGCAAAAAACCGAAGATAATTCTATTAAACGGATGGCAGAGTTGCTACGGCGCGGCGCCACCCTAACGGACCTCTCTTGCCCCGCCTGCGCGTCTCCGCTGTTCCGTTTACAGGAAGGCATATTATGGTGCGCCAAAGACGAAAAAAAGGTAATCGTGATCAAAGAAGGCGAAGAACCACCTAAACCAACTGCAGAGCCCTCCCCCAACGAAACCTACGACAAGCTGGAAGCCACCTTGCTCGCGAAGGTACAGGACATCCAAAGTAAGATTGAGCAAACCCAAGACCTAGATGAACTCCAAAAACTCACTTCAGCATTATCTGAGTTGCTTAACAGTTTGGAGAAAATAAAGAAGATGAAGACCTGAGCGGGTCACATTGACGCTGGGTTTACATGACAATTTCCCTATAAACGTTCACTTGGTTGAAGGTTTCAACACAACCGTATCAGCCAAGCGACTCCAAGAGAAACTCCTCAGAACCCTCCATGAACTCAACCGCGGAGAATTCACTTTTGAAGAGGTAGCCAACCCAACTGTTCCACAGGGAACAGTGCTTTTCGAGTTTGGCTTAGCCAAGGATGGCGGCTTCAGCTACCTCAACGAAGAAGAGCTCAAAGCATCTTTGGCTTTCCTAAATAGGGAACGATTGGAGGTTCTGGATTTTTTCTGTTCAATTCGGTACTACAAAATTAACGGAGGTAAAAAAAAAACACCGCTGAAATTTGACTATTTCTTTTTTCGAACAGTATTTGGCAAGGAGCTACTTGAAATACGAGTGTATCACGAGCGGGGTCCAAGGTATGTTTCACCAGCGGACTTGGTGGGTTTTATCGTTAACAAGCTGAATACGATGCAATCTAAAAAAGTCCTTAAAACACTGGCGGATTAGCATGTCTCCTTCTGACACAATTGTTGATCCGAAAGTTATATTTCCCTTATGCACGTAAAAAAGAACATTTCAGAATTAACGCATGAGGGGCACCCATGTTACCGATTGAAGTATCCAAATTACAGAAGAACTACGGCACACTCAAAGCTGTAGACGGTATATCGTTCAACGTAAAAGGGGGCGAAGTCTTCGGTCTTTTAGGTCCCAACGGAGCAGGCAAAACAACCACCATTGAAATAATGGAGGGTTTGCGAGCCCGTGACGATGGAGACGTCAAAGTCCTTGGTTTAGATCCCTGGAAAAAGGGGTATGAACTGCACAAAAAAATCGGGGTAATCCCGCAGGAATTTACGTTTATTGAGAAGACAACTCCAAGGGAAGCCATAATTTACTATGCTGACCTCTTCAATGTAAAAGTCAACCCGGATGAAATCTTAAAAGAAGTTTTGCTGGAAGAATCTGCAAAAACCTATTTTGAGGACCTCTCAGGTGGGCAAAAACGTAAAACGGGACTTGCCCTCTCGCTTGTCAATACGCCAGAGCTGCTCTTCCTTGACGAACCAACCACCGGTTTAGACCCTAACGCGAGACGTGCAATCTGGGATGTTATCCGAGGTCTAAAAGCGAAAGGCAAAACAATCATTCTTACAACTCACTACCTTGACGAAGCACAACAACTCTGCGATAGGGTAGCGATCATGGATCACGGTCACATAGTTGCCATGGGGACCACTGAAGAAATCATTCAAGAACACGGTTCAGGTGAACGCTTAGAGATTCATGGCAACGAAAAACTCGCCGAATACATTCGGGCAAACACTGAGTTACAGGTTGACTACAATAAGGCACGAGGAGAAGTCTTAATACCGCTAAAAAAGAAAATCGACGCATTAGCAGCGTTGGCAGCGGCTGAACAGTCTGGCATGGATTGGGGGCAAATCCAAACCCGCCAAGATAGCCTTGACGACGTATTCGTAAAACTCGTCAGCGAACCCATCGGCGAACAGGGAGAAATTGCTATAGAGTATTCTGGCAAGAAAAAACGGGGGCGCTAAATATGGTAAATGCAAAACGCATATTCGCTGACTTTAAAGTCTTCAGTCGAGGCTATCTAAGAAATAAATTCGGCCTCTTCTTTGGGCTAATTTTTCCAGTTATTTTAATCTTGATTTTTGGAGCAATTTTCTCGGGGGGCAGTTCAGGTGAAATTAGTGTTTACGCTCAAAACCAAGACGCAGGGTTGCCTGATGGCAGAAACATTGGTTCAAGTTTTTTGACTGCGCTAAACGAATCAGGCACTTTAAAAGTGATAACTGTTGATCCAATGGTAAACTTCACAAAGTACCTAGCGGACCATTCATCCTCAGACGGCATTATAATCCCTCAGAATTTCTCAGCCAGCTACGTAACTGAGCAATCAGTTAACATAACTGTCTATGGTAATCCAACGTCAAGCTCCAGTGGCATAGTTAGCGGCACAGTAGGGGGCTTTGCTAACTACTTCAATTTGCAGCGCTTCAATGCTACAAGCGTCATCGGCATGACCTCTGCAACTGTGAATACTCAACAAACTAAATACATTGATTTCCTAATTCCCGGGTTAATTGGCTTCTCCATCCTCACCAGCCCAATGTTCTCATTGGTCAACATATCTTCTGAATACAAGAAAAACAAACTGTTCAAGCAACTATCTCTGACACCTCTTACAAAAATCGAGTGGCTTACTTCTAAAATGCTGTTTTACGTCGTCTTAACAATCGCGGGGTTCCTGTTAATGGTTGGTGTAGGCGTCTTCGCGTTTGATGCGACTGTTGCCTTAAACATATGGCTGATACCTTTCCTGGTTTTGGGTCCGATGCTGTTTGCAGCGCTCGGTATGCTGGTCGGAACAGTGACTAAAAACCCTGAAACCGCGGGTGTAATCGGCAACATAGTTACTTTTCCAATGATGTTTTTGGCTGGCACGTTCTTCCCTATCAGCGCGATGCCTGAGTACCTTCAAAGCTTTGCTCACGTACTACCCTTGTTCTACATAACTGAAGGCTTAAACAACGTCATGGTGTATGGAAACATTTCAGGAGCAATCGTTGATATCGCCGTCATTGCCGTCATAACAGCCATAATTTTCGTCTTAGCCGTGAAGCTGTTTAAATGGCGGGAAGACTAGACCGCCCTTCTTCCTTTTTGTTTTCCCAAATATTTTTGGCGCTTATTTGGGACTATTAGAGATTCCAAGCAAAAACCAAAAGGGAGGGGGTCATATTGGCTGCAAAAACACCGACTCGCATGTTGAAAGCATCGCCTTATGGGTAGGAGGGAGTTTAATCGCTTGTTACCGGCGACGAGACTACGGGGTTAATCTAATCCGGTCGCGTGGGTAAAGTGTGACTTCGCGGATGTTCTTTTTGCCTGTCAAAATCATCGTTAACCTTTCCAGCCCAATCGCCCAACCCGCATGAGGAGGCATACCGTAATCGAAAGCTTGCAGGTGGCTTTTGAAGGATTCAGGTTTAAGCGCTTTTTCTTGGAGTTTCTGGATAAGCTGGTTTTTGTCGGAGATGCGTGTGCCGCCGCTAACCAGTTCAATGTAGCGCCACATCAAGTCGAAGCCTTCGCAGATTTCAGGGTTGTCTTTGCGTGGTTGGATGTAGAAGGCTTTGGCACGTGTAGGCCAATCTGTGACGAAATAGAAGTACGGGTAGAGTTTGCCGAGTTCACGGAAAGCTTCTGTAGGGATGTCTTCGCCCCATGGAATTTCTATACCATGTACTTTGAGACTTTCCAACACTTCAGTGTATGTTAAACGTTTGAAAGGCAACTCTGGAATTTTAAAGTTGTAGCCAAGTGTTTTGAGTTCGGTGACGCATTTTTCCTTCACAACTACACAAGCGTAGTGAATGACCTCTTCAAGCAACACCATAACGTCTTTGGCATTGGCAAACGCCTGTTCAATATCAATCGAGGTGAACTCGCTTAGGTGTCGTCGCGTGTGGGATTCTTCAGCGCGAAAAAACGGTCCAACCTCGAGCACCTTCTCAAAACTAAGCGTCAACTCTTCCTTGTACAGTTGGGGGCTCTGCGCTAGATATGCTTTCTGATCGAAATAATCTACACAGAAAAGTTCTGCGCCGCCCTCCGTTGCTGACCCAATAATTCTGGGCGTGTGCACTTCAAGGAAACCGTTATCAAAAAGGTAGTTACGTATGGCGGCTAGTGCGGTGTGCTGGATTTTGAAGGCAGCGAGGTTTTTCTCCATGGTTAAATCTAAAGGTCTTGCATCCAAACGCGCTTCAATGTTTGCTGGGGTTTTGCCAGTGATATCTATGGGGAGTTGCTCGCTAGCGATGCTAAGAATTTTGACTGCGCTAGGAATGACTTCAACGCCTCTGCTGGTCATATTAGTTTTTTTCAAGGTGCCTTTAACTGCAACGCTAAACCGTTTCTGCAGCAAATCCGTTTTGGCTAAAACTTCCGGCGCAATCCGCTTTTTTGGTATAGTGAGTTGGATGGTGCCTTCTCGATCCTGCATGATGATGAAACGGATACCGCCTAAATCGCGGACTTCTTGAACCCAACCGAAAAGCGTCACTTCCTTGCCGTCTAACTCTTGGCTCACACTGTTTGTATAGTGTGTTCTAATCCAGTCATCGATTGAATCCAAGTTCATGCTGATTCGCCTGTCCTAGTCTGCAATTTCAACACGTAAAGACATTTTACGTATTTTACTCGCAATCTCCTTAAGTGCCTTCAGGTCAAAGGGCAACTGCTGCCCACGCTTACGTTTCAAGATAACCCGCGTCTCAGTGGTTCCGTCTGGAATCCAAATCGTGTTGATGGTTAATATGCTGAACGGTATGAAGAGGTCTTCAAGAAACTTACGGTCGTCAACACCGTATTCGAGCACACGAACGTTTTTGCCTGTTTCGTCCCCGATGGTTTTGACGATTTTGCCTCCGTAACCCAAGAGTTTTGGGACATCTCCGTGTCCAACGAGGAGAGCTAAGGTTTTCTCAACATCGATTGCTTTATAGAAGCAGACGTTTTGCAGGGAAGGATACTTTTCTTCAAGAGAAAGCAGTAGACGTGCGACTTTTAAGTCTAAGTCACTGATTTCGCCGGCTTTCACTTTGGCGGAGCATTTTTGGCATAGGATGCCGCTTTTTAAGCAGAAACTGCATAGTTCTGTTTTCATTTGAGTGGTCGTTTTCCTGCAAAGAAGGAGTTCAGCTACTTGGTGACCTAACGCATCAACTTGATCTCTATGGTGCTGACGTTGGTGGCTCCCTGGGTTGCGTCGTCTTGATCTTGCGGTAGGAACTGGTCAGTGCCGATTCCTATGCTTTTGATTTTGACGTCCGGGAGGAACCTATGGCGAACAACTTCAGCGACATCGATGGCTCTGCTGATGGACCTGCCGCGTGCTTTGATGCTGACTTCTTTAGCGCCGCCATGGAAGAAAGTGATGCATGCGAGGACATAGTTCATTATGGGTTTTTTGCCGATTAAGACTGCGGTGGCATTTTCTGTCACGGTCCGCTTCACTCCTAGTTTACTTTTTAGTGGCTTCACTTACCTTTTTTTGGACATAAATATGTTGTGGTGTATAGTTTGCGTTCCCGCAGTAGCTAAATTCGTGTCTATTAGATAAGTTCAAAGTCGTTTTTTTGCTTTAGCCATCTTAAACCAGAGAAAATAATACTAAACGCTGTAATGTGTCTGGAGATAACTTATTCCAACATAGTTTTTTAGCAGTCAGATTCTTAAGCAAGTACACTACTATGTAAAGGTTTAACTTAACAAAACGCCACAAAAGTGATCGAATTGGAACCACTTACTAAACGGTCAATCCAACTTCTTAAAACCCTCTATGAAAAAGGGAAATCCACAAACACCTACACGCTCCGCGTCAAACAAGACGAACTTTCAGGACAATTAGGTGTAAGCAGGCAAGCGTTGAATGTTCATTTGCGTAAACTCAAGAACCGCGGCTACATCCGCACGGGTCGAGGATTCATAGACGTAACCGAAAAAGGCTTAAGTGCACTAGGCGTCTCAACCACTCCAGCCTTCATTTTGCTCAAAGTTTCACCGATTAAACGCATCCACGTTTACGAACAAATTCAGCAATTAGCAGTTTCAAGGGCTTTCCGCATTGCCGGTGAAGTTGACGCCTTAATCATTGTGGAACGCGAAAATCTCGATGAAATCCTCAAGAAGATCTACACCATAGACGGCATTGAAGACACCCGTTCCTACGTCACCATCGAAGAAATCAAGTAGGCAAATATGCGTGTTGGACGCTTATTGTTTAGACAAAAGGTATATTTGAGACTCTACCATCAAAGACTTAGCCAAAACGGAAGGTAAGAACTTAAGATGCCAATATTAGATCCAGTTAAGAAAACCATAGCGCAGAAGCACCGCTTATACATGAAAATCTGCAGAGACTGCGGCGCACGCAACGCTGAAACAGCGCTCAAATGCAGAAAGTGCAAGGGTAAAAACCTGCGTTGGAAGAAACGAGAAATCGTAAAGTAATAAGCTGCTTTATTTTACTTCCCTTTCATCGATAAGCAGTATTTAGTGCCTTTTTGTTCTCTCAATATTAGCTCGCCGCTTTGTCCCTAAATTGTTGGTAGCGTTGGTTTTGAGTTTTGGTTAGGCGAAATTGACAAGTAGTTAAATAAGGATTGGAGAAAGTGATTTGTGGTTAGTTTTGTGCTCTGGTAGAACAACAATTTCGCCCGCATTTGTTGTTGTTCTTCTCTTGTTTTTGGAGGGTGCTATGTTGAATCCAACATAGCGTCATCGATTTTTCGCTCCGGAAGAACAACAAAAACCAATTGTTGTTCTTCTCCCCAAGTTGAAGAAAAAATTGTCTCCGGTTTGAAGTGATAAACTTTTGATTTAGGGACCAAGCCAGCGCGATTTATGTGGTCTGCGTTTGTTGCGCTTCTGACAAGGTGGCTATGATTTGTTTCCAGTGTGCACCTTGCCAATAGATTTGACTGCAATTGGGACACCGCCAGAACCGCGCGTAATTTTTGTAGGTGTTGGGCTCTAACAGATTTTTGAGTCTTTCTTTATCCGCCGTTTTAAGCGGGGTGTTGCATAAGGGGCAATGCGACTTACCCATATCAACCGCCAACTCCAAGCCGTACCTTCGCGCTACTTCCGCCAGTCTCTCCGGCTCCGTTTTTCCCTCAACGTAAAAAGCATCCAAGCCCCTGCCTATTGCCCGTTTGTAGAGTTCCAAATCCTTAGTCAACAAAACCCTGTTCTCTGCTTTCGCTAAACCCAAAAGCTGGTTATCATCTAGTTGCACGGAGTATATTACGTCTTGCCCAATCATTCGTAGCCAACGCGTCAGTTTTCCCAGCATGCAGTCGGCGACGAATTTCACTCTCCGCCTCTCCGCACAACTAAGCCAACGCCGCCTTTGGCGACGATTTCGCCGTCGTCGAAGACCACCTGTCCGTTGACGATGGTTTTTGCGGGTTTACCGTAAACTTCCCAGCCGTCGTAGGGGGAGAACTTGGCTTTGCTTTTGAATTTTGAGGCGTCGATTTTGAATTTGGCGTTGTAGTCTACTATGGTTAAGTCAGCTTTTTTACCCTGCTCTATGCGTCCGCGGTCGGTTAACCCAAAGATTTCTGCTGGCTTCTCGGCTAAAAGCCTCACCACTTGATGTATGGATAACCGTTTCTGCCTCGCCAGCGTCATGATAAGTGGCAAAGTCGTTTCTAACCCTGGAACTCCAACCTTCACATCCCATATGCTGCCCGCATTTTTCTCTTCCAAAGTGTGCGGCGCATGGTCTGAACCAACGGTGTCGATTGTTCCGTTTTCTAGGCCCTTCCAGAGAGCGTCACGGTGGGTTCTATCTCTGAGCGGAGGCGCCATAATCGCCATTGACCCAATCCGTGCGACATCGTCGCTGGTTAGCAGCAGATGGTTTGGTGTGACTTCGCAGCTAACTTTCCGCTCCGATTTTTTTGCTTGTGCGATGGCGTCTAAGGCTCCTACGCTTGTGACATGGCAGAAATGTAGCTGTGCATCTGTTCCTTCGCTGGCTTTTAAAAGTCGCTTAATGGCGTTTACTTCAACGTTTTCCGTGTGCACCCGCAGGAACTCAGTCAAGCTGTTTTTTTTGGCTTGTTTAAGTTTCCCCTCGTTAACCGCTAGCATCGCCCTATCCTCTGCATGCACCGCCAGTGGTATCTTGAGTCTCGCGGTTTCTTTGACGGCTTCCTTGATTGCTACATCGTCGTCTACGTTTTCGCCGCCGACTTGGTTGCCCATAAAAAATTTGAAGCCAACTGCGCCTTTCTCCACTATGTCGCTTGTTTCAGGGAGTGTCTTGGGAAACTCGGAGTAGAAGCCAACGTTAACTAGTATCCGCCACGACGCCACTTCCATGCGTTTCTGCAATGTTGCCGCGCTCATTGTGACGGGGTCGTTGTTGGGCATATCCAAAACAGTGGTGAATCCGCCAGCGGCAGAGGCAGCGGTGCCAGAAGCGAAATCTTCCTTATACGCTCTGCCCTCGTCACGCAGATGCACGTGCTCATCAATTAAGCCCGGCAGCACAAGCAAGTTGCGCAGGTCGGTTTTTTCGTCGGCTTGGGGCATGTTGGTTTCTTTGCCGATTTTAGCTATTTTGCCTTCTTCGATGGCGATGCAGCAGTCAAGAATTTGTCCTTCAAGGTAGGCTTTGGCGTTAAATAGGACAGAATCAACAATCACAATGATTCACGCTATAAAGTAGCGGAGGGTTAGCTTAATTAAAGTTATTTAAGCGCCTACTGATGGTTATTATTTTAGAGTCGGTTTGTTTGCCTCGAAATATTTTGCTTAGTAACGGCTGCTTTGCTGTAACACTTGATTCGAAAGCGCAAATCAGAGATTTTTATTTTCCCTATGTTGGACTTGAGAACCACGCGGTCGGTCACCCGTTCAGGTTCGGCGTCTGGGTGGACGGCAAGTTCGAATGGATAAACGACGACTGGGACGTCGCAATGGCTTATATGCCTGAAACCTTGGCTGGGCGCTACAGAATTACGCAGCCGCAAAGGGGGTTTGAGATGGAAATCAACGATGCAATCCACCACACTCAAAACATTTTCTTACGTAAAGCAAAAATTATGAACCAGCGAGATTACCCGCTGCAAATTCGCCTCTTCTTCACCCATGACTTCCACATCAACGGTTACGAAGCAGGCGACACCGCTTTTTTTGACCCCCAGCAACGTGCCATAATCCATTACAAAGGTAAACGGTACTTCCTAGTCGGCGGAGACAGCGGCGGGGAAGGGTTCCACCAGTATGCGGTCGGGGTTAAAGAGGCTGAAGGCCACGAAGGAACTTGGAGAGATTGTGAAGACGGGCAGCTAAGCAAAAATCCCGTGGCCCAAGGCGCCGTTGATTCCGCCGTCTCTTTCCAACTTGAAGTTCCACCCAACGGTTATGGAACTATGCATTATTGGATTGCCTGCGCCAAAGAACTTAGTGAAGTAAACGAGTTAAATGGCGTTGTAAAAATTGTCGGCGTGGAGCAGATGTTACTTGAAGTCGAGAATTACTGGAGCGCTTGGCTTAGCCGCCTAAACCTCGAACTAGATACTCTACCTCGTGAAGTTATCCGCCTCTACAAAAACAGCTTGCTGCTGATGAGAGCGCATGTCGATAACCACGGCGGTTTTTTAGCCTCGCTGGATTCCGAAATAATCGGCATACATCGAGACACATATTCATATGTTTGGCCGCGTGACGGCGCCATGGCGGCTTTAGCATTCACAAGCGCAGGCTTTAGTGATGTGTCAACAAAGTTCTTCGGTTTCTGCAACAAGGTTATAGGCGAAGATGGTTTCTTTCGCCACAAATATCTGCCCGACGGTTCTTTAGGCAGCACTTGGCACGCGCTAGTGGATGCCTCGGGCAAAATGCAGTTGCCCATCCAAGAAGACGAAACCGCAAGCGTACTTTATGCACTTTGGAAATGCTATGAAGAAACAGGCAACATAGAGTTCGTAACTAAAGTCTACGATCGCCTCGTAGTTAAAGCTGCGGACTTCATGATGAACTTCCGCGATCCAGATACCCATTTACCGAAACCAACATTTGATGAGTGGGAGGAAAAAGTCGGCGTTTTCACATCAACCACGGCGGGAGTCTGTGCAGCTCTTGATTCAGCCTCTAAATTCGCCAAAGTTTTCTACGACCGCACAAGACAAGACACCCTAACAAAAGCGGTTGAAGAAACTAAAGAAGCAATGATCAAATACCTCTATGACCCCTTGCAGCAACGTTTTATCAAAGGAATCCTTGCAAACGGCGAAAAAGATCTAACAATCGACAGCAGTGTTTCTACGGTTTTTGCTTATGGTGTTTTGGACGCCACGGACTTTCGGGTCAAGAACACGATGGAGTCTTTAGAGAGAAATCTTTGGGTTAAGACGGATGTTGGCGGGTTTTCTAGATATAGCAACGACCAATACAGGCGGGTATCGCAGGAGACTCCGGGGAACCCATGGATTATTGCTTCGCTTCGGCTGGCAAGGTGGCGCATCGCCAAAGCCATCTCGACGCCCGAACTATCAGCTGCCTTGGAATTGTTGAAGTGGACAGCCAAATATGCCTTGCCTTCAGGTGCATTAGCCGAACAACTCAACCCAAACACCGGTGAACCAGTTTCTGCAACGCCGCTACTTTGGAGCCACGCCGAATTCGTCCTGGCCGTAACAGAATATATAGCTAAACATCATGAGTTGACAGCATCTCAAACAAACGAGGGGAGGTAATAACACATGCTGACTGAATTATGCTCTAAAAGTGCTCTTCCAAGTGGCGAATTGCGGTTGTTTAAACTAAAAGGGCGCGAAATCTTGGCGGTTAATTTAGACGGCAAAGTTTTTTGTTTAGATGGCAGGTGCACGCATGCTGGAGCGCCACTTTCCGAAGGGCGCCTTCAAGGCGACGTTTTGACTTGTCCATGGCATTACTCGCAATTCATCATAACTGATGGTTCCGTGCTAAGGGGCCCCGCAGATACACCGCTTAAAACTTACCGTGTTGAAGAAAAAGAAAACAAGGTCTTTATCGACTTGTAGATGGAATTAGACTTATTTTTCTTCTTCGAGTTCAATGCGGCTTCGCTCCTGCATTATTTCTAAAAGCTCAGGCATTACACCTAAGACGTCTTTGCTTGAGATTATGCCGACGAGGTTGGCTTTGTAGATGATGCCAAGCCGTCTGATGTCGAGGTGATTCATTCGCCGTGCTGCTTCGCTTATGCTGGCTTCGGGCTCTATAGTGACTAGTGGTGTGGTCATGATTTCTTTGGCTTTCACGGTGTTCAGTTGAGGTTTTTGGCGACGACGCGTATGACGATGTCGCGTTCAGTTATGATTCCGATTGATTTGCCTGCTTTCTTATGACATAGAGGTCTATTATGAAGTCGTGTTTGGCTTTCTTGTGGAAGTCAAACATTCGGGGTATAGTCATGGGCAGGGCGAAAACGGCTTGGATTGCGCCGTGGTGCTTGGATATGAAGCGTTGCAAGAAAGGGGAAGGTTCCACCTGTACAAACCCCTGGCTGGACTTAAGCATCTTGATAAGGCGCTCGTCAGTTTCGGGGTGGTTATGCAGTGAATACACGACTTCACCGACTCCGAGGGCTTTAACTAGGAAAGCTCTATCCGCCTCGCGTGTCTGCACCCCAAACGGCGGATTCTGCACCACAGTATCAAACTTCCCCTCGATTATGTCGATTTCGCCGTTGACCCATTCAACCTTGTCGGCTAGACCTGATTGGGTTGCGTTTTCACGGGCTGTTTTGATAGCTACCCTGTCAATATCTATACCAACAACACTTTCTGCACCCAAAAACGCTGCTCCCAACGCTAGTCTACCCGTGCCACAACCTAAATCCAGCACTGATTTTCCGATGATGTCGTTGTTTGAGTAGGCGGCAATGTAAAGCATGTTTGCGGCAAGCTGCTCAGAGACTGTGTATTGCTCCAAATGCGCCTGCGGCGTGGGTTGCGGAGCAACCTTTGCAAGGAACAGTTCCAGGTCTAGTTTTCGAATAAGCCGTTTTTGAGTAAACTCTCCCATGAAACTTCGCCCAAGACAACCATAAACTCGCTGACCGTTAATACAGGTTTGGAAAACTTGCTTGTTGCCTCCAAGCTAATGCGGGGGCAAGCCGTGTTGACGTATGCGTCGATGGTGGGGAATTCGAGGAGCACTTCAGGAGTGATTTCTCTGCCAGCCAACACGTAAGCGACTTTGCCATCCTTCTCGGCTATCTCCTTGACTTTTAATGCGGTGTCAAGATGCTTCTGCCCGGGCTTCAAGCCCACAACCACACCAAAGGTTTTCGCAGTCTTGGCTTCTTGGATGTTGGCGAAGCGTTGCTTGAGGATTTTCGCGGCTTGCTCGTTGACTAAAAACGCTCGGTTATCGTAGGGGTCAGCTATCACCGTCGGCTTAGCTGTGCTTAACGCGATACCTAACGCATGAAACATGCCTCCACCTACAAACAAAAACGCTTCAACCTCATCAGCGATGCATTTGGCGTTATTATAGTTGCAGCCGCTCACCTGCCCCGGATAAGCAAGCTTTCCGCTGTCTCCTATAACGACAATTTTGCCCTCTCGGGTCAGAAGATCCCTTGCTTCATCTAAGGTTTGCAGGTGTTGCACGGAGGTAGCAAAGCCTATTTTGGTGTAGTCGGCTAGCAGGGGGATTGCTTGGAGTATCGCCGCTTCGACGGGTGCAGTAGCTCGTGCTTCCACGTAAATGGTTGGTACCTTTTCGTGCTTAACCATTTTTGCGTGGCCAAAATGCACAATCAAATCAACGTCTAATCCTTCGGCTTCGCAGAGCGCTAAATCGCAGGCGCCATAACAGGGATCCACTGAGATAATAGGGATAACGCCTGTTTTCTCTATGGTTTTAGCGATTCTTGGCGCTTCAGGCTTGAGACCTTCGGGCAGTTGTAGCAGAACCCGTTTAGCACCAAGTTTAGCTATCTCCTCCTTTATTCGTTCCTCTTCAAAATCAAACCCTTTCATACTCTACACTTAGCCTCTGGGCTATATGAAATTAAGGAAAAGAATAGAACTAAGCATTTGAAGCTTAGTAGGGCCATGCCCAGTCTGGGACTGGTTTTTTTATGGGGCGACCTGCTGTAAGGGCTGCTTGCTCTGCGAGACGTTCAAGCACGATTTTTTGTTCTACACTTGCGACGTTTTTGCGTGTTTGAGTGACTGCATCGTTGTTGACGGATATGCTGTCGATGCCTACCCGGACGAGGAATTCTGCGAACTCGGGGAAATTGGATGGCCCTTCGCCGCAGATACTGACTGTGCAGCCGTTTTCATGTGCTATTCTGATGAGGTGAGCGATGATGCGTTTGACTGCGGGGTCGCGTTCGTCAAAGTAGCCCATTTGCCCGAGACGTTCACTGTCACGGTCAATCATGAGAACCCCTTGGGTCATGTCGTTTGAGCCGATGCTGAAGCCGTCAACGAGTTTGCTAAATTCATCAGCCATAATTGCGATGCTGGGGGTTTCTGCCATAAACCAGACTTTGAAGTCTTTGTTGCGTTCCAACCCCTCTTCTTTCATGATTTGGAGCACCTGTTTTGCTTCCCAAAGCGTGCGGACCATGGGCAACATGACATAGACGTTTTTGAGCCCCCATTCCTTACGGCACTTTACAATGGCTTGACATTCCAGTCGGAAGGCTTTGTCGTACCATTTGCTTATATAGCGGCTGCATCCACGCCAACCCAACATCGGGTTTTCTTCGACAATTTCGTATTTTTCGCCGCCTTTGAGTCCTCGGTACTCGTTGGTTTTGAAGTCACTTAAGCGAACGACAACGGGTTTAGGCTGGATAGCGCGTGCCACGGTGGCGACTCCGTCAGCCAGTTTATCTACGAATTCTTGGCTTTTGCCCGCCTCAACAAACGCCATGGGGTGTGTTCCGATGGCGCTAGCTAAGATGAATTCAGTACGCATTAAACCGATGCCTTCGAATGGCAGGTTCTTGTATTGCTCAATCATCTCGGGGGTTCCGAGGTTCATGTAAATCTTTGTTGCCGTAACTGGCGCTGCTTCAGCAACTTGCATAGCTACGCCGCCGTCTCGTGCAGTTGGAATAGGCTCAACGGCTTCTGCCATGATGCCTTCGTATATGATTCCGTTTCGTGAATCCACTGTGTATACTTGGTCGGTTTTCATGATTTGTGTGGCATTTTCAGTTCCGACAACGCAGGGGATGTTGAGTTCGCGACTAACAATTGCTGCATGACTAGTGATACCGCCTTTGTCGGTGACGATAGCGCTTGCCATTTTCATGAAGGGGACAAAGTCAGGGTCAGTCATGCCAGTTACGAGAACGTCTCCTTTCTTCATCAAGTTGTGGGCGTCTTCAGGGTTGATGACAACTTTGGCTTTGCCAACCCCGTAACCTCTTCTACCCGCAGATATTCCTCGAACGACAATTTTTAGGGCTTCATGAGCTTTGGTTTCTTCCATTTGTGTTGCCTCAATTTTTTGCCCGAAAACAGTTTCGGGTCTTGCTTGAACTAAGTTGATGTTTTCTGGATAAGACAGGTCTTGATCAATTGCCCATTCAATATCCATGGGTTTGCCATAGTGCTTCTCGATTTTCCTAGCGAGCTCCGCAAGGGCAAGAATTTCCGTGTCGCTTACGCAAACGGTTTTTTGCTCTTCTTCGGGCACTTCTAAGTGGACGGTTTTGCCTGTTTTGGGGTCACGAACGTACTTGACGGTTTTGCGTGAAATACGGCGCTCTTTAATTTCACTTGTAAGTTTATTTACTACGAAGTCGTCGGGGTTCACGACACCTGAAACCACGGTTTCGCCTAAGCCGAAGTTGCCTTCGATGACGATTTCGTCACGGTTGCCTGTGACGGGGTTAATTGTGAACATGACACCTGCAGCGCGGCTGTTAACCATTTTCTGGACACCAACGCTGATAAAGACTTTCTCGTGCGGGAAGCCTTTCTCGTTGCGATAAAAGATCGCCCGGGGTGTGAAGAGGCTACTCCAACATTTGACGACTTTCTCTATGAGATCATCTGCCCCTCGGACGTTTAGGTAAGTTTCCTGTTGGCCCGCAAACGACGCGTCAGGCAAGTCTTCCGCGGTAGCACTTGAACGTACCGCTACGAAGGTGTCTTTTAAGTTAAACCGCTTGTTTAAGCCCTCATATGCGGTCCTTATGGCGGTTTCTATGTCCTTGGGCATCGAAGTTTTCTCTATAAGCTCACGAATTTTCTTAGAAGCTGTATCATATTGTTTAGGGTCGTTGGGGTTTGTTACGGTATCTTTAATAATTTTATAAATATTCTCAGCAATTTTTTTCTCTAAAATAAAACGTTCATATGAATAAGCGGTTACCGCAAAACCAAAAGG
>Ga0105103_10001024_pt1 | contig 15799 bp, 16 predicted proteins | sample PPLLaktember2015_2_FD_79107 | JGI IMG/M metagenome (GOLD analysis project Ga0105103, IMG submission 79107) | Freshwater sediment microbial communities from Prairie Pothole Lake near Jamestown, North Dakota, USA - PPLs Lake P7 Core (6) Depth... | ecosystem: Environmental > Aquatic > Freshwater >...
GAACCCGGCAGTTCCATGATGCCAGGCAAGGTCAACCCCACACAGGTAGAGGCGTTGACCATGGTTTGTGCCCAGGTCATGGGACACGACGTCGCCGTTGGCATTGCGGCCGGGCTGGGCCAGTTTGAGCTCAACGTCTACAAGCCCTTGATCGCGCTGGACGTGCTCGACAGCATCGCGCTGCTGCGCGACGCGATGCAAAGCTTTGCCGCGCACTGTGTGCAGGGCATTGAAGCCGACACTCGGCACACGGCGGAAGTGCTGGCCAGGTCCCTGATGTTGGTGACGGCACTGTCGCCGCACATCGGCTATGACCGCGCGGCGCGGATCGCCAAACAAGCCCAGCAACAGGGCACGACGCTGCGCGATGCGGCGCTGTCAGGTGGTGAGTTGAGTGCCGCCGATTTCGACCACTGGGTGCAGCCGGCCGCGATGGTGGGCAGGGGCCAGCCCGATGCACGGTCCGTCAGCGGCGTCTGCAGGGGCGCCCAGCCATGAACAAGGCGCAGCGGTAAGCCGCATTGACGCCGTCGCGCCGAGCGGCTGAAGGGAACACCCATGACCAAGCCGATTCAACCATCACCCGAGCGTCGTGCTCGTGCCATCGTCCACTCCGAAGGAAAGCACATGAACCCATCCGCCAACTCGCCGTCGAAGGCAACATCGGCTGACGAAGACCTCGCCGAACAGGCCAGTCCCGGCCACGGCATTCCATCGCAGGACCCGGACCCCGCGGCACAGTTGCCGCTGGAGCCCGGGGAAGCCGAGCGCGAAGCCAACTCGGTGCTTGCGGGAGGTGGTGTGATGGTCGGTGCGGCCGCGGGTGCCGCCATCGGCGTTGTGGTGGCTGGCCCAGTGGGTGCGGTGGTGGGAGGCACAGTGGGTGCCGTTGCCGGTGCACTGGGTGGTGCCGCCGCCGGTCCCCTGGTGAGCGCGGAGGATTCGAGCGTCGCCGGCAAAGCGCCTACGGAAAAGTGCGCGCCTGCACATTAACGATGGTGCGCAACAGCGCGTCGCCGGTCCGGTCGTCGCTGAAGTTCTTTCTGCTGGTCTGCTCGCTATCCATTCGGTTCTGACTGGCCGGCGGCATGACTGATCTACAGTTGATGCCCTCGCTCACACCGAGTCCAACTCAACCCAGCAGGCTGGCAGGTTCGCTGCCACCATCGCGGCCTTTGTTGAGCAGCATCAGTGACCTTTGGCCCGATGACTGTCTGCTTTGCGGCCGGCAATCGCGGACTGCGAAGTTCAGCTGTGGGTCGCAAGCGCCCATCGAGATTCGAAATTCAACGCCACAAAGCGGCCGCCGAACCCGTGCGCCCAGATTGCCGCCGCTCACGACAGATGCTGCCCGACCAGGTCCGTTCGCTTGCACGGGCAACCTCCTGCCGGCTTTCATGCTCGTCGCACTTGGCCTGACAGGCGTGCGAAAACCTACCTCAACGGATTGACGCAAGCATGTCCAAGTTGGCGTCACCCGGGACACACCTGGTGATCGACAGCTACTTGCCGAACACCGTCTTCAGCAACTCGGTGGTGCGGGCGGCCGGGTTGGTGCGGATGCTCTTTTCTTCCTGTCCGACCATGTAGAACAGCCCGTCGAGCGACTTGTTGGTCACGTAGTCGTCGAGATCCAGCGACTGCCCGCCCATCATCGGCACGCTCTCGTAGCGTCCCATCATGTTCTTGTAAGCGCGCGTCGCTCCAACCTCGCCCACCTTCTGCGACACGATCGGCTTGAAGGCCACGTACAGCTTGTCGTTCGTCTTGCGCCGGAAGAATTCGGTGGCCGCGGTATTGCCGCCGGTCAGGATGCCGCGCACGTCCTCCAGCGTCATGTCGCGGATCGCGTCACCGAAGTAGCGCGACGCCATGGGTGCCGCAGCCTCAGCAGCGCGGTTCATACTGAGAATGAACTCGTCAACCTGCTTCTGGTAACCCGCCATGCGTGCCACGTCGGCGACCTTCTGGATGCTCGACGGCATCAGGATCTTCACCGCTGCGTTGCCAAAGTAGCCGTCCTTGCGCGACAGGCTCGCCACCGCTCGCTCGGTGCCGGTGGCAAGAGCTTCCTTGATCCCCGCCGCATTGGTCTTATCGTCGGACGCGCCGATATTCGACCCGGCGGTCGAGGCCTTGGGCAATTTCTCGACTCCCTTCATGATGTCGTCGAGCTTCGGTAGTTGCGCCGACGCCGTGCAAGCCGCGAATGTCCCCGCCAAAACGACCAGCCTTCGCTTCATGAGCGCCTCCATTCTTTCTGTAGGTTCAACCCGTAGCTTTAGGCAGATCAGACGCAATGCACGTCTCCAGATCCACTGGAACCCGCGTGGCTCGAACACCGTCGAATCCGCATCTGTCGATCTCTTTCATTCATAGTCTCATTCCGGAACGAGTCGTCACGATTGAGCCGACGCAATGCAAGTGTTCCGCCGGGCTACCAGTCCTTTAAGAGATGGCCTGTTCCAAAGCGCCCCGTGGCGCGCAATCTGGGCGGCTTCGCTCGGCGCGGTGCTGCGAACTGCCCGAAAGCTGCTGACTGCGCGTGGGGTTTGCTGCCTGGCGGACGCTACTAAGAGCCGCCGCCTCTGCTGGCGATTGACCCGCGTCATTCCTGCTCGAGCCGCTGAGGCGCCTACTGCAATGTCTCGAGCTTGCTGGAGGACCTCACCATGAATCCCCGCACTGAGATCAACCCTCGTCAACGCCGGGCGATGAACCCGCGCCGGCGCCATTGCCTGCAAGTGCTGGCCGCCATCGGTTGCGCTGGTGTCGCATATCCGGACTCCGCGCGTGCCGCAGCCTATCCGGTGACCATCGACGCGATGAAGGCGGCGCGCGACAACGAGACCCGCGTCTACTACCACTACACCGAGTTTGGCAAGCGCGCCCGTGACGAAGGCTACCGTGGCATCGCCTACCTCTTCCAGGCCTTCGCGGCCTCAGAGCAGGTACATGCCAGCAACTTCGGCCGGGTGCTGACCAGGCTGGGCGAGGAACTGGCGCCGCTGCCCAAGCCCTTGGTCAGCGTGGCCAGCACCCGCGACAACCTGATCCTGGCCGCCAACGGAGAGATGGCATCGATCGACGGCTTCTACCCCAGCCTGCTGGCAAAGATCTCCGGCGAGAAACACGCCGATGCGATCGACGCGGTGCAGTTCGCATGGGCCTCGGAGAAGCAGCACCGCGACAAGATCAAGCAGATCCAGCGCTGGACGCCGTCGTTCTTCGATACCGTGGCACGCACCATTGACGAGAAGACGGGCCGCTATTTCATCTGCCAACTCTGCGGCTCGACGGTGAACAAGATCCCCGAGGACACATGCCTGATCTGCAAGAACCCTCCGACGCAGTACCGCCTCATCGAGCCACCAGCCTAATGCCGCCCCGCGCCCGTGACCCTCCCGTGTGCGTGCAGCCGGGCTCTGGCTTGCACCCGTTGCCACTTCGGCTGGCCCAGGCCGCAAGCGAGCCTTCGGCTCACATGTACGGGTGACATCACTGACTGGCAGTCCGCCGGGTCAGCGTGTCGCAGGTTGTCACGATGAGGCCGCTGAGTACCTTGGCCGGTGGCTGGTGTCGTAACCGTCCGCCTACGTGCCTGAATAAGCGGAACGGAGCCAAGACCGTGAATTCAAGGGCACATCGCGAGCGACAGGACACCCTGCACTGCCGCCGTACAGGCTGGGGGCCCGGGTGATTGAAAGCCGCGGTCGTCAATGCCGGCTTCGCCGCCTGCATTTCGCTGAGACGACCGACTGCTGAGGGTCGCGTGCTGCTGCTCGCTGTGCGCCGGGGGCCGGCAGCAATCCGGCTCACAGCTGACTTTGAGACTTCGACGACAGCTTTGTGAGGCTCAGCAGCCAATGGGTAGCGTCCTATCGCGGGCAGCCCGCGGGCATAACCGGCACGTCCGGCACGAACGTCTACTCCCGGGCAGCGGAGTTGGGAATCGGCGGTTCCGTGTTGGGCCTAGCCAAGGCCTTCGGGGGCTGATGTGCGGCAAGCCACAGACGAGGGACGCCGCCCATGAGACCATCCATTGATGAAATTCCATTCGATGTGCAAGCCGTCCCGTTCAATCCTTGGGTACGGCGCGGCACCGCTCTTGACATTCGCGCTTACGACGTTTTCCATGCCCAGTCGCGCCATCGAAGAGCCTGAATTCCAGGTCGTTCGCGAGCTTGAGGACATCGAAGTGCGGCAGTACGCCGCCTACACGGTTGCCCAAGTCATTGTGACCGGTCCGGCTGGCGAAGCTGGCAACCAGGCGTTCCCGATCCTGGCGGGCTACATCTTCGGCAAGAACAAGGGTGAGAGGAAGTTTGCGATGACGGCACCCGTCACGCAGGCTGCAGTGCCGATTAAGCTGGAGATGACCGCGCCGGTCACCCAGACCGCCATAGCCAGTGGATTCCTAGTGCAGTTTGTGTTGCCCAAAGGCGTGACGGTGGCCAGCGCGCCGGAGCCGCTGGATTCACGCGTTCAACTTCGCGAAGTGTCGCCCAGCCTGGTGGCCGTCATTCGGTACTCGGGGTTCTGGTCGGAGTCGAACTACAACGAACATCTGGCAAAGCTGCAGGCTGCACTGCGCGCTGGCGGCCTGGCATGGACAGGGGAGCCGGTCTACTCACGCTACAACGCGCCGTTCACGCCGTGGTTCATGCGGCGCAACGAGATCTGGCTGCATCTGACCAGCTGACCCTGATCCGCCAAGGGGTGCATGGCGCCGCCGATCGGCGACACCAATTTCATCGGTCGCGCAAACTGCGGTTTGCGCTGATCCTCACTCATCGGGCATGGCGGTCGGACTTTTAAGGAGCATGTCGGCCACAACCGGGTTCTTGCGACCGTCCGGTTCAGGCGCTCATATCTACGATTCGCACCTGCTGCGTAGCGACCAACCCGCCCGAGCGCACGGCATGAACCGCCGGCGAGGTCAGTCGCGTCTATCCATCACGTCGGCGTGCCATGGCGGCGGAGCGTCCATCTGTGGGTCGGCCTCTTGCTAGAAGTAGCCCACGGGACAGTGCGCCGTTCGGCGCGAGACTAGGCACCAATCAAAGAAGCCAACGAAAAAGATCCATTGCGCCAGCTCGATCAGTAGCCTCCCAAGCGCCGCGGGTCGCGCGATCCGGACGAGGGTCATCATGTGCATGCGCTCGTTCTCGGCCTATTCCCACAGCGTACGGATCCAACCATCATCGTCGACCAAGCGACGCAGGCACTGCTGGTGCGTGGCCGTCGCACCCACCATGCCCGGCACGGCGGCGACGGTCGATTTCGACAGTGTCGACCGGGTCGGAGCAGTTGGGTGTCGAACGTCGCGGGTCGGACTTGACGAGTTCACCCGATGACGGAAACCCTGCGCCAGTGGCTACATGGTGGCTACATGAAGCCCAGAAACAACAAAGCCCATCCGATCCGGTTGGGCTAAGTTGTTGATTCTTCTGGGGTGGCTGATGGGACTCGAACCCACGACAACAGGAATCACAATCCTGGACTCTACCAACTGAGCTACAGCCACCGTAGAAGCTTGAAATTATAGTCGGCGCCGCCTCACCGGGCCGGTGTCGACGCCGCGGCCTCGGCCACGTGCGGCTTGATCTCGGCCTTGTAGCGTGTCTTCAGCGCGGCGTAGTAGGCCTGCATCTCGGCACTGGCAATGGCCTGAGCGTACTGACTCTGCATGGTCTGCTCGTTGCCCAGAGCCGGATCGCGCGGCAACACCTGCGCGACCTTGGCCACGATGTAGCCCTGCTCGCCCAGGTCCACGCCCAGCGGCACCGGCAGCTTGCTGACATCGACGGCCAGCACTGCATCGATCAGGCTGCGCGGCACCCCCTGGGAGCCGGCACGGCCAATGGCCGCGGTCTCGGGCAGCGCGGTGTCGCCGGCTTTTTGCAGCTGCGCCAGCAGCGCCTGCCCTTCTTTCTTGGCCAACGCCGCGGCCTGCTGGCCTACCAGACGCTCGCGCACCTGGTCCTTCACCTCGGCCAACGGCAACGTGCGCGCCGGCAGGTATTCAACGATGCGCGCCGACGCCAGCTGGCTCGGCGCGACCTCGACCGCGTCGGTGTTGCGCTTGTTACGCACCGCGTCGTTGCCGAACACCGCTTCGAGCAGCTTGGCCGAGGCCAGCGGTCCGGCAGCCCCGGGCGCCGGCGTGCGCTGCACCGTGGCACTGCGCTTTTCGAGCTTGAGCTTGTCGATCGCCGGCTGCAGGCTGTCGGACTGCTCGTACACCGTGTTGGTGAATAGCTCGGCCGCCTCGGCATAGCGCTTTTGCGCCAGCTGCTTCTTCACCTCGGCCTCGATCTCGGCGCGCACCGCATCGAAGCTCTTCTTCTCGCCACCGCGCTGGCCAGTGAGCTGGATGATGTGATAACCGAACTCCGATTCGACGACGTTGCTGATTTCGCCCGGCTTCATCGCAAACACCGCGTCGTCGAAGGGCTTGACCATCGCGCCCCGGCCGAAATAGTCGAGGTCCCCGCCGCGCTCAGCGCTGCCCGGGTCGTCGCTGTTCTTCTTGGCCAGTTCGGCAAACTGACTCGGCGCCTTGCGCACCTGCTCGAGCAGCGCATCGGCCTTGGCCTTGGCTTTCTGCCGCTCGGCCGCGGCCATGTCCTTGTCAGCCTTGATCAGGATATGGCTGGCGCGGCGCTCCTCGGCCGCCGTGTAGCGGCTGGCGTTTTCGGCGTAATAGCGCTGCAACTCGTCGTCGCTGACCGTGACGCCCTTCTGCAGCGTCTGCAGGTCGAGTACGACGTAGTCGATCCGCGCCTGCTCGGGCGCGCGGAACAATGCCTCGTTGGCCTTGTAGAAGGCTTCGATTTCGGCGTCCGTCGGACTGACCTTGCTGCGATAGGCCTGCGTGTCGAAGCGCTGGAACTGCACCTGGCGACGCTGCAGCAATGCGTCGAGCGACGGGTCGACCACCGCCTTCGGCGCCACGGCCGTCCCGCCAATGCCCTGCAGCACCTGGCGCATGGCCAGGTCCTGGCGCAGGCTTTGCGCGAACACCTCGGAACTCATGCCCTGCGCGACCAGCAGGTCGCGGTTGACACTGCCATCGGGGTTGCGCAGCGCAGCAAACTGGGGGTCGGTGGCGAACACGCGCTGCAGCCGCTCGTCGCTGACGCCCATGTGCATGTGTTCCGACGCGGCCAGCAGCACCCGCTCGCGCACGATGCTGTCGAGCGTCTCGCGCCGCACCGCCGGGCTGTCGAGCAACTTGACGTCCACCGTCGGCATCTGCTGGCGGAAGCGCTCGATGTTGCGCTGGTGCGCGGCATCCCACTCCACCTGGGTAATGCCGCGGCCGTCGACTTCGGCCACCTTGGTGTTCGATGCGTCAGTGAAGCTGGAGTAGCCCTGCACGCCGAAGAAGACGAAGGACGGAAAGATCAGCAGCACCAGGATGCCCTGGAAAAGGCGGGTGTGCGAGCGGACGAAATCGAACATGGTGGGCCTTGGGCGCGCAGATTTCAGGATCGGGTCGTGATCGCCATGCAGCGCAAGCAAAGAAGGCGAACCGCGTCGGTTCGCCTTCGATCGACTTGCCGCGACCTGGTTCCGCCTGGCGGCACGCAGGGATGCGACGCGAGCCGGAATTCTAAGCCAGCGTGCCGCGCGCGGGACCCGGCATCCGGGGGTGGTGGGTGCTGACGGGCTCGAACCGCCGACCTACGCCTTGTAAGGGCGCCGCTCTACCAACTGAGCTAAGCACCCTGGACCGGTGCCGCGAGGATTACTTCAGCGCGTCCTTGAGCGCCTTGCCCGGCTTGAACTTCGGCACCTTGGCGGCCTTGATCTTGATGGCCGCACCGGTGCGCGGATTGCGGCCGGTACGCGCCGCACGCTTGGTCACAGCGAAGGTGCCGAAGCCGACGATCGTGACACTGCCGCTCTTCTTCAGCGTGGTCTTCACGCCGCCGACGATCGCGTCCAGCGCACGTGTCGCCGCGGCCTTGGAGATGTCGGCCTGGCTGGCAATGTGTTCGATCAGATCCGACTTGTTCATTCAGTTACCCCTCTTGCTATGTTCTGGAGAGTCCAGGTTGGATGGTGGGTGAGGTCTGCGTCGCGCCCCGCGCCTGTGCGTGAAAGATTACAGCCCTGCGAATTCGCAGTGTCAAGACCGCGGCCGATTCTATTCGCAAACACCCCGCGACCAAGGGGTCGCTTCGCGTGCTTACACCCTTGACAAGCGCCGTGTGCAGCCCTAATTGCTGCCGACGATTTGAGCCAACGCAAGTCCGACGTCGACCGTGCCGGCGTCACCACCGATGTCGGCAGTACGTGGTGCATGCGGGTCGGACAGCAACGCCTCGATGGCGCCGACGATGCGGTCGTGAGCATCGCGGTGGCCCAGGAAGTCGAGCATCAGCGCAGCCGACCAGACCATCGCGATCGGGTTGGCGATGCCGCGCCCGGCGATGTCCGGGGCCGAGCCGTGCACTGGTTCGAACAGCGACGGCCAGGCGCGAGTCGGGTTGATGTTGGCCGACGGCGCGATGCCGATGGTGCCGGTGCAGGCCGGGCCCAGGTCGGACAGGATGTCGCCGAACAGGTTGCTCGCCACCACCACGTCGAAGTGCTGCGGCCGCTGCACGAAATGCGCCGTCAGGATGTCGATGTGGAAGCGATCGACGCTGACATCCGGATACGACTTCGCCATCGCCTCGACACGTTCGTCCCAGTACGGCATGGTGATCGAGATGCCGTTGCTCTTGGTGGCCGAGGTCAGCTTGCGCCGCGGCCGCTGCATCGCCGCATCGAAGGCAAATTTCAGCACCCGGTCGACACCGATGCGCGACATGATGGTCTGTTGCATGACGATCTCGCGCTCGCTGCCTTCGTACATGCGCCCGCCGATGCTGGAGTACTCACCCTCGGTGTTTTCGCGCACGATCAGCATGTCGATGTCGCCCGGCTTCAGCGGCTGGCCCCGGCGGTCGACCAAGGGCGAGCGGATGCCCGGCATCAGTCGCGCCGGGCGCAGGTTCACGTACTGGTCGAAGTCGCGGCGAAACTTCAGCAGCGAGCCCCACAGCGAAACATGGTCCGGCACGGTTGCCGGCCAGCCGATGGCGCCGAAGAAGATGGCATCGTGACCGCCGATGCGCTCCTTCCAGTCGGGGGGCATCATCTCGCCATGCCGGGCGTAGTAGTCGCAATTGGCGAAGTCGAACGTGTCGACCTGCAGGCTGATGCCGTGGCGCCGCGCCGCGGCATCCAGTGCGCGCAGGCCCTCGGGCATGACTTCCTTGCCGATGCCGTCGCCGGCGATCACCGCGATGCGATGGGTGCTCATGGGTTGCTCTCCTTGCGGGCTGGATCTTGCCTGAGCGGCGCGCGCACCACCAGCCCGACTCCCAGTGCCGCCAGCGCCAGGCCGGCCAGCACCAGCGGCGTCAGCAGTTCGTCGAACAGCAGCCAGCCCAGCAAAGCGGTACAGGGCGGCACCAGGTACATCAGGCTGGTGACGCGGGTGGCCGCACCGCGCTGCACCATCACGTACAGCAGCGAGCTACCGCCCAGCGTCAGCACCAGCACCGACCAGGCCATTGCACCCAGCAACGCCGGCTGCGGCTGAACCGCTTCGGTCTCCAGCAGGGCCAGCGGCAGCACCACGACAAAGGCTGCCATCAACTGCACGGTACTGGCGCTGCGCACGTCGCAGGGCGCGACGAAGCGCTTCTGGTACAGCGTGCCGATGGTGATGGCCAGCAGCGCCATCAGGCACAGCGCCAGGTTCTGCGCCGTCACCTCGCCCTGGCCGAGTTTGTTCCACACCACCAGCACCAGCCCGGCCAGGCCGAGCCCCAGGCCCAGCCACTGGCGCGGAGCGACATGGCGTTCCTGGCCAATGGTGTCGACGCCGCGAAGTTTGAAGGCGACGACACCGCGTTGGGCCGCCGGCGCCGCTGGCGCCCTGGGGGCCGTCGTTGCAACCCAAAATGCTGTCAGCACCGGCTGCAGGCCAACGATCAACGCCGACGTGCCGGCGCCGATGCCCAGCTTGATGGCGCTCCATACTCCGCCCAGATAACCGGCATGGGTCAGCGCGCCGATGACGGCCAGATGGAACCACTGTGCCCGACCCTTCGGCCAGGCGGCGCGCGAGAGCAGCACCCATATGCCGAAGGCCAGCACCGACAGCGCGAAACGCCAGGCCAGAAAGCGCATCGCCGGTGCATGGGGCATGCCGAAGCGCGCGACCACGAAGCCGGTGCTCCAGATGAGCACGAATACCACCGGCATCACCACTGCCAGGTCGGCCTGACGGTTCGATGCCGTCATCGCACCTTGGCGCGGATCTCGGGCATGGCCTTGCGCATGTAGTACACCATCGACCAGATGGTCAGGAAACTGGCGATGTATATCAGCGCAGTCCCCCACAGGCGCGTGTCGATCACGCCGAATAATGCACCGTCGAAGAGCAGGAAGGGAATCGCCACCATCTGCACCACGGTCTTGAGCTTGCCGAGCATGCTGACGGCGACGCTGCGCGAGGCGCCGATCTGCGCCATCCATTCGCGCAGTGCCGAAATGGCGATCTCCCGGCCAATGATGATGAAGGCCACCAGCGCATTGACACGGTCCAACTGCAGCAGGATCAGCAGTGCTGCACAGACCAGGAACTTGTCGGCCACCGGATCGAGAAAGGCGCCGAAGGACGAGGTCTGGTTCATGCGCCGCGCCAGCCAGCCGTCGAGCCAGTCGGTCAACGCCACGACGATGAACAGCACCGTGGCCAACCAGTTCCGCGTGGGACCGTCCAGCGGTAGGTAGAACACGCCGACGACCAAGGGGATCGCGATGATTCGCGCCCAGGTCAGCAGTGTCGGGATCGTGAAGAACATCGGGGCATTGTGCCCCGAGACGCAGCGCGCAAAGCCGCGCGGTCCGTCAATGGAGCGCGCGGTAGATCGTCTCGGCCAGTTCGCGCGAGATGCCGTCCACCGCCGCCAGGTCGTCGACGCCGGCGTTGGCCACACCGCGCACGCCACCGAAGCGCTGCAGCAGCAGCGCGCGCTTCTTAGGTCCGACACCGGCAATGTCTTCCAGCCGGCTGCCGCCGGTGCGCACGCTGGCGCGCCGTGCGCGCATGCCGGTGATGGCGAAGCGGTGCGCCTCATCGCGGATCTGCGCCACCAACATCAGGGCCGCCGAATCGTGGCCCAGCGACACCTTCGGCCGGCCGTCGGCAAAGACCAGTTCCTCCAGCCCGACCTTGCGGCCCTCGCCCTTTTCCACGCCGACGATCAGTGACAGGTCCAGCCCCAGTTCCTCGAAGACCTCGCGCGCCACGCCGACCTGGCCGCGCCCACCGTCCACCAGCACCAGGTCGGGCAGCCGCGCGGCGCCGGGTGCCGCTTCGCTGGATTGAAGCGCCTCGGCCAGCTTGGCATAGCGCCGCGTCAGCACCTGGCGCATCGCCGCATAGTCGTCGCCGCCGGTCACGGCCGTGATGTTGAAGCGCCGGTACTGGCTGTTCTGCATGCGGTGGTCTTCATAGACCACGCAGGAGGCCTGCGTCGCCTCGCCGGCCGTGTGGCTGATGTCGAAGCATTCGATGCGGAAGCGGTCCGGGTCGGGCAGGTCGATGTCCAGCGCCTCGGCCAGCGCCCGAGTGCGTTCGCGCTGCGAGCCTTCCTCGGCCAGCAGCCGGGCCAGCGCGATGCCGGCGCCCTTGTTGGCCATGTCCAGCCAGATGCGCCGCTGCTCGCGCGGCTGGTGCACCGCGCGCACGCGCTGGCCGGCCTGATTTGCCAGCGCTTCGATCAAGGCATCGTCGACCGCATGGCTCAGCACCAGCAGCGGCGGCACGGCCTGGCCGAGGTAGTGCTGGGCGATGAAGGCTTCCAGCACCTGCTGTTCGGTGCTGCGCGCGTCGACGGCTTCGCTGTCGTCGGCCAGCGCTATGCCGGCGGCCTCGTCCACATGCGCAGGGAAGTACGCGCGGTCGCCCAGGTGGCGGCTGCCGCGCACCATGGCCAGGTTGACGCAGGCGCGGCCGCCAGACACGCGCACCGCCAGGATGTCGACGTCGCGGTCGCTGGCCGACAGGCTGCTTTCGTCCATCGACTGCTGGTGCAGCACGCGCGACAGTGCGCCGATGCGGTCGCGCCATTCCGCCGCCTTCTCGTAGTCCAGCGCTTCGGCGCAGGCCGTCATCTGCTGTTGCAGCTCGTCGATCACCTGCTGCGGCTCGCCGAGCAGGAAGCGTTCGGCATTGCGCACGTCCAGCGCGTAGTCGGCCTGCGACACCAGGCCGACGCAAGGGCCCGAGCAGCGCCGGATCTGGTACAGCAGGCAGGGCCGCGAGCGGTTGGCGAAGACCGTGTCTTCGCAAGTGCGCAGGCGGAACACCTTCTGGATCAGGTGGATCGTCTCCTTCACCGCCCAGGCGCCCGGGTATGGGCCAAAGTAGCGGTGCTTGCGGTCGACGCTGCCGCGGTAGTAGGCCACGCGCGGGAAGCGCGCCGCCTGCGTCGCCGCTTCAGCGCCTGGCGCGCCGGTAATCTTCAGGTAGGGGTAGCTCTTGTCGTCGCGGAACAGGATGTTGAACTTGGGGTTCAACGTCTTGATCAGGTTGTTCTCGAGCAGCAGCGCCTCGGCCTCGGTGCGCACCACCGTGGTCTCCAGCCGCGCGATGCGCGTCACCATGTGGCCGATGCGGGTGCCGCCGTGGTCCTTGTGGAAGTAGCTGGAGACGCGCTTCTTCAGGTTGCGCGCCTTGCCGACGTACAGGACCTCGTCGCGCGTGTCGAAGTAGCGGTACACGCCGGGCAGGCCGGGCAGCGCCGCCACCTCGGCCAGCAGCCGCTCACGCTGGGCATCGGCAGGGTTCACGGTCGGTTCCATCGGGGTGGATTTTGCGGCCTTCGATAATCGCGCCGATGCACTGGGACCTGTTCTGCCGCGTCATCGACAACTTCGGCGACGTCGGCGTGTGCTGGCGGCTGGCGGCCGATCTGGGCGCGCGCGGCCAGTCGGTGCGGCTGTGGATCGACGACCCGTCGGCCCTGACCTGGATGGCGCCTGGAGGTGCACCCGGGGTCGAGGTGCTTCGCTGGACTGCCGACACCGTCGTGCCCGAGGCCGGCGATTTGGTGATCGAGGCCTTCGGCTGCGACCCTCCGCCGGCCTTCGTGGCCCGCATGGCGCTCCGCCACAGGCCGCCGCTGTGGATCAACCTGGAGTACCTCAGTGCCGAAGTCCATGTGCGGCGCAGCCATGGCCTGCGCTCGCCGCAGCTCGGCGGGCCGGGGCAAGGCCTCGACAAATGGTTCTTCTACCCAGGTTTCGAGGCCGGCACCGGCGGGCTGATCCGGGAGCCGAGCCTGATGGACGAGCGCGGACGCTTCGACGGCCACGCCTGGCTGCAAGCCCGCGGCATGGCACCCCGACCTGGTGAGCGGGTAACAAGCCTGTTCTGCTACGCGAGCGCCCCGATCGGCGCGCTGCTGCAGGCGCTTGCCGCGGCGCCGACGCTGCTGCTGGTGACGCCAGGTGCCGCCACCCAGGCGCTGCAGGCAGCGCTGGCGCGCCAACCAGCCCCGGCCACGCTGCGCTGCATCGCCCTGCCCTGGCTGACCCAGCCTGACTACGACCGGCTGCTGTGGGCCTGCGATATGAACTTCGTGCGCGGCGAGGATTCCTTCGTGCGCGCACAGTGGGCCGGCGCGCCGTTCGTCTGGCAGATCTACCCACAGCACGACGCCGCCCACGTCGCGAAGCTGGATGCCTTTCTGGGACTGATGCTGCGGGATGCCGAAGCGGGCCTGGGCCCGTCCGTGCGCAGCCTGTGGCGCGTCTGGAACGGCCTGCAGGACGGGGCGCTGGCGCTGCCGCCGCACGGGCCGTGGCAAACGCAAGTGCTGGCCTGGCGCGAGCGGCTGCTGACCCAGCCCGACCTGGTCACCCAACTGCTCGGATTCGCGACCGAAAGAGGCTAAAATCATCAGCTTTGCGCGCCGGCGATGGCTCCCTCGGGGCCCGGGCGACAAGCCTGCCGCCTTCGACTGAAGCCGGAACTTCGGGCGCGCCTACAGCCTCTATACGGAATTTGCTATGAAACTCGCTCAGGAAATTCGCGCCGGCAACGTCATCATGCAGGGCAAGGACCCGATGGTCGTGCTCAAGACCGAATACAGCCGCGGCGGCCGTAACTCGGCCACGGTGCGCATGAAGCTGAAGAACCTGCTCAACGCCTCAGGCACCGAACTGGTATTCAAGGCCGACGACAAGATGGACCAGATCGTGCTGGACAAGAAGGAGTGCACCTACTCCTACTTCGCCGACCCGATGTACGCCTTCATGGACGCCGAGTACAACCAGTTCGAGGTCGAGGCTGAGAACATGGGCGACGCCATCCAGTACCTGGAAGACGCGATGCCGGTGGAAGTGGTGTTCTACGACGGCAAGGCGATCTCGGTCGAGTTGCCCACCACCGTCGTGCGCGAGATCATCTACACCGAGCCGGCTGTCAAGGGCGACACCTCGGGCAAGGTGATGAAGCCGGCCAAGCTGGCCACTGGGCTGGAAGTCCTGGTGCCGCTGTTCGTCGAGACCGGCGACAAGATCGAGATCGATACGCGCACCAACGAGTACAAGAAGCGCGTCTGACCGGCGCCGGCAGGCGCTGCATCGGTGGAGGGCTGGCGATGATCGACCACATGACCTTGCGCGTCAGTGACATGGCGCGCAGCCGAGCCTTCTATGCCGCGGCGCTGGCGCCGTTGGGCTACACGCCCTTTTTCGAGCAACGCTTCGACGACACGCTGATCGTCGGCCTGGGCCAGGCCGACCCGACCAAGACCGGCGCCGCCAGGATCGACACCTGGCTGATGCAGGGGCCGTCGCAGCACGGTGGCCCAGACGTCACCCGCGGCTGCCACCTGTGCTGGACGGCGCCCGACCGCGCGGCGGTCGATGCCTTCCCTGCCGCAGCGTTGGCCGCCGGCAGTACCGGCAACGGTGCGCCCGGGCTGCGGCCGCACTACCACGCGCATTCCTACGGCGCCTTCGTGCTCGACCCAGACGGCAACAACATCGAAGCCGTGTGCCACGCTCCCGCGTGAGCTCCATTGGGCCAGCGTCGATCAGCGACGCCTTCGACTTCCTGGCCGCGGTGCGGGCGCCGTTTCGCATGCAGCCTGGGCTGCGCCGCCTGGCCGAGGACTCGCACCAACTGCACCCCAATGCGCCTGACAGCCGCCATCTGCTGGAAAAGCTGCAGGCCCTGGCCACACCGGCGCCTTCGGCCCTGCAATGTGTGGCAGGCTACGACCCGCGGCCGGGGCTGCATGCGCTGGCTGCTCATGCCGCGGCCGAACATCCCACCGCCTTCGCCTGGGACGGCCGCACCGCCTACGCGCGGGCGTTGGGCTGGTCGGTGTGCGACGACGACGCGCGGCCGATCGGTGCTGCGCCGATGGCCGAGGTCGGCTGCTGCCTTTCCCAGCTTCCGCCAGCGTGGCGGCTGGCCGGCTTGTTGTCGCTGGCCTTCGCCGAGGACTTTGCGTTGATCGATGGCCGCACGGCGCAGATTCCCTGGCTGGCGGTGGCCCTGCCCTCGCACTGGGCGCCGGAACAGAAGGTCGGCCTGCACTTTGCGCAGGTGCATGCACCGGTGGCCGACAACAGCGTGCTGCTGGCCGCGGGCAACGCATTGGCCCGGCTGGTCAGCGCACCCACGCGCTGGGAGCGCTTCGTCTGGACCGTGACGCCGCGGCCGACGCTCAACGCCCACCCTGCCCTGCAGCCGGCCGCCCAGTGGCGTGCA
>Ga0105103_10001025_pt1 | contig 15794 bp, 16 predicted proteins | sample PPLLaktember2015_2_FD_79107 | JGI IMG/M metagenome (GOLD analysis project Ga0105103, IMG submission 79107) | Freshwater sediment microbial communities from Prairie Pothole Lake near Jamestown, North Dakota, USA - PPLs Lake P7 Core (6) Depth... | ecosystem: Environmental > Aquatic > Freshwater >...
AAAAGACTTTTCCATAAACGTTAGGTGGGTGAGAAAAGCAGGACAAGGTGGACAGGCGAGAAAGGAGAAAACTGTGACTATGCGATACGGGGTGAGCTCAGAAAAAGAAAGGGCGCTACTGGAGAAGATGGAGCATCTCGGCATTCGTGAAGAGGATATCGTTGAGCGGTTTATCCGTTCCCGTGGACATGGAGGCCAGAATGTTAACAAAGTTTCAACGTGTGTTTATCTGAAGCACCTTCCTACGGGTATTGAAGTTAAGTGCCAACAGGAACGATCCCAGGCATTGAACCGTTTTTTTGCGCGTCGTGTCCTGATCCAGAAGATAGAGGACCAGGTCCTTGGCAGGGAGAGCGAAGAACAACAACGTATTGCAAAGATCAAGCGACAAAAACGAAAACGCTCAAAGCGCGCACAGGAAAAGGTACTCCACTTGAAGCACATTCAATCAGAAAAGAAAAAGACGCGTTCTCAAAAACCGGATCTATCGGAATATTAAAAAATCCAAGCGACAGGCGCTGTGCGATGGGCTATTGGGGGAGCAGAAAAATTACAAACACCACAGGGTGATGCTTTCATTTCTTAAAGAGGTGGCGATTTTCGGCGATAAAGATTGTATTACTTATGGCTACCCGCTCACCCTTCGACACCAAAACTCTAAAAAAAACAGCATCACCTTTCGCTGATTGCTATCCCGATTCTTTAGCAGAAATATTGGCAGTCCTCATCGCTCACTTCGAAAGGCATAAGAGCGCCAGTAGTTCACTGGGCGAGGAGTTCGAAGAGGCATTGCTCCGTGGATATATAACCGACGCCTCATCTCTCTTGACCACCCATGGAGGAACAGGTATTCAGTCATCTGGCAAGGTTTTACAAGCATATTTTCATAATGGTAAGGATGCTGTGAGGGCTGCGATTGCCCTGCAACATTCTATTGAAGTCTTTAATGCCGGAAAAGGTCTTCAGAATCGGCTTCACATGAAAGCTGGCATTGATTATGGCGAGATCATTCGCGATACAAATGACTTACACGGTTCTGCAGCTGAAACGGCACGACTTCTGAGCAATGTTGCCAGTCCTGATGAGATTTGCGTTTCATGGCAGGTATATAATCTCTCAAGGGACCTTCCAACTGTTCATTTTGAGATAGTCCATTCATGGAACAAGAAAAATATTCCCGAAGGATTTGAGATTTATCGAATCGCCTGGGACACTACCCACGAAGCAGGCGCCCTAACCTATCCAATCCTTTGTTTTCGGCCGGTATGGAAACTCTGGGATCAAGGCTTTGCTGATATATGGGAGGATCTCATAAATACTCGCCACACCCTTTGGGGTGGAGAACAGCATAGAGAAGAAATACTCGACGATAAATCGATTGTCCTTATCCTTAAACGCGTAGAATCAATTGTGCCTCTCTCCATGGCAGTTAGTGCGTTTCTCAGAAAAAAAATTGAAAATTCCTCTTCTGGCCTCATCCCTATTCAAATCATTGCAGACATTGGACCTTATGGAGAAGGTTGGAAAGCAGAAACAAGTGGCCTTCCTGCACAATGGGAAAAATTAAATCCAGGATATCTCTATATTTCTGAGCATGCGTACAATCCACTACAACAAAAAACTGAGATTCCAGGGAGCGCAATACAACGCTTCTACAATGATCAGCCATTCTATCAGGTTGCCCTTGACAGTGAGTTACCTTCTCAGGAAAGAAAACGCTTTCTCTACCAGAAAGCCCTGGTTCAGGGAGACTTTCTTCCCTGTTTTTATTGTGGTGACAAAAAACACCAGCCCATCAAGTGTCCATCAAAAAATATTCCTGAAACTACCAATGGTCTTAAGCAATTGGGATATCTTTCCATGGATGAGCTCAATAATATTTTCTATCATCACATCATTGGAGAGAACGGAAACAAACAGAACGAACATAGCGTGAATCTCCTAACAGAGGGTTCTCTTGGCCTTGCAGCAAGTGGTTTTTTTGAATTAAAAAGAATTTTTCAACTTAGATTCTTCCGATCATTCTGGAATACCACAAACGAGGAGTGGGGCCAGGTCCGTAAAAACCGAAACCAGAGCGAAGGCGGTCTCATCTGGCTGGCACAGGATTCGTTGCGTGTTTCGGAATTAACGAAAGCTGAATCTATGCTTTCAAGCGCCATGGATAAGTACCCGCTCGACTATAGAGTTTATGTTGCATCTGGTTTTCTTCACATTGAAAAAGGTAACCTTTCCAAGGCAGAGTATTATTTTTCCGAGGCTTGCACTGTCGCAAAGACTAATGTGCAAAAGGCATTTACCCTTCTTCTTCTTTCGCGATTATACTGGATTGCCGGTAATCTGGAAAAAGCTTATGAGAAAGTCCAACGGGTTTTCGCTCTGAATGTAGACTCCGTTGATGCTATTTATCAGGATATCGTGTTCAAGTTTCTTCAAGGAAAAGAGAAGTTTGCCTGCCAGCGCTTATCAAAGCTCGTCCAGGAAGATAGGGAGTATTTTGTGGCCTCATTAATCGATCCAGAACTTGCTCCCTTTAGTCATATCATAGGGGATACTCTTGGAATCATCCTTGATCGGGCCAGGAAAGAGGCGCAATCTGCAGTGTCGGATGCAGACAATGAATATACTCTCTCGAAGGTTGCTCTTGGAAAAACTGACATAAATGACATACAACTCCTCTTTACCAAGATTGATCAATTTTTAAATAAAGACTGTTATTTCGGATACCTAGATATTATTGATCACTGCAATTCTATTATTGCTACATGCAGAAAAAGCACAATACACAGAAGAAGAGAAATATGGGGAATATTCCGGGTTCTGAACAAGCGCCTTGATGCAAATATGAAGTTTGTTGAGTCATACCCATATAAGGGCATGGTGCGTTCATACCGGGATCAATTGCTCCAAGCCAGGGCGAAAATTCACCATGTTCAAAACATCGGACCTTCCCTTTCCCAAGAGCAAATGGTGGCATATCACAATCTCCACAAGGAACTCACGGGTGATTGGGGCAGGCTTGAATCAAAGCTCAGAAGGCTTGATTATTTTCTCCATCTATGTAAAGGGGTTCTGCGCTTTCTGAGATGGAGCGGCATATTTATGGCTATTGTCTGGTTTTTTGACCTTTGCGTTTTCCCATTGATCATTTACTACCTGAATGCTTTTCTATCAGGTTTTGATATTTCAACAATCCCGAATGTCTGGTTCTACCAGAAAAATTTTCTCCTCTTTGGAAGCCTCGTGGGAATGGGCGTTTCGCTGATTATCACGATAAAAAGCTTTTTCAAAAAGTAAATGCACAAGACACGGTTATGGTTATGGGCAATGGGTTATGGATTTAAACCCCGGCCTATGGCCTATTGCCCCTCGCCTGTTTATTTTCAAACCTCAAACATTCTACACCTGATAATTTATAGACCATTATTGAGGGTATCTCCGCGCTCTTAAAACCCATTGCCTTGCATCCCTTTGGATAGTGTTTATCCCATGTTATATAGAAGTGAACGCATTTTTTACATTCAATGGCTTTTTTGCTTTTCTCTTTTTGCATAAGATATTAGGCAATATAACACACTTACTTTTTTATTTTCATTCATCATTCTAACATACTGATGTAAGGTCATTACAATTCTGGTATAATAGCGTCAAAGAATAAACGATACAGGTGAAAGACATGGACTCAACCACCCTCGCAGAACTGCTCCTCGTTTCTCTATACGATCTTGCCGAAGAACAGCCCCATGGCTACTTCTTTTTTCAACTTGACGAAATAGGAACACGACTGGGGGCAACGGACATGGGACAAATGATCAAAGCTGTCCAGATCCTCGAAACCAGAGGGTTCGCCATGCTTTCTGTGGGCCCTTGGTCTGCCTTGAGTGCTATGATCAGCAGCGATGGGATTTCCTTTGTGGAGAATGGAGGCGAAACTGGTTTAATCAAAGCATACCGCAGCAACCCCCGGGAGATTATCGATATTGTCAGCAGGGAAGTCCAGGCGCCATCTGAATCTGTACAGAATTTTTCACAGGAAGTTATGCCTGAAAAAGCACAGGATTTATCGCTGAATGAAATGATACACACAAATCTTTCCCGAATTGACTTTGTCCTGTTCAATGATCCATCAATAGAAACCTCTGCCCGTGAGGACGCAATAAAGGATCTTGAAAGCCTAAAGATTCAACTATCGAGGAACTCTCGGAATTGGCGTCTTATTGAGATGCTTTTGGATGCCCTTGCTGAAATTCCATCGCTCCTGCCAGGTCTCAAAGAACTTGCACTCGTTCTAAAAAAACTCGAATGATTTGTATCTCACGCTATGTACCTGATGAGATACATAGCGTGAGGAAATAACTTTTGGGAGGAAGCTGTGCCGTTTAAATTGGATCATATAGGTTTCGTTGTAGAAAACATCATTAAAGTTAAAGAATTATTTGGCATAATAGGCCTCGATACCGGCACAGAAGCTGTGGTTAATCCACTGCAAAAGGTTTCTGCATCCTTTGTGAATGTTGGGGAGAGAGACAACATATATATTGAACTCCTGGAACCGGTATCGGATGATTCGCCCATAAGCAATTTCCTCCAGAAAAGAGGCGGTGGTCTCCACCATCTATGCTTCGAGGTCGATGACATAGAAAAAACAACCCAAGAACTCAACGCAAAAGGGTTTCGGATGGTAGTACCACCTGAAGACTGCGCGGCATATGACGAAAACCTTAAGAGAGAGTGCCAAGACTCAACAAAGATAGCTTTTTTTATTATCTCGAAAGGGGTTCTCATAGAATTGATAGAGAAAGGACGGTAACAGCTTATAGCTGTAAGCCAATAGCTCATAGGTAACTTTTTGTAAAATTCACTGATTGATCCGTGAAAACTATAGAGAGAAGGTTTGGGCACTAAAGACTCAACCGCAAACAACTCGCAACTCGCAACCTCAATCCAGGGAACCCTGCGCCAACAGAACGGTGGGCACTCGGATCAAAAGAATAGACCATCTTACCTGAGCATCTTTACATCTCGGCGCATGGCAGCCATGCTTCTTTTGGGGTTTGCCTCAGGGTTACCCCTTCCCCTGACAGGGGGAACTCTTCAGGCTTGGCTGACAGTTGCCGGCGTTGACCTTAAGACAATTGGCATTTTTTCTCTTGTTGGGGTGCCATACATTATAAAATTTATCTGGTCACCGCTTATGGATCGATTTGTACCAATGTGGCTGGGGAGAAGACGTGGATGGATTCTTCCTATCCAACTTGTATTACTGTGCGGTATTGCTCTTATAGGATTCTTGCAACCTACAATCGCGCCCTTGACGCTTGGTGTTCTTGCTTTCTTCGTTGCGTTTACCTCTGCCTCCCAGGATATTGTAATCGATGCATACAGAACCGATGTTCTTTATGAAAAGGAACGGGGCATCGGGGCTGCAACGTTTGTGCTTGGATACCGGATTGCTATGCTCATAGCAGGTGCTCTTGCCCTCATTATGTCTGACCACATAGGATGGCAGAATACCTATCTTATTATGGCTGCGATTATGGTTGTTGGCGTTTTCGGTACCTTTGTCGGGCCTGAGCCTCAAGGAGATATTACTCCTCCAAAAACCCTTAAGGAGGCGGTATGGGGACCACTTCAGGATTTTATTTCCCATCGATTCGCGCTGTCCATGATTTTCCTGATTGTTCTATACAAACTGGGTGATGCCTATGCAGGTACCATGACAACCACCTTCTTACTGAGGGGCGCTGGTTTTTCTCCAACAGAAGTTGGCACCATTAACAAGGGGATGGGTCTCATAGCAACAATTGTGGGTGCTCTATTCGGCGGAACACTCATGGTAAAACTTGGCCTTTTTCGCTCCCTCATGATATTTGGTTTTTTCCAGATGGTATCCAACCTCTCCTTCATGATACTTGCATGGCTGGGGAAAAGCTACGGGGTAATGATCTTTGCTGTGGCCTTTGAAAACCTCTGTGGCGGAATGGGCACTTCGGCTTTTGTTGCTCTTCTCATGGCTTTATGCAACAAAAAATACAGCGCGACCCAATTCGCTCTTCTCTCATCTCTATCGGCATTCGGGCGGGTATTGATATCTCCGAGCTCGGGTTATGTCATCAATATAACGGGTTGGGCGATGTTTTTCTTTATTACAACACTGACTGCCCTTCCAGGCCTGTGGCTTCTTTGGAAGCTGAGGCGCGAAGTGGACAGTTTGAAAAACTCATAGTTGATAGCTGTCAGCTCTTAGCAACAGCAACGTCTTATTCTTCCCGCTTCTTACTTTTTGCTTTTCACTATCTATATGCCTATGGCCTATTTTCCATGTTTCGAGGTCTCAAAACAATAACACCAGGCCTACCAACCATATATGTTAGAAATTCCTGGTCAATAACCTTCCGGTATCCAGCAAGCGATGAGGCATGGCGAAGAAATGTTGTGCCTTTGCTCTTGATGATTATTCCAACATGGGTTACATCAAGGCCGGCATTATCAGTATAGATTCCAATATAGTCACCTGTTCTTAGCTTCCGTATAATAGGCTCATTGAGGGCGCTGGCAGGGAGATAGTTAATTGTGCGCTCCATAGGGATTATGCCAGGGAGATACAGAGTTCCATTTTCCTTTACATTTAACATCTTTTGAGTGGATTGTGTTTGTCTTCCGCCCACTTTCACTGTGGCATTTTCTATAAGGTCTCGGTTGAAGACACTCCAATCGGAGAAGAAATGGTTTCGATAATCAAACGAGATAATACCAAATCTGTAACGAATATGGATGAGATTGTTTGTGAATGCAGAAAAGGAATCGGAAACGCGTAATGCCTCCACATAATCAATAAAGGTAAAGCAATCCACTCCCGAGAGATTCACAACAAGCACTTCGTGTGTCTTTTCATTCCCAATAAGCGTGCCTTCACTGTATTGTGTTCCAAGAAATTGTCGTGAGATGAAATCAATTTTTCGACCTATTCGATTGACTTGAGAGGCTTTCGTCATAATATTTTCAAGCGTATCCTGATCCCATTTACCGAGTTTGATCTCTTCTTTCTTGTCTTTTGACCTCATTTCCCCAATCATAATGCAAATGTAGTATATCTGTGCAATGTTTACAATGAAAACCTTATATCCAGGTTGATGAAATTTCTGTTATGATAATACTATGAAGATTATTGACATACACACCCACGGTCTTGGCGGATACGATACGCGCACAATTAACCCTGATGACATCCTGAAGATAGCGAAACTTCATGGGGCACAGGGCATTACCGATATCGTCCCTACTATCTATCCCGGGTCTATTGCTGTAATGAGAAAACATATGACGTCCGTAAAGGAATCAATTGAAAGGCAGCGTTTAGCTCTAAGCGAACAGCGATCAGTGGCAACTAATTCAAAATTCAAAACTAAAAATTTAAAATCCGCGAGAATCGCGGGCATTCACCTTGAGGGTCCATTTCTTAATCCCTCGAAAGCAGGGGCACTTGACGGAACATCTTTTCAAAAACCTTCTGAAAAAATATGGAAAAGTATGATTGAAGGTTTTGAAGACATAGTCAAGATTGTTACGATTTCGCCAGAATTGAAAGGGGCTCAACGTCTTATTAAAACAATCTCAAACATGGGAATAGCTGTATCCCTGGGACATTCAGATGCCACATATGAAGAGACGAAAAAGGCATTTCAAGCTGGAGCGAGGGGCATTACACACCTTTTTAATGCAATGAGGGGTTTACATCATAGAGAACCTGGTATTGCAGGCTTCGGGCTTATGAATCCGGGCATATACGTTGAGGTGATCGCAGATTCCCTGCATCTTAATGACCAAACGATTGAACTCATCTATAAAGTGAAAGATCCTGAGAAAATTATTATCGTTTCTGATTCGGTCAAAGAAACGAAAACTGCATTACCGAATCAGCCTATCCAGGACAATACCGGTACCCTTCAGGGTGGGAGCTTGACCATTATTGAATCAGCAACAAGACTCATAGGTCTTGGTTTTGATAGAGACAAGGTTATGGCTTGTATCAGCGCCAATCCATGCTCCTATCTCCTGTCGTCAAGTCAGTAAAGTTTCACATGGGATGATAACCACATCCCAATCTTTAGCCTTCAACGCTCCCCTAAACGCTTACGCCAAGAACCGGAAAGAGATATGAGGGAAGGTTGGCATTGTCACGCCACCATAGACGGGAAATGCAGATCCTTGAAAAAATATAAGAAAACTAAGAAATCCCAAGACCATAAAAATCACGCTGAACAGCTTTTTTGACCAATCCATGTTTAGCATAAATTGGATGAAGATTATTGCAGCAAAAACGAGACAATACGGACAGTAGGTATTATGTACAACCTGATATCCAATGAGAAAGAACTCAACGCCCATGCCGGCAGAGAGAAGCATAAGGACAATGAGATTTTTTTTGAGTATATTGAACACAATCAATATGGCCACGTACGCTATGCCCAGGTATTGGAGATCAATTCCGAAGATACCTCCCTGGAGGTACGTGCACGTATCTCCACAAAGAGTATAAAAAATAACAACACCCACCCCTACGAGGAGGAGAATAATGTTGACCACATATCGCTTTGTGAGAAGCCATTGCATGGTTTTATCTTCCACCGCTATTCGTGCTGATTATACACTAAGTCATAGGGTAATTTCTATGCTTTGGCCTTTGTATTATCCTGAATTTTTACAGAGAGGTTGTGTAATTCCCTGTTGATAATTTCGTTTCTCTACCATAAGATAAACACTAATTTGCACAATCGAGGAGGATCCCATGACAAGACTCATTATGTGTATCGTAGTTGTTGCTTTCTTTATTCTGCCTATCGTTTCTGCACAGGGCGCTGAAAAACCTACAGGTCTTGCCATAGACGTCGAGGTTCTTTTTGAGAAAAAATGCAGTGCATGCCATAGCTTTAAGAAAGCAACGGATCAGAAAAAGGCTCAGGCTGAATGGACCGAAACTGTGATGCGCATGAAGAATAAGAATGGAGCCCCGGTCAATGGTGAAGAAGCAAAGATCATCATTGAGTATTTAGCGAAGAATTACGGAAAGTAAAAAGATAGGTGATAGGCAACGGGCTGTGGAAGAAACGGATACGTTCCTTCTCTTCATTCACACATTTACACATATGCTGGTTATCCGGGAAGCAATAGCTTGATAAAGCTCAGGATAATCCATCGAAAAAAAGCAATCAGCGGATTGAGTGCACCAAGCCAGAGTAAGCCAATAATAATGAAGAACCCATATGGTTCAAGCCTGGCCAGAGAATATTGAAAACTTCTCGATGAAAAACCCATGAGGATCTTGGATCCATCAAGGGGGGGTATAGGTATAAGATTAAAGGCAGCGAGCATGATGTTGATTTGAGCCAAGTAATAAAGCAACGTGTTCAAAGACTCGAAACGCCATCGATAAAAGAGTTGAAGAAGAAAAAGAGCAAAAAAAGCAAGTATTATATTTGCTGTAATCCCTGCCGCAGATACAAAGATAATGCCTTTTCGGAAGTCCCGTAACTTGTTGAAATTAACAGGAACAGGCTTTGCCCACCCGAAACCAAAGACAAACAGCATTATTGTTCCGATAGGGTCGAGGTGTTTGATGGGGTTGAGACTTAGTCTTCCCAGCCATCGTGCCGTTGAATCACCCATTTTGTCTGCTACCCAGCCATGGGCCAATTCATGAATAATGATTGAATAGAGAAGCGGAATGGCCACAAGAATAAATGCCAGAGGATCTTTAAATAATAGATTGATAAGCCCCATATTGTGGTCTAAGTATCACACAGGTATCAATCAATTTTCAATCAAATTTGATTCATGCTGTTGTAATTGTCCCGTTCTTTCTCCAGTGCACGTTCTTCACTATGAGCCATGAGCTTTTAGCTATCAGTTGCCTTTCCCTATCGCCCATCGCCTATAGCCCATAACCTGCCTTACCTCCTGTCTTCCCTCCTTGACTTCACGCGGTTTTTACAATAATATATGCAAAATTTTTTGAGAGGTGCTTATGAAAAAAAGTATTCTTTCATCCTTGACGTTGACCATTTTCATTTTTGCAATATTTTCTGTTGCCGGTCTTGTTTTTGCCGATAAACAGCCACCTGATCCTATTGCAATCAAGAGTGAAGGCGCTAAGCTTCCAGCTGTCAACTTCTCCCATAGGACCCACGTAGAAAAAAGCAAACTGGACTGCGTAAAATGTCATCACAAAGACACAAATCCAAAAGAACCGGAAGTCTGCATCAAATGCCATCTTTTGGCAGAGGTAAAAGATAAGGCGCCGATTGCTAAGGACGCTTTTCATAAACAATGTCAGACCTGCCACAAGGATAGCTCGGCAATGGGAGTGAAAGCGCCGACAGCTTGTAATGAGTGCCACAAAAAATAAGCCAACTGAGGTAATCCCTCCAGAAAAAGGCATATTTAAATCACTGCAGGATTTTCTTGCTTCGATAAAATTTGCAATAATCCTGCTCGTCTGTATTGCTTTGGGCTCAATTCTCGGAACTGTTATCAAACAAGGGGCGGGGCCGGCTGAATATCTTTCTCTTTATTCTGAAAGCACATACAGGGCCATAACCCTGCTAGACTTGGACGATGTCTATCATTCTACGTGGTTCATTGCTTTACTTTTCCTCTTTGCCATTAATCTAACCCTCTGCACCCTGAGACGGTTTATGCCTATTCTTAGAGTGGATAAGAAAGTTTCAGTCCCTGAAGAGAGTGCTATGGCGAGCATGTCAATGAATTTTCGTACCAGCACAAATGTAGATGATGCAAGCCTTTTCGCCATGTTAAAGGGGTATCAATGCACCTATTCAGGCGAGGAAGGAAAGGTCTTCCAAAAAGGTGCTCTGTCGAAGTATGGGGTATTACTCATCCATACAAGTATCATGCTTATCCTCATAGGTGGCTTTGTGGGGTTGGTAGCGGGATTTAAGGGTTTTATGGTATTACAGAAAGGGGATACGAAAAGTACAATCGCTATCGGGGGTGAAAGACCACGTGAAAAACCTCTGGGATTTTCCTTAAAATGCAAAGAATTCCAGGTCAGTTTTTATCCGAACGGAGCACCCAAAGACTATGTGAGCACTGTTGAAGTCATCGAGGGTGGCCAGACAATCCTTGAAAAACAGATACGAGTAAACGAACCCTTGAGTTACAAGGGGATTCAAATATATCAGGCAAGCTATGGCAGCACCCCATCCTTCTCCTTCACAATCGGGAACGAACATGTTACTTTAAAGGAGAAGGAAACATACCGTAAAGACAACTTTGTTATAATGCCAATCCGGTTTGAGCAGAATATCCATAATTTCGGCCCTGGGGTTATGGTGGCATATCTAGACAAGGGAGAACCTCGCACTGCGTGGTTTCTGAAAAATGTTGAGCGTTTTAATGAAAAGAGCATTCAGGGTATCCCTGTCCGTTTCGAGGATGTCCAAGAGAATCTTTTTACCGGCCTTTCAGTATCAAAGGACCCCGGTATATGGATTGTCTGGGCAGGGTTCGCTTTCATTCTCCTCGGGCTTTATATAAATTTTTTCCTGTATCATCGAAGAATTTATGTTCGAAAGATTGCAGGTGCGTATCTTGTCGCAGGGGTTGCCATGAAGAATAAAGAGGCCTTCAAAGAAGAGTTCTATAAACTGAGGAGAAAGTTTGATGGCATTTCATCATAAAATATTGGGCATCGTAACGTTTCTCTATCTGTTCCTTTTTCTGATACACATTATCTATTTTGCTGTAAAAAAAGAAAAGATCATAGCCTTTATATGGCTTGTTCTCTATGGAACACTTGGCCTCCATACAGTCGGACTTGTTTTTCGCTGGGTAGAATCATATCAGCTTGGTATAGGACATGCCCCTTTATCAAACTTCTATGAATCTCTTGTCTTCTATCCCTGGTGTATAAGCATCATTCTCGTTGTCATGAAACAGAGATTAAAATATCCAGCCATTACGTTATGTTGCACTCTCATTTCGCTCTTTCTCATGGGCTACGCCTCCATATCGCCATCCGTAGAAAAGAACATCCAGCCCCTTGTGCCAGCCCTCCAAAGCAACTGGCTTCACATCCATGTATTGACATGTTTTCTTGCCTACGCCTCGTTTGTGGTTTCCTTCGTGTGTGGTCTCCTTTATATGTTTACCTGGAAGAGTGTTGTCCCTCCAAGGGAAACTCTGGATGAAATCAATTACAGTAGTGTCATTGTAGGTTTTCCTATGCTGAGTGCGGGTATTTTTACCGGAGCTGTTTGGGCTCACTATGCCTGGGGTTCATATTGGAGTTGGGATCCAAAAGAAACATGGTCGCTCATCACATGGATTGTCTATGCCGTTTTTCTCCATGCACGGCTTGTGAGGGGTTGGAAGGGAAAAAAGATTGCCATTCTCTCGATTATTGGTTTTGCAAGTGTCATTTTTACTTATTTTGGTGTAAACTTTGTACTTTCAGGGTTACACAGCTACGCAACATGAGGCAAAAGTAAAATTCATACCAATTGATGGAGTTAACAATAGGGAAACGATGAAAAAACGAAGACCTAAAAGTCTTATATTGGTTGGTAACGGGATTAATTGCGAGTATGAAACCGCACACGCCCATAAGCTTGTAGGCTTTGAGCCTGATTTTATTCATATTAACACCCTTATTGAAAATCCTAACAAAATAAAGGGGTATACATTCATCACCTTGCCAGGAGGTTTTCTGGACGGTGATGATCTTGGCTCTGCAAAGGCTCAAGCGGTTCGGTGGAAATACCAGAAAATAAGCAACTTGGGAAAAACTTTCATCGATGCACTCATTTCATTTGTTCAAGAGGGGAAGATCGTCCTTGGCATATGTAATGGCTTTCAATTGCTTGTAAAGACAGGATTACTTCCGGGCCTTGGTAGTGACTACTCCTCGCAAAAGGTTACCCTTACCTTTAATGACGCAGGAAGATTTGAGGATAGGTGGGTCTATTTGAAAAGCAATACATTTTCTCATTGCATTTTTATCAAAGATATTCATACAATCTATCTTCCAGTGAGACATGGAGAAGGTAAACTTGTGGTCGACACAAAGAAAACGCTTGAAAAAATGAAACAGGGTGGCCACATTGTCATGCAGTATGCGGATGACCTCGGAAATATTACTTCCCAATACCCTTTGAATCCGAATGGCTCCATAGAGTCGATAGCTGGATTGTGCGATAGTACGGGAAGGATTTTCGGACTTATGCCTCATCCTGAAGCGTTTGTCCATCGAATTCAACACCCAAGGTGGACGCGTGAAGCGTTACCGGAAGAAGGAGATGGCCTGACAATATTTAAGAATGCTTTCAAATATGTGACAGAAAATTTATAGGAGGGATGTTTCATGAACAAGATGGATGTCATTAATAAGCTCGGGGAAGATCTCAAGCTCAACCAAAAAATTGCAAAAATAGCTGTTGATACAATTATTGACACGATTAAAAATGCTATCATCAATGGAGAACGCGTTGAAATTCGTGGTTTTGGTAGTTTCTCGCTCAGGAACTACAAGTCTTATACCGGTAGAAACCCTAAAAGCGGAGAAGTAGTCCATGTTGAGCCGAAAAGGCTTCCCTATTTTAAGGTTGGAAAAGAATTGAAAGATATGATATGGAAGCCATAATGTGAAGTTGCTGAGATGCTGAGAAGATAAGAGATTGGGAGGTCTGAGCTAAAATTCCCAGTTTCTTATCTTCTCTTTTTTTGTTACTTTGTCTATTAGAAATCTCCCCAAAAAGACTTCAAAACCTGCTTAACCTTTCCAACGATTTCCTTGATTTCATTCGATGGATTGATCTGTTTGTCCGGCGTGTACATAGGGGTTCCTTTTAGTTCCATGGTCACGGCCTTAACAGATGTTGTGAGGCCGTTGAGATCGTAGCCCCCTTCAAGTGAACAGAGTACCTTACCATTGCAATGCTTGTCGGCAATCTCCGTGAGTATCCTAGTCATGGTAGCAAAACCGCCCTCTGTAACCGCCATACCACCCAAGGGGTCATTATAGTATGAATCAAATCCCGCAGAAACAAGGACTGCCTCAGGCTTATATTGTTCTGTGATAGGAATCAGAACCTCCCTAAATGCGTACTCATAATCATCGTCACCCATGCCATAAGATAACGGGATATTAATGGTATAACCCTTACCGTTACCCTCCCCAGTCTCGTTATACCACCCAGTTCCGGGATAGTATGGGTACTGATGTGTGGAAAAATAAAGGATTGAGGAGTCTTCATAAAAACTATGCTGGGTACCGTTACCATGATGAAGGTCATAATCAACTATAGCAATCCTTTTCAAGCCATATTTTTTCTCCAAATACCTGGCACCAATTGCAATGTTGTTGAAAAGACAAAACCCCATAGCCTTATTTCTCTCTGCATGATGCCCCGGAGGCCGTACTAACGCAAAACCATTCTGTATCTCACCAGCAAAAAGCATGTCAGCAAGTTGAAGAACACCCCCTGCAGCCAAGCATGCTGCTTCATAGGACTTTGGAGACGTAACGGTATCGGGATCAAGTCTTCTCTGCATCTTTCCATCAGTTGCAGCGATTGAGGAGATATAAGCAGGGTCATGGATGAGGGCAATTTCTTCGTGTGTTGCAACCCTCGGAGCGGCGTAGATTACACCATCCTTGTCAATGCTATTTAACATAGCATATATGTACTTCAGTCGATTCGGGTTCTCAGGGTGATAGTCGTCAGTGATGTGCTCCAGAAATATCTCGTCCCTAACTATACCAACATTCATGTCGTCCTCCTTTGGGACAATGATAGTACCTTTTCGATGAAAAATCAAGAAAAGGATAGGCAGGCAAAAATCCCTAAAAGACTGAAGAATAAGGATAAAATGCATTTGATCGAGAAGATAACGAAAGATGAAAAATCAATCACCCACGACATTATGCCGCTGGTCGATCCAGAAACAACTTCCCAAAACCTTCCTGTGATTGGTGATTTTTGACGATATTCAAGATAAGCCGTCCCGTATACCCGTATCATCTCATCTCCCCTGCTGAAGCCTTGTCCCTAACAAGCTTCTAACATTTCTTCCTTAGGCATATCCGGTTGTGTCATCCCCGGCAAATTGGCGTAATCTCTGTGTGATTTATGAAAAAACGGCAAATCATTTAAATAAAAATTCTTATTCGACGATAATAATGAAAGACCTCCTGGAAGGGAAAAATGCTGATAGTGCGCAAAATAATCTTACGTTACCATGTATGTTGAGAAAGGAATAGTTTTAGAAAACTGAGTAAATAAAAGGATTAAGAACATAATTGATAGATATGACGATATATTGCCACACATACAGCACAAAGGAACAAAGGTGATATTGGTATGCCGCTCCGTTTAGGTGACCTACTTGTAAAAATGTCCCGCATTACTGAGCAACAGCTCATTGAAGCGCTCAAAGTTCAGAAAAACGAAGGTGGTAAGCTCGGTGAAGTCATTGTAAAAATGAATTTCATCACGGAGAAAGGCATCCTCGAAGCCCTTTCGGACCAGTTTGGAATACCACAGATCAACCTGGACCAGACAGAGATAGATCCGGATGTAATTCCACTGATTCCTCTTAACACAATTCGTAGATTTCATATAATGCCGATACGCACGGTAAATAACATGCTTACCATTGCGATTTCGGACCCCACAAAAGCCTTTGACCTTAAGGAGATTAAACTACTTACCGGATTGGACATTGAACCACTTCTCGCATCTGAAAATGCTATTTCAAAGGCAATAGAGACCCAC
>Ga0105103_10001026_pt1 | contig 15784 bp, 13 predicted proteins | sample PPLLaktember2015_2_FD_79107 | JGI IMG/M metagenome (GOLD analysis project Ga0105103, IMG submission 79107) | Freshwater sediment microbial communities from Prairie Pothole Lake near Jamestown, North Dakota, USA - PPLs Lake P7 Core (6) Depth... | ecosystem: Environmental > Aquatic > Freshwater >...
GGCCGACGAGGACGGCGTGATGAAGCTGCTGCCCTCCGGCACCGCCCGGCTGACCCGGGGCCCGAAAGTCACGCTCGCTGGCCAGCACGGCGAGGTCGAGGCGCAACTGGTGTTCGTCGAGGGGCTGACCGCGGAGCCCGTGCCGTTCTGGGTCGATGCCGCGGGCCGTCACTTCGCGACCGTCGGCTGGCTGGGCCTGTTCCGCGAGGGCTACGAGCAGCACCTGCCGAAGCTGCGCGCGCTGCAGGACGAAGCAATGATCGCCGCGACCCGGGCGATCGGCGCCCGCTTCCTCACCGAGGCGGCCCGTGCACCGGTCGTGATCGACGACGTGAAGCTGTTCGACGCCGACGCGGGCCGTTTCGTCGACGGCATGTCGGTGATGGCGAGCGGCGGCAGGATCACGGCGGTCGCGCCGACCGCCGCGTTCACCGCGCCGGACGGCGTGCGCCGCATCGACGGCCGCGGCAAGTCACTCGTGCCCGGCCTGTGGGACAGCCACAAGCACTTCGACAACGAGTACGACCTGCTCGCCAACGTCGCGACCGGCATGACGTCGATCCGCAGCCCCGGCAACCAGATCGACGACACGCTGCGGGTCCAGCGGCGCCGCGCGGCCGGCGAGATCGTCGCGCCGGAATCGTTCGTTGCCGCGATCGTCGACCGCAGGAACCCGTTGTCCGCGCAGAGTGCCGAACTGGTGTCGAGCGAGGCCGAAACGCTCGCCGCCGTGCGCAGGATCAAGGACGCCGGCCTGTGGGGCGTGAAGTTCTACACCTCGATGAACCCGGCGTGGATTGCGCCGGCCGCGGCCGAGGCGCATCGGCTCGGGCTGCGCGTGCTCGGCCACGTGCCGGCCGGGATGCGGCCGCTCGAAGCGGTCCACGCCGGCTACGACGAGCTGACCCACATCAATTTCGTATTGATGCAGGCGATGCCGCAGTCGGTGGTCGACGTCGCCAACACCGCGGCGCGCTTCGAGGGGCCGGCCGAGTTCGCGCGCACGGTCGATCTCGACGGGCCGGCGATGAAGGCGTTCATCGCCGAGCTGGCCGAGCGCAGGATCTGGGTGGATCCGACGATGGTGGTCTTCGAGCGCTCGTTCACCCACGACACGCCCGAGCTCGGCTACAGCTATGCGCCTTTCGCGGGGACCCTCCCGGTGGTGTTCGAGCGCGGGCTGGCGGAGGGCGGTTACCCGCTGTTCGGCAAGGTGACGCGCGCCGACATGCGCGAGAGCTACGCGAAGATCGTCCGGCTGGTCGGACGGCTGCACCAGGCCGGTGTGCCGATCGTCGCCGGCACCGACGGCTGGGGCCTCGAGCTGGTGCGCGAGATCGAGATCTACCAGCAGGCCGGCATGAGCGCGGCCGAGGCGCTCAAGACCGCGACCATCAACCCGGCACGGCTGGTCGGCGTCGCGGACCGCACCGGCTCGATCGCGGTCGGCAAGGAGGCCGACATGGTGCTGGTGGCCGGCGACGTGGCCAGCGACCTCGGCGCGCTGCGGCGCGTGGTGACGGTCGTCAGCGACGGCTACGTGATGGAGGGCGATGCGCTGCGTGCCGCAGCGGGGTTCTCCGGCATGCCCCGGTAGCGTCGGACGGCATCGCGCGCCGGCGCGAGCTGGTGGACGAGCGGCTGGCCGTCGCCCGTGAGCGGCCCCTGCTGCCATCCCCGACGTACGACCAAGGTCGCAGAGGCGCCGGCACACCTCCCTGTTAGATTCCGGCACGACCCTGCTAAGGGGAGGAGGGTATTCCGATGACGCCCGCAAAGAGAAAAGAGTACTGGTCCCGCAACCTCAAGGTGCTGCTCACGCTGCTCGCGATATGGTTCGTCGTGTCCTTCGGCTTCGGCATCCTGCTGGCCGACTGGCTCGACAACTTCCGGATCTTCGGCTTCAAGCTGGGCTTCTGGTTCGCGCAGCAGGGGTCGATCTACGTGTTCGTGGTGCTGATCTTCGTCTACGTGGGGATCATGAACCGCCTCGATCGCGAATTCGACGTCCACGAAGACTGACCCACAACGAATCCAGAGGATCACCACCATGTCAGTCCTTGCCTGGACCTACCTGATCGTCGGCCTCAGCTTCGCCCTGTACATCGGCATCGCGATCTGGAGCCGCGCCTCGCACACCCGCGACTTCTACGTCGCCGGCGGCGGCGTCCACCCGGTCACCAACGGCATGGCGACTGCAGCCGACTGGATGTCGGCGGCGTCGTTCATCTCGATGGCCGGCCTGATCTCCTTCATGGGCCGCGACGGTGCCGTGTACCTGATGGGCTGGACGGGCGGCTACGTGCTGCTCGCGCTGCTGCTCGCCCCGTACCTGCGCAAATTCGGCAAGTTCACGATCCCCGACTTCATCGGCGACCGCTACTACTCCGACACGGCGCGCCTCGTGGCGGTGGTGTGCGCGATCTTCGTGTCGTTCACCTACGTCGCGGGACAGATGCGCGGCGTCGGCATCGTGTTCTCGCGCTTCCTCGAGGTGGACATCACCACCGGCGTCGTCATCGGCATGGCGATCGTGTTCTTCTACGCCGTGCTCGGCGGCATGAAGGGCATCACGTACACGCAGGTCGCCCAGTACGTCGTGCTGATCTTCGCCTACATGGTGCCGGCGATCTTCATCTCGATCCTGCTCACCGGTCACGTCTTTCCGCAGTTCGGCTTCGGCGCGGACCTGTCGGGTGGCGGCGGCTACCTGCTCGACAAGCTCGACGGCCTGAGCACCGAGCTCGGGTTCGATCCGTACACGAACGGGCAGAAACCGATGATCGACGTGTTCGCGATCACCGCCGCGCTGATGATCGGTACGGCCGGCCTGCCGCACGTGATCGTGCGCTTCTTCACCGTTCCCAAAGTGAAGGACGCGCGCAAGTCGGCGGGCTGGGCGCTGATCTTCATCGCGATCCTGTACACGACTGCGCCTGCCGTGGCTGCGTTCGCGCGGCTCAACATGATCCAGACCATCAACGGTGCCGACGGCGCGGGCGCGCTCTATTCCGAGGCCCCGAGCTGGGTCAAGAACTGGGAGAAGACCGGCCTGATCAAGTGGGAGGACAAGAACGGCGACGGCCGCATGTTCTACGCCAAGGATGCCGACCGCAACGAGATGACCATCGACCGCGACATCATGGTGCTCGCCAACCCGGAGATCGCCAACCTGCCGGCCTGGGTGATCGCGCTGGTGGCGGCCGGCGGCCTCGCGGCGGCGCTGTCGACCGCGGCGGGACTGCTGCTGGTGATCTCCTCGGCGATCTCGCACGACCTGCTGAAGAAGGTCGTCATGCCCGGGATCACCGAGAAGCAGGAACTGCTCTACGCTCGGCTCGCCGCTGGCGTCGCAGTCGTGATCGCCGGACTGCTCGGCATCTACCCGCCGGCGTTCGTCGCGCAGGTGGTGGCCTTCGCGTTCGGACTCGCGGCCTCGTCGTTCTTCCCGGCCATCTTCCTCGGGATCTTCGACAAGCGCACGAACAAGCAGGGCGCGATCACCGGCATGGTGGTTGGAATCGCATTCACCGCCGCCTACATCGTGTACTTCAAGTTCGTCAACCCGACCGCCGGGGCCGACCAGTGGTTCCTGAAGATCTCGCCCGAGGGCATCGGCTTCGTCGGCATGCTGCTGAACTTCGCGGTCACCTACGCCGTCAGCCGCATGACGGCGCCGCCGCCGGAGCACATCCAGCACCTGGTCGAGGACATCCGCGTGCCGCGCGGGGCCGGCGAGGCCACGCAACACTGAGTCGCGGCTGATGTAGTGTGACGGGCCGGGGCAGTAGAGCACTGCCCCGGCCCTTTTCTTGCCGGGAGCGGGACCGACGGTGAGCACGCACGGACAGGACTTCGACTTCAGTTCCCCTCCCTTCGACCTTTTGAGCGAGGAGCAGGCGCGGCGGCTCGCCGCCGCCATCGACATCGAGTTCGTGCCCTCCGGCACCCGCGTGCTTGAGGCCGGGCAGGGGTCGCCCGCGGTCTACGTGATCATGAAGGGTGGCATCGCCGGCCTCGACGAGCGCGAGGGCGCGCCGCGCACCTTCGCGGAATTCGGGCCCTCGGACCTGTTCGGGGCCACGGCGGTGCTCGCCGGCAGCGCCCGCAACAGCTACGAGGCGCTCGAGGACACGCTGCTGTGGGTGATCCCGGCCGAGGCCTTCCGCCGCGCGGTGGAGTCGAACGGCCGCTTCGCCGCGCACTTCCTCGACTCGCTGGCGCAGCGCACCGCGCGGGCGGAGTCCGCCAGCGGCCACTCCGACCTCGGCGAGCTGATGCTGACCAAGGTCGGCGATGCGCTGCTGGGCGAGGCGGTGGTCGTGCCCGAGGACTGCGCGCTCGACGAGGCCACGCGCAACATGCGGGACCGGCGCGTCGACTGTGTGTTCGTCAGCGGGGCGCAGGGCCTCGGCATCGCCACGCGTACCGACCTGCTCGAGTCCATCGCGCTGCGGCATCTGCCGCTCGACAGCCCCGTCGGCCACATCGCCAGCCGCCCGGTCGCGGGCTGCAGCGCGGACGAGCCGCTGTTCCAGGCACTGGTCACGATGACCCGACGGCGCATCGAGCGCATCGCCGTGTTCGACGGCGAGCGCGTGCTCGGCACGCTCGGGCTCGCCGAGCTGCTCAGCCATTACTCGAGCCACTCCCACGTGATCGGCCTGCGGGTGGCGCGCGCAGGGTCGCGGGAGGAACTGGTCGCGGCTGCCGGCGAGATCAACGGCCTCGTGCGCACGCTGCACCAGAACGGCGCGCGCATGCAGTACCTCGCCGAGCTGGTGAGCGTGCTAAACCAGCGGCTCATGTCGCGGCTGTTCGAGTTCTGCTTCGAGCCCGCGCTGCGCGAGCGGGTGTGCCTCGTCGTGATGGGCAGCGAGGGACGCGGCGAGCAGCTGCTGAAGACCGACCAGGACAACGGGTTGCTGCTCGGCGCAGGGCTCGCGGACGCCGACGTGTTGGCCGCGGCGCGGGCCTACAGCGAGGGCCTCGCGGCCATGGGCTACCCGCCGTGTCCGGGGGAAGTCATGGTGTCGAACCCGAAGTGGCGTGGCGACGCGCGCGCGTGGATCGAGCGCGTCACCTCGTTGCGCGGCGACACGTCCGCCGAGGGCCTGATGCGCGCGGCGATCATGCTCGACGCCCAGCCGGTCGCGGGCGACGAGTCGCTGTTCGAGCCGGTGCGGGACGCGCTGCTCGCGCTCGGCCGGGACGCGCTCTGGCTGCACCAGTTCGTGCTGCCGGCGGTCGAATTCCACACGCCGCTCACGCTGTTCGGCGGCTTGCGCGGCGGCAGCCGCGTGGACCTCAAGAAGGGCGGCATCTTCCCGGTCGTGCACGGCGTGCGCGTGATGGCCGTCGAGCGCGGGCTGCGCTGCACGAGCACGTTCGACCGCATCGACGCGCTGGCCGCGCAGGGCGCGCTCAGCACCGAACTGGGCACCGACCTGCGGCAGGCGTTCGCGATCATGCTGCGGCTGCGTCTCGGTCAGCAGCTCGACGCGCTGCGCGAGGGCGAGGCGGCGACCAACGAGGTGAGGATCGGACAGATGCGCCGCCTGGACCGCGACCTGCTGCGCGACGCGCTGCGCATCGTCAAGGACTTCCAGTCGTTCCTGTCCGCGCGCTACCGGAGGGGCGTGTGAGCCTGCGGGGCCTGCGGCGCTGGTGGCGATCGCTGGCGAGCGCCTCGCCGTACGAGGAGCCCGAGCTCGTGTCGCTCGACCTCGAGACCAGCAGCCTCGACCCGGCGACCGCGTCGATCCTCAGCATCGCGGCGGTGCCGGTACGCGGAAGGCGGATCGTGCTGAGCGAGCGCTACGAATGCGTGGTCCGCGGCGCGGCGCCGGTCGACCGCGAGGCCGTCAAGTACCACCGCCTGCGCCCGATGGACGTCGAGCACGGGCGCTCCCCGGAGGAGGCCGCGGCCGAGTTCCGGGCCTGGCTCGGGGAGCGACCGCTGCTCGGCTACTGCATCGGCTTCGACTGCGCGATGCTCGAGAAGGCGCTGCCGCGCAGCGGGGCGCTGCTCGACGGCCGGCGCTACGACCTGCGCGAGATCTATCGCCGTCGCGTCCTGCAGCGCAACCCGGACGATGCCCCCTCGCTCGTGCTCGACGACATCCTCGGCGCGCTGGGCGTGCCGGTTGCCGGGCGACACACGGCGCTCGGCGACGCGACCGCAGTCGCGATGGCCTTCCTCGGCCTGAAGTTCGGGCCCGTGGCCACCGGCGCATCGGCGCGGCGCGGCGCGGCCGCCGCACGCGGCTGAACGGACGCTCAGGGCAGCAGGCGTCCTGCACCCGCGAAGCTGCGCCGGAACACGTCCTCCTCGAGGCTCGCAGTGCGGACATGCCCGCCGCTTTGCGGCGCGTGCACGAAGCGGTCGCCGCCGGCAAAGATGCCGACGTGGCTGATCTTCCGGCCCGACAGCCGGAAGAACACCAGGTCGCCCGGGCGCAGTTCGTGGCGTGGCACCGGCGTGGCCGCGGCGAACTGCTCGGCCGCGGTGCGCGGCACCGTCACGCCGACCTCGCGATGCGCATAGGAGACGAGGCCGCTGCAGTCGAACGCGTCGGGGCCTGCGCCGCCGTATCGGTAGGGCGTGCCGATGCGCGACTCGGCCACGCGCAGCAGCACCACGCCGGGGTCGGCCGTGGCCGCCGGCTCGCCGGGCAGGCCCGGACGGAACGGCGTGCACGCCGTGAGCGCCGCGGCCAGCAGCGTGCCGAGCGCCGCCAGGCGCAGGCGACTCCGGCGGCTCGAGCACAGTCTTTGGACTCGTTCAGTCGACATCGGCGGAAGTCTAGGCGGAAACCCGGGGCCGGGTCTCCCGTCTCCGTCACGGACCACGGTGGTCCCGAATTGCGCCTGGGCAGCGGCGGGTGCTGCAATCGACAGCCTCACCGCGCGGGAGACGATGCATGAGGTGGCGCACGTTCGGGATCATCGCGGCCCTCGCGGCGGCCGGTGTCGCCGCGGCCCTGTGGCTGGGGCGGCCGCAGCCGATCGTCGTCGACGTGGCCGAGGTCGGTCGCGGCACGGTCGCCGAGACGGTCACCAACACCCGCGCCGGCACCGTGAAGGCCTGCCAGCGCGCCAAGCTCGCGCCGCCGGCCGGCGGACAGATCGCGCGCCTGCCGGTCAAGAAGGGGGACCGCGTCGAGGCCGGGCAGGTGCTGCTCGAGCTGTGGAACGTCGACATCCGTGCCGAGCTCTCGGTCACCGAGCGCGAGGCGGCGGCGGCACGTTCCCGTCGCGAGGAAGCCTGCGTCGCCGCGCGCGTGGCGCGCCGCGAGTCGACCCGGCTGCAGAGCCTGGTGGAGCGGAAGCTCGTGTCGACCGAGCTCGCCGAGCGCGCCGCGGGCGAGGCGGAGGCGCGCGAGGCGGCCTGCCGCGCCGCCGGCGAGCAGATCCGCGTCAGCGAGGCGCGCATCGAGGCCGCGCGGGCGCGGCTCGAGCGCACCCTGCTGCGCGCGCCGTTCGCGGGCACGGTGGCCGAGATCAACGGCGAGCTCGGCGAGTTCGTCACGCCTTCGCCGGTGGGCATCCCCACGCCGCCCGCGGTGGACGTGGTGGACACGAGCTGCATCTACATCACCGCGCCCATCGACGAGGTGGACGCGCCGCGCGTGCGCGAGGGCATGCCGGCGCGCGTCACGCTCGACGCGTTCCGCGACCGCAGCTTTCCCGCGCATGTGCGCCGCGTCGCGCCCTACGTGCTCGACACCGAGAAGCAGGCGCGCACGGTCGAGGTCGAGGCCGAAGTGGACGAGATGGGGGACGCGCTGCTGCTGCCCGGCTACAGCGCCGACGTCGAGGTGATCCTCGCCGAGCGCGCCGACGTGCTGCGCGTGCCGACCCGCGCGCTGCTCGAGGGCAAGCGCGTCTACCTGCTCGAGGACGGCCGCGTCCGCGCGCGCGAGGTGACCACCGGGCTCGGCAACTGGGAGTACACCGAGATCACCGGCGGTCTCGAGGCCGGCGAGCGGGTCGTGATCTCGATCGATCGCGAGGGCCTGGCCGACGGCGTGGCCGCGGCGGGCCGCTGAGGCGGGGACTCCGGTGATCGAGCTCGAAGGCATCCACCGCCGCTTCCAGGTCGGCGACCAGCTCGTGCGTGCGCTCGACGACGTGAACCTGCGCCTGGACGCCGGCGAGTACGTCTCGATCATGGGACCGAGCGGCTCCGGCAAGTCCACCCTGCTCAACGTCATCGGCCTGCTCGACCGCCCGAGCGAGGGCCGCTACCGGCTCGACGGCCACGAGACCACCGAGCTCGACGACGACGCGCTCGCGGGCCTGAGGGCACGGAGCATCGGCTTCATCTTCCAGTCGTTCCACCTCGTGCCGCGGCTCACGGCCTTCGAGAACGTGGAGCTGCCGATGGTGCTCGCCGAACTCGCGCCGGCCGCGCGCCGTACGCGCGTGACCGAGGCCCTGGCCGCGCTCAGCCTCACCGACCGCGCCCACCACCGGCCGGACCAGCTCTCCGGCGGCCAGCGCCAGCGCGTCGCCATCGCGCGCGCCATGGTCATGCGGCCCACGGTCGTGCTCGCCGACGAGCCGACCGGCAACCTCGACCATACATCGGGCGCCGAGGTGCTCGCGGCGCTCGAGGCGCTGAACGCCGGCGGGATCACGCTGATCGTGGTCACCCACGACGACGAGGTCTCGGCACGCTCTCGGCGCCAGATCCGCATGCGCGACGGCCGCGTGGTGCACGACGCGCCCACGCCGGCCGCATCGCCCGCGCCCGCCCCGGGGCCGACGCCGTGAGAAGCGCCGACCTGCTGCACCTCGCCGCCGAGTCGCTGCTGCGGGCGCGGCTGCGCAGCCTGATGATGCTGGTCGCGATGGCGATCGGCGTGGCCGCCGTGGTCGTGCTGACCTCGCTCGGCGAGGGCGCGCGCCGCTACGTCACGGGCGAGTTCCAGGCGCTCGGCACCGACCTGCTGATCGTGCTGCCGGGACGCTCGGAGACCACCGGCGTGCAGCCCGGCCTGTTCGCGGGCGAGACGCCGCGCGACCTGACGCTCGGCGACGCGCAGGCGCTGCTCAGGCTGCCGGGCGTCGAGCGCATCTCGCCCATCGTCATCGGCTCGGTGCCGGTGAGCGCGGCGCAGCTCTCGCGCGAGGTGCCGGTGCTCGGCACCAACGCGGACTTCCTGGTGGTGCGCAACCTCTCCATGGGCCAGGGCCGGTTCCTCCCGCCGGGCGAGCTCGACCGCGACATGGCGGTGTGCGTCATCGGCAGCAAGGTGCGCAGCGAGCTCTTCCCGGACCGGCCGGCCGTGGGCGGCTCGGTGCGCATCGGCGGGCGGCGTTTCCGCGTCATCGGCGTGCTGAGCGACGAGGGACGCGCGGTCGGTTTCGACCTTCAGGAGCTGGTGATCATCCCGGTGCGCAGCGCGCAGCAGCTGTTCAACACCGAGTCGCTGTTCCGCATCCTGGTACAGGCCCGAGACCGCGACGCCACCCCGCGGGTTCGGCAGGAGGTGCTGCGGCTGCTCACCGAGCGCCACCAGGGCGAGGAGGACGTCACGGTGATCACGCAGGACGCGGTGCTCGCCACCTTCGACCGCATCTTCACGGCGCTCACGCTCACGCTCGCCGGCATCGCCTCGATCAGCCTCGCCGTCGCCGGCATCCTGATCATGAACGTGATGCTGGTCGCGGTGAGCCAGCGCACCGCGGAGATCGGCCTGTTGAAGGCCGTCGGCGCGCGGCGCCGGCAGATCACCGCGCTGTTCCTCACCGAGGCGGTGCTGCTGTCGGTGGCCGGTGCGCTCGCGGGGCTCGTGGTCGGCTACGCGGTGAACTGGGTGATCGGCCGCGTGTATCCCGCGCTGCCGGTCGGCGCGCCGGCCTGGGCGGTCGCGCTCGCGATGCTGATCGCCGTGGCGAGCGGCGTGGTCTTCGGGCTCATGCCCGCGCGCCGCGCCGCACGGCTCGATCCGGTGGTCGCGCTGGCGGGGAGGCGCTGAGCCGTGCGCGGGGCGGACCTCGTGCGTTTCACCGGGCACTCGGTGCGCGCGCACCGCATGCGCGCGCTGCTCACGGCGCTCGGCATCGCGGTGGGCGTGGCGGCGGTGGTGCTGCTCACGTCGATCGGCGAGGGCGTGCGGCGCTTCGTGGTCTCGGAGTTCACGCAGTTCGGCACCAACCTGATCAGCGTGACGCCGGGACGCGCCGAGACCATGGGCGGTTCGGTGGGCGTGTTCGGTTCGGTCCGGCCGCTCACGCTCGACGACGCCGTGGCGCTCAGGCGCGTGCCTTACGTTCTGGCCGCCGACCCGATGGTGCAGGGCAACGCCGAGGTCGAGGGCAATGGCCGCAAGCGGCGCGTGACCGTGTACGGCACGGGACCCGATTTCGCCGAGGCATTCGGTTTCGAGGTGTCGCAGGGCGCCTACCTTCCCGCGGACGACCCGCGCGCGCCGCGCAGCTTCGCGGTGCTCGGCTCGAAGATGGCGCGCGAGCTGTTCGGCGACGCGAACGCGCTCGGCGACACGGTGCGCATCGGCGGCGGCCGCTACCGCGTCGTGGGCGTCATGCGGCCCAAGGGCACGATGATCGGCTTCGACCTCGACGACACCGTCTACATCCCGGCGGCCAGTGCGCTCGAGCTCTTCAACCGCGAGGGCCTCTTCGAGATCCACGTGCACTACGAGGAGCGGGCGCCCGTCGACGAGATCGAGGCGGGACTGCGGCGCGTCCTCGTCGACCGCCACGGCGACGAGGACTTCACCATCCGCACCCAGCAGCAGATGCTCGACACGCTAGGCTCGGTGCTCGACGTGCTCACCTTCGCCGTGGCCGCGCTCGGCAGCATCTCGCTGCTGGTCGGCGCCGTCGGCATCTTCACCATCATGACCATCGCGGTGCGCGAGCGCACCGGCGAGATCGGCCTGCTGCGCGCCCTCGGCGCCGGTCGCGAGCAGGTGCGCGCGGTGTTCCTTGCCGAAGCCGTGGTGCTCTCGACGCTCGGCGGGTTCGCAGGTCTGGCCGCGGGCGGCGGGCTCGCGTGGCTGCTCGGCGCGACGGTGCCCGCGCTGCCGGTCAGTTTCTCGCCGCTGTTCGTCGCCCTGTCGCTCGGGCTCGCGGTGCTGATCGGGCTGGTGGCCGGCATCCTGCCCGCCATGAGCGCGGCGCGCCTCGACCCGGTGGAGGCGCTGCGGGCGGAGTGACCCTCACGCGCCCGGCGGCCGCACGCGCCGTGTCGCCACCGCCGCGCGCGGGTCCTCGGGCCAGTAGTGCTTCGGATAGCGGCCCTTCAGTTCCTTGCGCACCTCGTGGTAGCCGCGCGACCAGAAGCTCTCGAGATCGCGCGTCACCTGCACCGGGCGGCGCGCCGGCGAAAGCAGCTCGAGCGTCACCGGCACGCGACCCTCGGCAACGCGCGGGGACTCGGCGAGGCCGAAGACTTCCTGCAGTCGCACGGCGAGCATCGGCGCGCTGCCCGAGTAGTCGATGGCGATGCGCGAGCCGCTCGGCACCGTGAGGTGGGTCGGCGCCCAGGCGTCCAGCCGTCGCTGTGCGTTCCAGTCGAGCTGGCCACGCAGCGCGCCGCCGAGGTCGAGGCGCGCGAGCTGCTCGCGACGGGTAATGCCCTCGAGCCAGGGCGCGAGCCAGGACTCGAGACTGGCGAGCAGGGCGTCGTCCGACAGGTCGGGCCAGGCTGCCTCGCCCTGCGGGTCGGTCGCGCGGGCGAAGGCCACGCGCGCGCGCCACTGCTCGAGCTCGTGCGTCCAGGGCAGGCAGCGCAGCCCGAGCGTGCGGATGCCGTCGAGCATGGCGGCGGCAGTGCGTTCGCCCGCCCCCCGCAGCGGTTCGTCCTCCAGCACGAGTTGCCCGAGTCGACGCAGGCGCCGCGCCGCCACGGCCTCGGTGCGCGGATCCCACTCGATCCGCGTCGTCTCTTCCACCAGCGCCCCGAAGTGCTGCATCAGCAGCGGCAGCGACAGCGGCGCAGCGAGCTGGATGCGCGCCTCGCGGTCGCCGGCATCGAGCGCCGCCACCGTGACGTACTCGGCGCGCGCGAGTGCGCTCGGCCCCGGCAGCGCGGCGCCGCGTCCGCCCGAGAGCACGTATCGACCGGCGCCTTCGTCGCGGGCGCGGCCGATGCGGTCTGGATAGGCGAAGGCGAGCAGCAGCCCGACGGCCTCGGACTCGTCGAGACTCGGGCCCGCGGACCCGCGCGCTCCCTGCTCGAGGCGACGCCCGAGTTGCGCGGCGACGCGCCCGATGCGGACGAGCGCGCCGCGGTCCGCCGTCGTGGCGGGCGGCAGTCCCCGGCCGTGCAGGGCATCGAGGCGGCTGCGCAGGTCGGGATCGGCCGGGCCAGTGGCGGCGCGCAGCGGGTCGCGTTCGGTGAGCAACGCGGCGACCTCGCAGGCGAGCGGGCCGAGGCCGAGCGGCTGCGCGCGCACGATCATGTGGGCGAGGCGAGGGTGCACGCCGAGCGCCGCCATCGCCCGGCCGAGCGGCGTGACGCGACCGCGCGGGTCGAGCGCCTCGAGGCGGGTGAGCAGCTCGCGCGCCTGTGCCAGCGACGCCGCGGGCGGCGGATCGAGCCAGGCGAGCGCCGAGGGATCCTCCGCGCCCCAGCAGGCGAGCTCGAGCGCCAGCGGCGCGAGGTCGGCCTCGAGGATCTCGGCGGGTGCCTGCGGCAGCAGCCCGTCGTGCTGCGACTCGCTCCATAGCCGGTAGCACACGCCCGGCGCCGTTCGACCGGCGCGGCCGCGGCGCTGGTCGGCCGAGGCGCGCGAGATGCGAACGGTCTCGAGCCGGTTCATCCCGGTCGCGGGATCGAAGCGGTTGCGACGCTCCTGCCCCGAGTCCACGACGATTCGTACACCGTCGATGGTCAGGCTGGTCTCGGCGAGGTTGGTGGCGACGACGATCTTGCGGCGGCCGCGCGGGTCCGGGCGCAGCACCGCGTCCTGCGCGGCGGCAGGCAGGTCGCCGTACAGCGGCATCACGACGCAGCGATCCGCGGGCAGGCGTTCCGACAGCGATTCGACCACGCGGCGGATCTCGCCGGCCCCGGGCAGGAAGGCGAGCAGGTCGCCCTCGTTCGCCTCGAGCGCCGCGACGATGCGGGCCGCGACGCGCTGCGCGAGCGCCAGGGGCGCGGCGCCAGGCGGCGGCGCAACGTAGCTCGTCCCGACCTCGAACATCCGTCCCGGCGCGCGCACGATGCGTGCCGCGCCCATCAGCCGCGCGAGCGCCTCGCCGTCGAGCGTCGCCGACATCACCACCAGCCGCAGCTCGGGCCGCAGGTGCCGCTGGCATTCGAGCGCGAGCGCGAGCCCCAGGTCGCCCTGCAGTCCCCGCTCGTGGAACTCGTCGAAGATCACGCAGGCCACGCCCTCGAGCGCCGGGTCGTGCTGCAGCTGCCGCGTGAGGATGCCCTCGGTCACGACTTCGAGCCGCGTGCCGGGTCCCGCGCGCGTCTCGAGCCGCGTGCGGAACCCGACGCGCTCGCCGCAGCGCTCGCCGAGCAGCGCGGCCATGCGCTCGGCCACCGCGCGCGCCGCGATGCGCCTCGGCTCGAGCATGACGATGCGCCCGTCGCCGCGCCACGCGGCTTCGAGCAGGGCCAACGGCACGACGGTGCTCTTGCCCGCGCCGGGCGGTGCCTCGAGCACCACCTGCCGGCCGGACTCGAGGGCCTCGGCGAGCTCGGGCAGCGCCTCGACGATGGGCAATTGTGGAAGCGCGTGCATGCTGAGGCGGCGGAGTCTACCGTGCGGGATGACGGCCGGCCCGGCGACGGGCACCATGGCCGCTCCGTTGTGGTCCCGGGGTGACGGATGTCGATCGAAGTGCTTTGGTGGGTGCTTGCGCTGCTGCTGGTCGTGGTCGGCATCGCCGGTTCGGTGCTGCCCGCGCTGCCGGGCGTGACGCTGGTGTTCCTCGGGCTGCTGCTCGCGGCCTGGATCGGCGACTTCCAGCAGGTCGGTGCGCTCCCGCTGGTCGTCCTCGGCCTGCTCACGCTGCTTTCCTTCGTGATTGACCTCGCAGCCACGGCCCTGGGAGCGAAGCGCGTCGGCGCCACGAAGCTCGCGGTGGTCGGCGCCGCGCTCGGCACGTTCGCGGGACTGTTTCTCGGGTTGCCGGGCCTGATCCTCGGGCCGTTCGTCGGTGCGGTGGCTGGCGAACTGATGTCGCACGGTCAGGTGCAGCAGGCGACGCGCGCCGGGATCGCGACCTGGATCGGGCTGCTGTTCGGCACGCTGGCCAAGCTCGCCCTGGTGTTCACCATGCTCGGGTTGTTCGCGCTCGCGTACGTGTTTTGAGCCGCTGCCGGGAAGGAGGCTTGTGCACGTTCCGTCGCAGGTCTAGTCTGGCTGCGTCACGTCAGCACCGGAGACAGTTCGATGCGTCCCTCGTCTCCGCTCCTCACCGCGCTCGCGCTGGCCGGTGTGCTCACCGGCCCGTCGTCGCTGGCAGATGTCGTGCAGGGGGTCCTCGCCCCGGCGAGCGCCGAGGCGGTGATCCGGGACCGCGAGGGCAAAGAGGTCGCACGCATACCTGCCGGGTCCTTCCAGGTCTGGCTGCCGGCCGGCCCGTACGTCGCGGAGTGTCTCGCCCCGAACAAGGGCAAGCAGCTGACACTGCGCAGCCTCGCGCAGCCGACCAGCGTGAACCTCGACTGCAGCTAGGTCTCGCCCGTGAGCGACACGCGCGGATCCGATGACCTGTCCGCCAATGGCGGCTGGCGGGGCCGGGTCCATTTCTGGGTCGAGATCCTCAACAAGCTGGCGCTCCCGGCGCTGACGGTCCTCGCCACCATCGTGGGCACCTGGCTCACGCTCACGATTTCCGAGCGCAACAATGCGCGCGCCACCATCAACCAGCGCGAGCAGGCCGAGAGCAACCTGCGCTCGAACATGTTCAGCCAGCTCGTGAATCCGCTGATCGACCAGAGCAAGCTCGTCGGCGGCGTCGCCGGCAGCGAGGATGCGGAGGCCGTCGCGCGCGAGCGGGCCGACCGGCTGACGCTGCTCGCCGAGCTGCTGGCGCTCAACTTCCACGAGCACTTCGAGCTCGGGCCGCTGCTGCGCTACGTGGAGCGGCTCGAGGGACAGACGCCCGCGAACCGTCGCACGCTGCGCTCGGTGGGTCGGCGCGTGACCGGCCGGCAGATCGCCATGCTGGGGCGCCCCGTCGACAGCGGTTGCGCGACGGCTGAGGAGCGTGAAGGGACCTTCGAGGAACTCTGGCTCGTATCGACGGCGGACGAGGCGGCCGATGGCCTGCAGATGTGCTTCCTTCCGCAGTCGGCCGGCACCGGCCAGGGAGCCCTCGAACTGCAGTGCGTGCGCAGCGGCGGCGATCACTCCGAGCGCCAGTCGCGCCAGCTCGTGGCCGTCTCGCCCGACTGCCGCGATCGACTGCTCATTTCGCTCAACGACCTCGACTGGGCCAGCCAGAGCCTCTCCGCTTACATCACGGTCGAGCCGGCGAGCGCACGCAGGCGCACGGGCGAACCCGTCCGCAGCGAGTTCGTGGAGTTCACGCTGTCGCCGTACTCGCTGCCGTTCTCGGACAATACCCTGCTGCGCAGCGGCAACCGCTTCGGTCTCTACATCCGCCAGGTGGAGCCCAGCCGCGACCCCTGCGAGCCGCCGGGCTGCGATCCCAGCGAGCGGTTGATGCGCCTGACGTTCGTCTGGTTCCCGGACGACTTCTTCCCGCCCCGCGAGCGACCGACTGATTTTGCCGAGGTGCGCAAGGCGTTGAAGCTCGGGCGGCAGCCCGAGTAGTCAGGCGTTCA
>Ga0105103_10001027_pt1 | contig 15752 bp, 14 predicted proteins | sample PPLLaktember2015_2_FD_79107 | JGI IMG/M metagenome (GOLD analysis project Ga0105103, IMG submission 79107) | Freshwater sediment microbial communities from Prairie Pothole Lake near Jamestown, North Dakota, USA - PPLs Lake P7 Core (6) Depth... | ecosystem: Environmental > Aquatic > Freshwater >...
GAAGCCGACGGCGAACTGGCGCTTCGGCCTCCTGATCGTCGAGAATCAGCGCTCGGGCGCCGCGGCTCACCCGGAAACGTTAGGCAGCCGAAGAGGAAGACACCATGTCGAGGCCATCGGACCTACTGGTTGTCGTTGCGGTAGTCGCGGCTGTTGTCTGGCTGGGCGTTCCGAAGCTGCTACTCCCAGCGCTGCTTCTCGCCCTCGGCGCCGTCTCCGTGTATCGCTGGCGTCGGGAGGGACGCGAGCCGATGGCTGTAGAACGACCTCAAGGAGACGAACGAGCGAAGCCATCGTCGTCTAACTTCCGCTTGCAGCCGACGGCGGCTTGGTGACCGCGTCACACCGCCGCCGCTGAAGCGGCGCGTTAGCCGAACATGAGCGAGATGAACGTCAAGAGCCCAATCGTCATCGCCTATACGGCTACCTGTCTGTGCGTCACCCCATTCCAGGCCCCTTCGACAGAGCCTGCGTCGCCACTCCCCTGTGTGCGCCCGCTGCCGGCGGAGGGCCCCTACGCGAAGTCAAGGATCCTCCAATCGTTTCCACCGGACCCGGCGTCGCCTACGTTCCTTGGCGCGTTTGGCGACACATCAGAGACCTACCGCCTTCACCTCTGGCACGATCGGGCCGGGGTATTCGGTGAGTTCCTGCATCCAGTCCTGGACGTGGACTCGCCGACTGCTCAACTCAGTTCGGTGGCGTTCGATGAGACGTCTGGGCGGCTGATGTTCCAGGTGCCCTTCCCGCCCCAGCCGTGGGCGTTCGACGGGACACTCGCGGGGCCCGTCCTCCAGGGCAGACTGCGGCGTAACGGTCAAATTGAATCGCTGACCCTGACGGCGCTTCCGCCTGACCTACTGAGCGAGGCACTGAAGGACGCGTACCAATCTCGTGCACAGTTCGACTGCGCGATGATCCTGTTTGTCCGATTTCGACCGGCCGGCTAACATGCGCCTGAAGCCGACGGCGCTGCGTGCTGTGGCAAGGTCCGGATTGCGGGGCGCCGGGGCTTAGGCGCCGGTCGTTAGGCCGTTAACGTCAAGTCTGTTGACAGACGCCATACGAGCGAATCAATGAAGAGCGTATCGCTAGCCGTTGCCCTCGGCCTCCTGGCGGCACTGTTCTCGGACGATGTGGCGGGCAGGCAGGCCACCGCTTTGTGGCGCGATCCCTCGCCGCACCAGGTTCGGTGGGTCACGGTGGATTCGTCGGTGAGATTGGAGGTGCTGGACTGGGGCGGATCAGGCCCACCCCTCGTCTTGCTCGGATGTTATCTAACCGCGCACGCGTACGACGAGATCGCGCCAAAACTGACGAATCAGTTCCATGTCTACGGGATTACCCGACGAGGGATCGGTGCATCCGACAGACCGGCTATCGGATATACCGTGCAGCGGTCAGTGGATGACGTCATCGAGGTGCTTGATTCCCTGAATGCTCAGAGATCCATTCTGGTCGGAACATCCTGCGCTGGTCAGATCCTGACGCTGTTTGCTTCGCAGCACTCAGATCGTCTCAGCGGGCTCGTCTATCTTGACGGAGCCAGCGATCCCACCACTCCTGCATACGACCCACCCATGCCTGATCTCACAAAGCTGCCCCGCCAGCTGCGAAACGGGCCAAGGGTCACTCTTCCCGAGGCTGAACGAAGAGCAGCTCCATTCACCCCCGAGGTGCGGCGGGCGATCACGGTGGACGCCAGGATCAAACCCGACTACACGGGCATTCGCGTGCCCGTGCTGGCCATATATCAAGCGCAACTTCCGTTCGAGGAACTGGCGAAGCAGTTTGAGATTCGGAGCGAGGAGGAGCGGGCCGCCCTTCGCCAGGAACATGCGGCCATACGCGCCATGTATTCAAGATGGCAAAAGGAGCTTCTCGCTGCGGTTCCGAAGGCGCGAATTGTGGAGCTACCCGGCGCGAATCTCTACATGTTCCTGTCCAATGAGGCGGACATCATCAGGGAACTGCGTGCATTCGCGTCGTCGCTTTGAGTCAACGTTCGCTCAGCGATCAACTCGCATTGACAGAGAGCCTAACAAGCCGCTGCAGCCGACGGCGAAGCCACGTTCGGGCTCGAATTTGGGCTGCAGGCGGACCAGGCGGACCGGGCCTGGAATGAACCCACGAGGACCGAGGATCTCGAGGCCGACGAGTTGGCCGAGCGCAAACTCAACGACGGCGTCCTACTACTACAACTCGAGCAGCGATGCCCCTCACCGATCTGATGACGAGACGCTGTTTGCAGAGGTGATTCGAGATGGCGACGTTCGTTCTCGTCCACGGCGCGTTCGGCAGCCCTGCCGAGTTGGCACCGGTGATTCCCTTGCTCGAGGCGCTCGGTCACCGTGCCATCGCCGTCGATCTGCCGTGCACGTACCCTGCGGCGACCCTTGACGACTACGCCCGGACAGTAGTCGGGGCGATGGCCGGGATCGAAGGGCTGGTCTATGTGACTGCGGTCGTTCCCGAGCCGGGGCGCTCGATCGCAGACGTCGTTGGCGCCGGGGTTCGCGAGACAATGCTGTCGGTCTCACATGACGACGGCAACGGCTGCCGGTCGTTTGACCTGGAGATGCTGGCTTCGCTCGCGCCACCTGAGGAGCGGGAGGCTTATCTTGCCTTCCTCGCAGCCACGCAGCGCCCCCAGGGCTGGGCCGCAGTGGAACAGCCCTGGCCCTCCAGCCCCGCGAGCTCGCCGCGCTGTTAGCGGCGCAGGGCCGATCCGCGTGAGGCATCGCAGGTACCGGGTCTAACCAGCAGTGCATTCAACGCCGGGTAGGCAGCTGCTACCGCGCGTTTGGGAACATCTGCGTCGTGGAACCCAAGACCCAAGACCCAAGACTATTTCGGCAGCCGCTCCGGCATCTCCGCCACCACGTAGGTCATCACGGCCAGTGAGGCCGCCGCCTTCGACACTTCCGCGGGCAGGATGCGCTCGACCGTATCGGCCGGGGTGTGATGGATGGTGAAGTACTTGGTCGCGTCGCCGGAGTAGGCCATCATCGGCACACCGCCGGCCTGAGCGATCGGGCCGATGTCCGCACCTCCGCCCCCAGGCCCCACCTGGTGCATGTCGATGCCCGCCAGCAGCGTGGCGATGTCCGCGATGATTCGGCGCGCGGACTCCGAGCCGCTGAACGCCAGCCGGGCCGGCGCGAACACGCCCGAGTCGGACTCGATGGCGAGCACGTGATTCTGTGCGTCCTTCGCGTAGGCATCGCGATACGCGGTGCCGCCGCGCAGACCGTTCTCCTCGTTGGTGAACAGCACCAACCGCACCGTGCGCCGCGGTTGGATGCCCAGCTTCTTCATCAGCCGCAGCGATTCCCACGTCACGATGCAGCCCACCGCATCGTCCGAGGCGCCCGTCGCCGCGTCCCACGAATCGAAATGGCAACCGACCAGCACGATCTCCTCGGGACGCTCGCGCCCCGTGATTTCGCCGATGACGTTGGCCGACTCGGCGTCGGGCTCGAAGTGCGCCTCCATCTTCAGGCGCACCCGCACACGCCGGCCGCGCGCGACGATGCGCTGGATGCGCTGGGAGTCCTCCACCGAGATCGCGGCGGCGGGAATCTTCGGAGCCTCGTCTCCGTACTGCATGCCGCCGGTGTGCGTAGTGCGCAGCCCCATGGGACCCACCGAGCGCAGGAGCATGCCCACGGCGCCGTGCTGGGCCGCGATGCGGGCGCCGCCGGAGCGATACACCACCGTTTCGCCGTAGTTGGTGTAGGGCACGTCGAACAGCACGATCCGCCCCTTCGCCTCGGCGGACCGTTTTTGCAGGTCGTCCATGCTGGACACGACCATCACGTCGGCTTCGACGCCGGCCGCCGGCGTGGCGATGCTACCGCCCAGGCCCAGCAGGGGGATGACGTGGTGAGGCGGCTCGACGATCTCGAGGCTTTCCTGGCCGCGGACCCACTTGGGGCCCATCACCTTCTCGGTCCGGACCCGCTCGAACCCGTCCTTCTTCATGGTGTCGGCCGCCCAGGCGATGGCCCGGGTCAGGTTCTCCGAGCCGGTGAGGCGGGCGCCATAGGTATCGGTCAGCTCGGCCAATCGGTCCCAGGCGAACTGATCGGCGGTGGCTGCCGCGATCAGCCGTTGCGCATCGTCCCGATAGGGGCTGAGCCAGACGGGAGGCTGGGCCTGGGAGCCGCCTTCGAGCGCCGGCAGCGAGGCGGGGGTGACCAGGGAGAGCGCCAAGCCGAGGCCCAGCACCAGGACAAAGGGGATCGTCCGGTTCATTCAGGCCGGATTATAATCTGGGGGCACCGACAGGTTTCGATGCCATTCCTCACCCGCGCCGTGTACATCGTGGTGGGCCTCACTTCCGTGGGCCTGGCCGGTCTGGGCGCCCTGCTCCCGGGGCTGCCGACGACGGTGTTCCTGTTGATCGCGCTGTGGGCGTTCTCGCGATCGAGCGAGCGGCTGCACGCGTGGGTGAAGCGGATGCCCCTCTTCCGCGAGGCCCTGGTCCACGTCGAGCGCTATCACGCCGAACGCAGCATCACGCGCGGCGTGAAGCTCGTGGCGGTGTCGTGCGCCTGGCTCTCGGTGGCCCTGTTCTTCGTTGGTCGCGGCCTCGAGCCCTCGCTGACCGCGCTGGTGCTGGTGCTGCTGGCCATGTCGTGCACCATCTTCATGGCGCTCACACGCACGGCCGCGCACCAGCCGGTGCGCGACTAGAACTCTTCCTTCGGCTCTTCCGGTTCTTCCGCAACTTCAGGTGGTCCCTGCGGCGGGATCTCGGTCTTGTCGTCCTCGGCCGCCGGAATCACCGGCGAGCGCCCTGGGCCCGATGGCACCTCTGGCCCGCGGATCTCGTCGGGCGTCAGGTTGTCCTTCCGATGCGCCGCGTCCTTCTTCAACCCCAGCTCGAGCTTGTCCTTCCAGGTCATGACGAACCTCCTCGTTCCAGAGTAGCCGGAGTGCCGGCGTCGTGGTGTGCTGTTTCCGACAGCGCTGACACCACCACAGCCGTGAGGCGTTGCCACCTGGGCCGATCCGCTGACCGGGTGCGGATACGACGGGACAGCGGAGCCCCACTGTGCCTTCAAGGACCACTCACTGACCTGGGGTCTTTCCAGATCAGAAGCCCACCGTGTAGAGCAGCCTGAAGGTCCGCCCCATCTCGGGCAGCACGTCCTTCAGGTAGTTCAGGTGATTGCGATACAGCTCGTTGGTCGCGTTCTCGAGGCGCGCCGTGATGGTGTTGAGCACGCTGCCCCGCGTGAACGCGTAGCCGCCATAGAAGCGGAGCGTGGCGTAACTGCCGGTTTCCGTTTCGTCCCCGTAGGTGCGGCGCTGCGCCGCCACGGCGGTGACGGCGGTGCCCGCCTGGAAGCCGTTCTTCTGATAGCGCAAGCCAAGGATGCCTCGGTAGGGCGGGATGCGGGGCAGGTCTTCGCCAGTGTCGTCGAGCGTGCCGCGCACCATGTCGAAGGTGAACTCGCCCGTCCATTCCGGCGTGAACTTCAGGTCGCCGTGCGCTTCGAAGCCCCACAGGGTGCTGTCGCGCCCGACGAACTCCACGTACGGCAGGCCTTCGCCGTGCCCGTGGCCATCGTCACCCTCCCCTTCTTCGCCGTGCTCGATGTTGAACCGGTCGTCGAACTCCTCTTCCCGTTCCTCGAACTCCTCGTCGCTGATTGGGTTCCGGAACACGAAGTTGCTGATGCTGTTGCGGAAGAACGAGATTTCACCTTCGAAGCGGTTGCCGCGGGCGCGCAGCGCGAGGTCGAGGCCCAGGGCCCGTTCGGCCTCCAGGTCGGGGTTGCCGATCTCGTAGGCGAAGTTGCCGAGGTGCGGGCCGAAGAAATAGAGCTCTTCGAGAGCGGGCGGGCGCGCGGCGCGCGCGACGCTCGCCGCGATCACGAAGTTGTCGTTGGCCGCGGCGGGTCGAATGAGCAGGCCCACCGAGGCGGAGGCCTCGGTGAAGCCACGTTCGGGCAGTCCGCCCTTCGGCGCATAGCGCGTGTGATCGAGGCGGCCGCCAAACTGCAGCGTGGCGTGCGGCCAGGCCACTTCCTCGTAGAGGAACGCGGCCAGGCTGTTCTGATCCACGGGCGGCGAGAGCGCCTCTTCGCCGGTCGCGGCGAACTGCCGATTGAGCAACCATCCACCCACGCTGCCGAGCATCCCAGCCGTCTTCCGGTGCGACAGCAGGACCTCGCCTTCGAGGGTGTCGTTGTCGAACGTCGTGCCGATCTCGTCTCCTTCGAGTTCCTGGTGCTCGTAGCGGCGGACGCCAAGGGTGGCGCGATAGGACTGCACGAAACCGGGCAGCGCCGACCCGCCCGCTCGGATGTTGAACGCGTGGCGGCGCGGCGTCAGGCTGATCTGCCCTTCCTCGACCACCGGGATGCCGTACTTCATGTCGGTGTAGCCGTAGCTGGCGCCGACGTAGGAGTGCTCACCGGTCCACGCGCCACCCAGGCTCGTCGTCGCCGTGCGCGACTCGGTGTTCTCGGCCTCGCCCTCCGGCGTGCTGTAGTTCCCCATCCGCTGACCGCTGCCGCCGAAGTGGAACGCCCACTGGCCGTTGCCCAGGTGCACGTCGCCGGCGCCCCCGGCCTGTCCGCCGTTGCTGCCGAGATCGAACGTGAAATTTCCCGACGCGCCCGTGATGGGTTCGGTCGGAATCTGGTCCGAGATGACGTTGACGAGACCGCCAACCGCATTGGCGCCGTACAGCAGCGTGGCCGGACCGCGGACGACTTCGATTTTGCGCGCGGCCGCCGGGTTCACGGGCACGCCGTGGTCGCCCGACTGGCTGGAGATGTCGCCCATGCGCTGACCGTCCTCGAGCACGACCACGCGGTCGCCGTCGAGGCCGCGGATCACCGGCCGCGCCGGCGCGGCGCCGAACGAGCGCGTGGCGATGCCGGGCTCGGACTGCAGCGTGCCGGCCACCGTGGCGTCGAGTTGCCGCGTCAGGTCCTGTCCGGTGAGCACGGACGTCGGCTGATACGACTCGAACTGCGGCCGCGGGTTGGGACTGACCGACAGCACTTCCGCGAAGTGCAGGTCGAACTCCACCGCCATGTCGAGCTGCACCGGCTCGGTGATCACCGTCACCTCGGCACGGCGCGTGGTATAGCCTTCCGCGCGCACGCCGACGTGATAGCTGCCAGGGGGCACGCGGTCGAAGCTGTAGCGGCCTTTCTCGTCCGTCCGGGTCTCGCGCCTCAGCTCGTCGATGATGACCAGCGCCCCGGCCATCGGCTGGCCGCCGTCGCCCTGGGTGATCGTGCCGCTCAACGTGGTGCCCTGCTGGGCCGCCGCGAGCGTGGGCAGGGCCAGCAGCACGAACGCGGCGATGATGCGGGGAAGAAAAGAGGTGCGCATATCCTAGAAGCGTAGGCCGCCACGGGGCCGTGTGGCGAATCGAAGCAATCGGAGCACGTCGTGAAACACATGAGTGGTCGTTTTCAGCCAATGAATGGATGCGCGGCTGCCGTCGTCCTGGTCTCGCTGTGCGTCTCGTTTGCGCCGCGGCTGGGGGCGCAGGCGGCTGGATCGATCATCGGCACCGTGGTGACGAAGGCGAAGCCGCCGAGGCCGATCCGCGTCACCTTCGACCAGAAGGTGTGCGGCGCGGAGCTGCCTGATCCATCGATCGTGGTGAACGCCGACGGCCGGCTGGCCAACGCCGTGGTGACGCTGGTGGGCGTGAAGGCCAAGGCTCCCGCGCGCGAAGTCTCGGTGGTGAACGAGAAGTGCACGTTCGTGCCACGCGTGCAGGTGGTGGCGCCGAACGGAACGGTGAAGACCTCGAGCAAGGATCCCGTGCTGCACACCACCGTCGTCCAGCACATGGATGGGCGTCAGCTCTTCAACGTGGCGCTGCCGATGCCGGGGATCGAGATCAACAAACCGCTCCCCGGTCCGGGCATCCTGCGCGTGGGATGCAGCACCCATCAATGGATGCGCGGCTGGATCATCGCCACCGACGAACAATCGGCCGTCACCGGCGCCGATGGCAGCTTCGCGCTGGCCGATGTGCCGCCGGGCACGTATCAGTTACGGGTCTGGCACGAAGCCCTGAAGGCCGACACACGAACCGTCACCGTGGTCGCTGGCAAAACAGCGACCGTGATGGTCGAGATGAAGTGAAGGACCGCGGTGCTCAAAGTTCGAAGTTCAAGAGAGTTCAAGAGTTCAAAATTGGATGAGCGCCATGGTGTGGGCGAGGCGGCGAATGACGCCCAAGAGCCCCGCGGCGGCGCCAGGCATCTGCCTCGCTGTGCGGCCTCTGATCGTTTGCTGCGGGCCGGCGCGAGCCACAACTTAGGCTTCGAGCCCTTGAACTCTTGAACTTTGAACTCTTGAACTCTTGAACTCCCGCTCTCCCTCACCGTATCGCCTTCAGCTCCCCTGCCGTTCGCCAGTACCACGTCCCTCCGACCAGCGCCGGTGATGCCAGCGTGCGCGCGCCGAGCTCGTTCACGTGCAGCAGCTTGAACTCGCGCCCGGCCTGCACGACGAAGGTCTGCCCGTCATCGTTGGTGAAGTAGACCTTGCCGTTCACCGCCACCGGTGACGCGGAGAACCCCTCGCGCTGCGCCACACCCAGGCGAGCCTGATACACCAGGACGCCGGTTGTGGCCTCGTAGACGGTCAGGACGCTCTGCATGTCGTTCACGAGATAGAGCAGGTCGCCGACCACGATGCCCGATGGCACGAAGGGCGAGCCTTTCGGCGTGCTCCAGGCGACGTGCGTGGCGGTGACGTCGCCGGCCCCTCCGGGGCGGATGGCGATGGTCGGGCCCGCGCGCCCGGACGAGGCGAACACGAGACCATGCCCCACGACCGGGGTCGGAATCACCTCGAAGGTGTTGCCACGCACCGTCCACAGCTCGCGCCCGGTGTCGGGGTCGTAGGCCGCCACCCGTCGCTGGCTCGACACGACGAGCTCGTCGCGGCCGCCGGCGTCGATCACCACGGGCGTGCCCCACCCCACCGTTTCCGTGCGCGGCGTCTGCCACAGCGTCTTCCCGGTGGCCTTGTCGAACGCGGCGACGAACGCCGACTGGTTGGTTGTCGGATTCTGGTCCTGATAGAGGAAGATCCGGTCCTTGTAGAGCACGGGCGATCCGGCCGGACCGTGGTAGTTGTCGATGACACCGAAGCGCCGATGCCAGAGGAGCTTTCCGGACAGGTCGAAGGCGGCCAGTCCATGTCGGCCGAAGGACGCGTAGACGCGCTGGCCGTCGGTGGCCGGCGTCGCCGAGGCGTAACCGTTCTTCTCGTGCACGCCCTCGACGCCTTCCTGTGGAATGAACGTCTCCCACAGCACCTTGCCGTCCGCGCGGTTGAACGCGAGCATCGACAGGCGGCGCCCACGATCGCGGGCCGTGGTGAGGAAGATCTGCTCGCCCCACACGACCGGCGACGAGTTGCCTGCCCCCGGGACCGCGACCTTCCATTGGACGCGCGAGGTTGGCGACCAGGCGTCGGTGTAGGCGCCGTCCGGCACCAGGCCTTGTCCTGAAGGGCCGCGCCACCGAGGCCAGTAGCGGGCGCCGTCGCCCTCCACCTGAATCATCCGGACGTCCTCGGGCGCCGAGGACGCCGGCGCTCCGAGCACTGCCGTCACCGCGAGCACGCGAAAGAGGTGGTGCATCATCGGGCGATTCTCGCATCAACCGGGCGAGAGCCAGCGCGGCCGGTCCCTTCCTCGATAGAATCGTTCCATGCTTCGGCTGCTTCCGTCGGTCGCCCTTCTCCTGCTGCTGGCGTCAGCGCTCCTGCCGGCTCAGCCGTCGCCCCAGATTCGCGTCTCGCCAGTCAGCGCCGCCGATGCCCGCCGGCCCGCCGAGGCTTCCGTCGCAATCAACCCGACGAACCCCGAACATGTCATCGCCACCTTCATCCAGAGCACCCTGCCCGGGCAGCAGCCGAGGTCCACGAACTGGGCCTATGTCTCCACCGATGGCGGGCTGACCTGGACGGGCACGATGGCCGCCAACCAGTCGCGCCGCGTGCAGGGCGATGACGTGATCGCGTTCGGCCGTGACGGCGTGGCCTTCCATACCTACATCGCGTTCGATGGCATCCGCGCGGAACGGCCCGAGGTGGCGGCCACCGGCATCTGGGTGCGGCGGACGACCGACGGCGTCACCTGGGAGCCGGCCGTGCCGGTGATCGATCACGTGAACACGGTGATGCCGTTCGAGGACAAGCCCTGGACGATCGTGGACCGTGCGGCCGACTCGCCGCACCGCGGCAACGTCTATGTGGCGTGGACGCGCTTCGACGTCTACGGTAGCGCGGATCCGGCTCACCGGACGGCGATCTGGTTCGCGCGCTCGCGCGATGGCGCGCAGTCGTTCCAGCCGCCAACGCGCATTTCTGACGACACCGGCGATGCGAAGGACTCCGACGGCACGCTGGAGGGCGCCGTGCCCGCCGTCGGGCCGAAGGGCGAGGTCTACGTCGTGTGGGCCGGCCCCAGGGGGCTGTCGTTCGATCGTTCGGACGATGGCGGCTGGACGTTCGGCGCGGATACGATCATCTCGCCGCTGACGGGCGGGTGGGACATCCCCGTGCCGGGCGTGGAGCGGCACAACGGCATGCCGGTGACCGCGGTGGATTTGAGCACCGGGCCGAACAAGGGCTCGCTGTACGTGAACTTCATCGACGAGCGGAACGGCGACACCGACGTGTTCCTGCTGGCGTCGCGCGACGGCGGGCGCACGTGGGGGCCCGCGGTTCGCGTGAACGACGACCCCAAGGGCGCGGCGCAGATGTTCACCTGGATGGCGGTGGACCCGGCCGACGGGTCCGTCAACGTCGTGTTTCACGATCGGCGGGGGTTGACGGGCACCATGACCGGCGTAACGCTGGCGCGCAGCGTCGACGGGGGCAAGACCTTCGTCAATCACCGCGTGCCGCTCGAACCCTTCGACTGCTGCGCGGCGTCTTCGTTCGTGGGCGACTACAACGGCCTCGATGCCTACAACGGCCGGCTGGTCGCCGTGTTTCCCGTCATGTCCGGGGCCCAGCAGCGCATCATGGCGGCAACGATGCGCTTCCGCCCCGGTACGCAGACGCTGATGTAGCCGGGGCCTGGCACGAAGGAGCGTTTTTTGATGAAGATTCTGCGTACGGTGATGATGATGGGCCTGCTCGCCGCGGGGCTGCAGGCGCAAACCCGCCCCGCGCCGCTGGGACAGGCCAGCATCACGTGGCTCTATTACAAGGACGTGCCGGCGGCGATGCGCTTCTACGAAGACATCCTCGGGCTGGCGCTCACGGTCGACCAGGGCTGGGCCAAGGTGTACCAGACCTCCCCCACGTCGTTCATCGGGCTGGTGGACGAGGCCAGGGGCATGCACCGTGCCTCGGACACCAAGCCGGTGGCCGTGGCCTTCGTCACCCCGGACGTCGACGCCTGGCATGCCTGGATGGTGAGCAAGGGCGTGAAGATGCGCAGCGCCGTGGCCGATTCGAAGTCGTTGCCCATCCGTGGCTTCACGGCGTACGATCCAGAGGGTTACACCCTGGAATTCGAGACGTTCCGCGACGATCCGCAGAACGCGAAAATGCGTGCCCTGCTGAAGGCTCCGAAATGATCAAGCGACTGTGTGCGATGACCCTTGCCGCCGGCCTCGCCGCGGCGACCCCCGCCTCCGCGCGGTTCGCGCTGTGGCGCGGCGAACTCTCGGCGCAGGCGCCCGCGCCCGCGACGACCCCGGGGGCCAATCAGGAGCGCGACTTCCTGACACGGGTGCGTCGTCTCACCGTGGAGGGCAAACGCGCGGGCGAGGGCTACTGGGCGCCGGACGGCAAGCGCCTCGTCTTCCAGAGCGAGCGCGACGCGACCAACCCCTTCTACCAGATCTACGTGCTGGACTTCGCCACCGGCGAGACCAAGCGCATTTCTCCAGGCATCGGCAAGACGACGTGCGCGTTCTTCCGGCCCGGCTCCGACCAGATTCTCTTCGCGTCCACGCACCACGACCCCAAGTCCAAGCAGTATCAAGACGAGGAGCTCGCGTTCCGCGCCTCCGGTAAGGAGCGCCGCTACGCGTGGGACTACGACACCGAGATGGAGATCTACGCGCTGTCGGAGAAGAGCGGGGCGCTGACGCGACTGACCAACGCGAAGGGCTACGACGCCGAAGCCGGCTACTCGCCGGACGGGCAGTGGATCGCGTTCTCGTCGATGCGCGATGCTTACAACCGCACGCTGTCGCCGCAGGAACAGAAGCAGCTGGAGACCGACCCGAGCTACTTCGGCGAGATCTACATCATGAAAGCCGACGGCACCGGCCAGCGCCGCCTCACCACGACGCCCGGCTATGACGGCGGCCCCTTCTTCACCCACGACGGCCAGCACATCGTCTGGCGACGCTTCGACGAACAGGGCCTCATCGCCGATGTGTGGATGATGAAGATCGACGGCACCGAGGCGAAGCAGATCACGCAGTTCAAGTCGATGAGCTGGGCGCCGTACGAGCACCCCTCGGGCGAATACTTCTTCTTCGCCTCCAACAAGCTCGGCTTCGAGAACTTCGAGGTGTACATCGTCGACAAGGCCGGCGCGAAAGAGCCGGTGCGCGTCACGTATTCTGATGGCTTCGACGGGCTGCCCGTGCCATCGCCGGACGGCACGCAGCTGGCGTGGACGTCGAGCCGCTCGGGCGGGGGGGCGGGACAGATTTTCCTGGCGCAGTGGAACCACGAAGCGGCAAAGAAGGCGCTCGCGGCGGCACCGAGCCGGAAGTAAGTTCAAAGTTCAAAGTTCAAAGTTCAAGAGTTCAAGAGTTCAAGAGTTCAAAGTCATGCGCAACCCGATTCGCCTGATCGCTCTGGCCCTTCTCCTTGCCTCCGGCGCCGCGCACGCGCAGACGGCCGTGGCCGTGCAGTCGCCCACGCGGGCGCACGTGGAGGTGCTGGCGTCGGAAAAGCTCGAAGGCCGGATGGCGGGATCGCCGGGCGAGAAGCTGGCGGCCGACTACCTGGTGAAGGAGCTGCAGCGGATCGGCGCGAAGCCGCTGCCGGGCCAGGCGGACTTCCGCATGCCGTTCAACTTCACCGCCGGATCGAAGGATGGCGGATCCACGGTGACGGTAACGCGCGCGGGCGCGTCGCCGCAGACCTTCAGCACGCCGGCCCAGGTGCAGGCGCTGTCGTTCTCCGACAACGGTGAGGTGAGCGGCCCGGTGGTCGTCGCGGGATATGGCCTCGTCGTTCCCGAGTCGCAGAACTTCGGCTACGACAGCTTCACCGGCCTGGACGTGAAGGACAAGGTCGTGGTCGTGTTCCGTTACTTCCCCGAAGACGCGGACCAGCAGACCCGCGCGACGCTCGCCCGCTACTCCGGGCTGCGCTACAAGGCACAGGCGGCGCGCCAGCGCGGCGCGAAGGCCCTGCTCGTGGTCACGGGCCCACGATCGCCGAACGCCGGTGAAGTCGTGCCCATGAGCTTCGACACCGCGCTGGCCGGGTCTGGACTCGTGGCGGCCAGTGCCAACGGCGCCGTGGCCGACGCCATCTTCGCGGCGATGCCCGGCAAGACGCTGGAGGCGGTGCAGAAGGAGTTCGACAGCGGCAACCCGCACGTCGCCGGGTTCGCCGTCCCGGACCTGACCATCACCGTGAAGGCCGCCGTCGAGCGCGAGCGCCAGACGGGACACAACGTCGTGGCATATCTGCCGGCGACCAACGCCATGGCGGGCACGGCCGCAGCGAACGTCCAGAAGCCGTGGGTCGTGATCGGCGCGCATTACGATCACCTGGGCCGCGGCGCCACGGGCAGCTCGCTCGCCGCGAAGGAGGACGCCGGGCAGATTCATCACGGCGCCGACGACAACGCCTCCGGCACCGCCGCCGTGCTGGCGATGGCCGAGGCGCTCTCGAAGCAGCCCCGCAAGCGCAACCTGATGGTGGCCTTCTGGTCGGCCGAGGAGCTGGGCCTGATCGGATCGAATGCGTTCGTCACCACGCCGCCGGTCCCGACCACCGACATGGCCGCGTACCTCAACTTCGACATGGTGGGCCGTTCCACCGACAACAAGCTCACCGTCCAGGCGACCGGCACGGCCGCGATGTGGCCGAAGATGCTGGAGCAAGCCAACATCGCCGCGGGCTTCGATCTGGTGCTGCAGGAGGATCCCTACCAGCCGACGGACGTGAGCAGCTTCAACCAGGCGAGTGTCGCGTCGCTGGCGTTCTTCACCGGTGCGCACGTGGATTACCACAAGCCGTCTGACGTCGCCAGCAAGGTGAACTTCGAGGACCTCGATCGCATCGTGACGTTCGCGGGCAGCATCACGCGCCGGCTGCTGGACATGGACGAAGCGCCGCTCTTCACCAAGGTCGAGCAGAAGACCGACACCGGCGGCGGCCGCGCCGGGATGCGCATCTTCACGGGCACGATTCCGGATTACGCCACCGAGGTGAAGGGCTTGTTGTTGAGCGGCGTCATCGGTGGCGGACCGGCGGAACAGGCCGGGCTGCAGAAGGGCGACGTGATCATCGAGATCTCCGGTCAATCCATCGCCAACATCTACGACTACACCTACGCCCTCGAACTGCTGAAGATTGGGCAGCCCGCGAAGGTGATCTACATGAGAGGCGGCGAACGCCGCGAGACGACCCTGACCCCGGCGGCCCGGAAGTAGTCGCACCGAGTACGGCGGGGGGCGCCACCGGCCCCTTCCATGGGCGGTGAGCGCTCCCGCGCGGCCGTGGTATTCTGCCCGCCCCTGGAGGGACTGCGATGATTCGACTGACGTGCGCGCTCGTTCTGGCTCTGTTCGTGTTCGCCGGCGTGGCCACCCCATTGGCGCAGAACAGCGTGGCCGGCGACTGGTCTCTCACCATCAATGGGCCCCAGGGCGCCATCGACAGCGACGTCACCTTCACGCAGGACGGTGACAAGGTGACCGGCACCATGAGCGGCCCGCAGGGCGAGAGCGCGGTGAGCGGCACGATGGCGGGCTCCACCCTCACCCTCGCCTTCAACGTGGTGACGCCGAACGGCCCCATCGACATCAAGATGACGGCGGAAGTCGCCGGCGCCGACATGAAGGGCATGCTCGACTTCGGCATGGGCACCGCAGACTTCACCGGCAAGAAGAAGTAGCCAGCCTCACGGCGTCGGGGATTCCACCCCAAGATACCGGGGTGCGCACGAAATGACGGGGGCCGCCCGCTCCGGGAGCGGCCTCCTACGACCAAAGTACGGGCCAATTCCCTCCCTGCCTGGCTGGCAAGCTCGTTGCATATTTCGAATCGCGATGTACGCGCGACGGAGGCTGGCCCCGCAAGAACGTCTGACGGGCCGTTCGGCACTCGGCGCCTGCGCGATTCTGTATCTCCTGGCCGTCCCCGCTTCCGCGCAGAAGACCGACGTCATCATCCTCATGAACGGCAACACCCTCACCTGCGAGATCAAGCTGCTCGATCGCGGCCGGCTGCAGGCGTCCACCGACGATCTCGGCACGCTGAACGTCGAGTGGGACAAGGTGGCCTCGGTCACGGCGACGCGGTTGTTCCGGGTGGAAACATCCTCCGGACTGCGGGAGTTCGGGCAGTTGGCGAGCAGCCAGCCCGGGCAGCTGGATGTGGTCACGGTGGACGGGCCGATTTCGGTGCCTCTGGGAGAGGTCGTCTATCTGACCCCCATCGGCAGCCGGTTCTGGACGCGGCTGGACGGCAGCCTCGATCTGGGGCTCAGTTACACGCAGTCGAGCGGCGTGGCGCAGCTGAATTTCAGCACGAGCGCCACC
>Ga0105103_10001028_pt1 | contig 15734 bp, 16 predicted proteins | sample PPLLaktember2015_2_FD_79107 | JGI IMG/M metagenome (GOLD analysis project Ga0105103, IMG submission 79107) | Freshwater sediment microbial communities from Prairie Pothole Lake near Jamestown, North Dakota, USA - PPLs Lake P7 Core (6) Depth... | ecosystem: Environmental > Aquatic > Freshwater >...
CTTTGGAGATTATACCGGCAAGAGTCCTTAGCTCGATATCCTTGTTGCTGAGAGCATGCAGCAGTTCTGTCATTACGGCAGGGATTGGAGGAAGAAAATCGATGACTTCTTCTATTTTTTTCTGTAAATAGTCAATCATGGCAATTCCTGGGGCTCACGTCGCCCCCTCCACGAACCAAGTCCGTGGAGCCTTCCCTTCTCGCCCAAGAATGGGCTGGTTATCTGGTATCCATGACTTGGCATTGTATCTTTGCTCTCTCTGCCCTCTGCCCTGAACCCTATAATGATTTCCACTGGGGCTCACGTCACTTCCCTATGTTATTTAATCGGTTGAAATGTGAAAGAAATTAAAATGCCCATTTCAATTCAGCGCTGATGATATCTACATGGCCATCGTATTTACCACGCAGTCCTCCACGAAGTGTGTCTTCGGGATTCGAAACGGATTTATTGATCTTCGTGTCTTCAATAAACAGGTGTGCATACCCAACATTAACCATGAGGGTATCGGTGAAGCTGTATCCTGCACCACATGCGAGCCAGAAGCGATCATTGTCGGGTATTCTCGCAGTTATCAATCGCTCGTTTGGCGTAGGGGCTTGATCGTAAGCTGTACCAAACCTGAATGTCCATGTCTTGGTGGGGGTAAATGTTGCTCCCATCGAAAAGCGAAAAACATCTTTCCAGTCTGTGGTCACAACAGAATTCGGTTGGTTTGGGTTTTCGAAACGGATGCGAAGTTCATCAAAGGTGCGCCAGTTTGTCCAGGTTATATCTCCCATCACTGCCCACTGCGGATTGAAGCTGTGGTAAAGGCTTATTGATAAGGAATCGGGGGTCTTAAGCTTTGCCTCTATGTCGCAATTCTTGAAAAGAGCACTGAGGGCAGGCACTGTTTGGAAAGAAGCAGGTACATTAGAGAATTCAGCATCGCCTTTCAGTTTATAGGAAACTTTTGAGCGATATGCAATACCAAGCCTGGTGTTTTTGGTGAATTCATAAAGAAGGCCGACATTCCATCCTGCGCCCCATGTATCGCCTTTAAGCTCTGCGAAACCATCATTTCCCTGCGGTACAAGGCCAGGTAAACCGAAGCCAATAGTCCCGAAGTCGATAGAATTGGTCAATTCTGCTTTGATATACGAAATATTCAATCCGGCGCCAACACTGAAATGTTCATTAAATTTATAAGCAAGACTTGGGTTTACATTAAGAATCATTAAGTCAGACTTAACGGCATGATATCTGCCTACCCATCCTCGATCATATTCTGTCATCAACCCAAAGGGAGAGTTTATGCCAATGCCGAAAGCAAATTGATCACTGATTTTTTTAACGAAAAAGAGATTAGGAGCAACCTTCGCGACACCCGCTTCTCCACCGTTACCACCGAGAAGGGGGGTTCCTGTCATATGTCTTGATCCTTCATTTTGAAATTTAAAGCTTGGGACAATGACATGGACTGCAGTTTCCATTTGTGAAGGTAACTTGGTCATCCCGGCAGGATTGAAAAAGATGGTTGTGGCATCCTGGGCTATAGCGGCACCTCCTGCGTAAGCATTTCCAAGACCGCTCACCCCTTGTTCGATGAGAGCAAATCCAGATGCCAAGGCTGTTCCGGACGACACGATTATTGAAAAAAGAGCAACCAAAACAGCTAAATTCACGAATCTTGAATTCATTATGTTGTCCCCCCCCGAAATGTTTATTGTGATGCTATCCAACCTAGAATAGCCACATATACTATCAATTATTGAGTCTGCAAAACAAGCTATTTACCTTTATTGTGAGGAATAAATTGTCGCAGGGCAAAAATACCTGAAATACATTACAATGATTCTGATAGGGTGTTTTCCAGAATAAATTATTTTATCAGCATAAAAAAATATATTATACTCTCGCCAATTGTTAATTTTTGTAAGTTCTTTGATGCATTACACTTACACGCCTCATTCTTGTATTGAGTGAAACCGGGTAATTTAAAGCCAGGACAGAGATAAAGATAGATGGCAATACTGTATTTGAGTGCAAAGCGATTTAGGTTGTGTGTCCTTGCAGGGGCAGAACTTGTTTTTAAAAACCGAGACCACCTGAATAAGATTAACATTTTTCCCGTGCCAGATGGTGACACAGGGAGTAACATGTCCATGACACTCATGGCCGTTGTAAGGGAGATTGAAGCCTTGCAGGATGTCTCTCTTGAAACGACTGTTAAGGCAATTGCTTGGGGAGCGCTTATGGGGGCGCGTGGTAATTCCGGTATCATACTGGCCCAGATCCTGTCAGGTGTAGCTGAAGGCATAGAAGGTAAAGACAGGCTTTCAGCAGAGGATGTCGCCTTCTCATTCTCCCGTGCAGTTAAAAAAGCCTACAAGGCGATTCTCCACCCAGCCGAAGGTACCATTTTGACAGTTGTCCGGGAGACAGCAGAAGCGGCGGTGGAGGCAGCTAAAACTACTTCGGATCTTGCTTTTCTCATCGATGTGATGGTGAAGACAGCCAGGGTCTCTGTCGAGCGAACCCCTGAGCTTCTGCCCAAGCTAAAAGAAGCAGGTGTGGTCGATGCAGGGGGATTGGGGTTTCTCTATTTTCTCGAAGGTATGCTGTATCTTGTCAGGGGTGTAACCATTGACGATGTGCCTATTGATGATGAAAAGGAATTGGCCAACATGTCAGGTGAAGCATCGGATCATCAACTGAGCTATCGTTATTGTACTGAATTTGTTCTCAAAGGAAGCCAAATTTCCGAAGATGTCTTAAAGAAGGACCTTTCCCTGAAGGGTGATTCTATAGTGGTTGTAGGAGACAGCCGTTTGGCGAGGGTTCACATTCATACAGGCCAGCCACAAGAGGTATTGCAGTATGCCTCTGCATTAGGTCAGGTTTCGTCGATCAAGGTGGACGATATGCTTGTCCAGCATACGTCACGCTTGGTAAGCCAGAAGAGCACAAAAGCAAGCTCCGTTGTTGCTATTGTGCTCGGAGATGGATTTAAAGAAATATTCTACAATGCCGGTGCTGAACTTGTAGTTGACGGCGGATCAACACAGAGCCCCAGCACGATGGACATCGTTTCTGCCATAGAGGCTGTTGAATCCTCAAATGTGATTATCCTCCCTAACCACAAGAATATCTATCCCTCCGCCATCCAGGCAGCAGAGATGTCGACAAAACAGGCTACTGTTCTCAAAACATCATCTCCGCCGGAAGGTATTTCTGCATTATTGTCCTATATGGACGAAGCCCCCTACGAAGAGAATGTCAACCGTATGGACCAGGCGTCACAACAGGTAAAATCCGGAGAAGTGTTGGTGGCTTCAAGGGATGTAACGTTAGGCGGTATTCAGGTCAAAACGAATGATTTTATTGGCATCTACAAGGGAAAAATTCAATGTTCGTTTGCTTCAATGGATGAAACACTACCTGTTCTCGTCAAGCGTATGCATGAGCCTTCTGATGAAATCATTACACTCTTCTTCGGCGATGCTGTCAAAAAAACCGATGCAGAAACCATGCAATCGATTCTTCAGATGAGTTTTCCTGACAAAACCGTTGAGCTTTATTACGGAGGTCAATCACATGCACACTATATCGTTTCCGTTGAGTAATGGAGAAAAGAAGGTATGAAAATTATAACAGACAGCACAGCTGACCTCACAAAAGAATTTATCCTCAAACACAATATTGAGATTGTTCCTTTGACCATCCACCTCGGGGATAAGAGCTGGAAGGATTATCATGATGTTGAACCTGGTGAATATTATGAGCTACTGAGAAAATCATCAGCATTTCCGACCACATCTCAGCCCACCCCCCAGGATTTTGTCAATGCGTATTCACCATTTGTTGAAAAAGGAGAGCCAATCCTGTCCGTCCATCTCTCATCCAAATTGAGTGGCACTTTTCAGTCTGCATTACTGGCGAGAAGCCAATTTCCCGGAGCCCGGATAGAAGTGGTGGATTCTTTGCAGGCTTCTTTCGCGCTGAGCATGATCGTCATTATTTGTGCAGAGAAAGCAAACCAGGGAGCTTCACTGGAAGAGGTTGCAGATATGGCCAGAAAAATTGGCCCGCAGATTGAGACGTACTTTTCAGTAGACTCTTTGGAATATCTCCATCGGGGAGGGAGGATCGGAAAGGCTCAGGCTTTTTTAGGAACCTTGATGAAGATAAAACCCCTTCTGAAAGTCGTGAATGGGGAGGTACAGCCAATAGAGAAAATACGGACAAGGGACAGGCTCCTGAACAGGTTTGTAGAATTGGTGGAGCAGGCAGCACGAGAACATTCACAGCTTATACTAACTGTAGCTGAATCCGACAATAGTGAAGTTATGACAGAACTCCTTGGTAGGCTTGAGAGAATCCCTGGCGTTTCACTGGTTTTTCGGGGCAAGATAGGAGGAGTCATCACATCTCATGCCGGCCCAGGTGCACTCGGCATAGCGTTTGTGAAGGATATGTTGAAGTAATTCTTACAAAACTATTAATATTATATCATTGGGAAAATCATTCTATTGCTTGCAGCTGCGGGCGACTTATACCCTGCATACGATTCACTTCCATTCACTTTTCGAACTTGCCGCTGGGCTTTAGACAGCGAAAAGTGGCCTAATCGCGGCCAGGCCGCAGGCCCACTTCAGTTTATCGGCAGGGTGCCCAAGCGTCCTCGAATGCTCGCTCCAAGAAACAGTTTTCCCATATCAATGCATATGGATGATTTCAGGTCGGAATAATTGGATTTAAAAACTAAACCTATTTGAAAATTGCGGAAAGAGATTAACGGGGGATATTAGGGAAAATCTAAGTCAACGGATCGTGAGGAGTTACGAGGGAACTTCCCTGGCCGACCTTGCTTTTCAGCCATCTGTTACTGCCAGGCTTGCATTTCTTATGACGCCACATGTCATTGCCGATGTAGATACCCTCATCGTTTTTAATGCGCTCATAACAGACGTAGCAGTAATCTTTTTTGAGTTCCTGAAAGAGGGGTTCCTGGAAATATTTCTGCTTTGACATTGCGTTCTTTCCTGTTGTCGAAGAATACAGGATAAGGACCCTCAAAGCAAGACAATTTTTGGTTGATTCGGTGATTAGGCAATTAGTTGATTGAGTTACTGAGTTTATTGAGTTGAAAGGATAAAGTCATTGCGTTTCCTTCTTCCCTCTCCCATCCTCAATCTTCAATCTATGGTTTATTAGTCTTCGATATCCGCGTGTGGTAGGGCGGTTTTTATAAGGTGATACTCGGTAAGTACTTTGCGGGTAAAGCGCGTGTCGGGACCATTATCCTCAGATGTTGACGGTTTAACCTTTCCCAGTCCCACATTGTAGGCATGTAGAGCTGTATTGAGATTCTCAAACTTTTCCATGAGCCATGAAAGGTGGCTTACGCCGATCCTGATATTTTTTTCGGGCTCTTCCAGACATTTCGGACTCTTTATGGAAACACCCGTTTCCTTTGATACATGCTTTGCCAGCGAAGGCTTAATCTGAAGCAATCCGCGGGCGCCCTTTTTAGAAATTGCATCGCTCTTGAAATTGCTCTCAACTTTCATGACTGCGAGCACAAGCCTGTAGTCAAGCTCGAAGTCCTTCGCCTCTTCATAGACTGAATTAGCTATTTTTCTTAATTTCTCATCATTTGAACTAACTTTTCTTTCTTTGAGGTAACAGAAGATCTTTTCCTTGATAGCCACCCTGCTTTTATCGTCATTACCAGACGCGCCAACATAGCTGAAGGCACCCAAGATGACTGTAGAGCAAAATAAGGCGGCAAATAGAATCGTTGTGCATCGTGCGTAGAGTTTCATTATCGTCTTTTTTACACCAAATCCTTTGTCAAAGTCAATCCTGCAATTTGGAATAGTCCTTAACCCCGTTTTTTTCATTGTGAGGAAAGAGGCATATAGTGATTCTGCCCAGGCTATAGTTTTAATTCGATGTTATTTCTGTACGCTGGAGAGTGCTTTTATCTATTTTGTTTCTTCTGTCAGCTCTTTGTTCAATGCCCTGTTAATTAAGAAATGCTGTTTTATTGATTATTGTTTGTGACAAAGACCTACTCAATAGACGCGAGATCAGAAAAAGTAAAGGAGGAGATTAGCACTCCTCCTTTACTTTAAAAACCAAACTTGCTATAACCAGCAGACTACTTATATGCAACTGATGTAGCGTAGTTAAGATAGTTTATCTTCTTATACTCGCCCTTTACCGCGGCACCTATCTTAAGACCTTTCGCCTTATTGTACTCCTGGTCAAACTTTACATAGTCATCCTGGAGAACTAGTTCACCCTTAGCAGTCTTTACAACAAAACAATGGCATGCAACATCGTGAGAAAGAACTGTGCCCTCGAAGGTCATTGATTTCGCCGCAGCCATTTTTTTCGAAAATTCCTCAACGTCCCCACCTTGAGCATAAACTGCAGTTATAAAACCAAAACTCATAAATACAGCCAATGCCAATACCAACAACTTTTTCATTTTGCTACCTCCTCAGATAGTATTTAAAAGCTTAATGGACAAACATTAATCCATTCTGATTTGTTTGTCAAGGGTTACTGTCAAGAAAAGAATACACAATTTTGTAGCATATTAAATCATGGCCAGAATGTATCATATTAAATCATACCAGAAACTCAAAATAAAGGAGTTCGTTGATCCATGTTTTATGCTGCCAAACACCAGCCATCCAGAGGGCGCTCGTGATCATAAGCCCACGAACCAAGAGAGTAAACGGATGCCATCAACTGGAGATATCCTGTGCGCTGAAGCATATTACGCCTGCCACCATCGGTAGACTTCCGAAACATGTTCATGTTTAATATGTAAAACAAAGGAAATCATTCAATGCTCAAGGTGCACCAGGATGTTGTGTATGCCCGTCGCAATGTCTTGTGCCCATCTTTGATGCCCATGGTGTCCCTTGTAAGGCCAATGAGGGCCTGAGCGTTGTTTCCTACCCGTATAATTTTGATTACATTGTCAGTTTCATTATGATAAACTTTGTGAGTTAAGGGTTATAAATGAACCCAGTCGTCAGCTAAATATATAGGGATCATGCTCTTTGCCGACGTTTGCTTTGATTTTCTATGGGAGGTGTGCCATAAAAGAACAATTTGCCTCCAGTGTGATCGATAGTATTCGAAAGAAGTTTATTGAAAATCAATACGTGATACTTATCTTCCGTTTAGTTTTAGGGGCTACCTTTCTTGTTTCCTCGGCTGGAAAGCTTGTGGATATCGAATATTATTCCGTTGCCATGGTGTACAATTTCGACATACTGCCGGAAACACTTGCTGTCGGATTCGGATGGGCCCTCCCATTTATTGAACTTGCGTGCGCCCTTGGCCTGCTCCTTGGCGTACTGACTCGTTTGTCTGCTCTCGGCATTGCCCTAATGAGCATCTCTTTCGCAGTTACCAAGATCATTTTGCTTTCCCGTGGCAAAGATGTGGAATGCGGATGTTTTGGAGCCATCGCATCAACAATGGCGTCATGGAGCGTCTATCTCGACCCGACAATAACGTTGCTGGCAATGACTATCCTTTTCTCATCGCGGAAGAGCCGTCACTGGGCGTCTCTTGGGAGCAGACTACCGGAAAAGTGGAGCTATAAGCTGAATCTTTTGTGGTAATGAAAGACCCAACGCTTTCCCGGTAATTATTGATTCGACCTGTCAATAACCTCAGATCATACTATTTCTTGCGTTCCGTCGGATACTTGGCGTTGATCCAGTCGTCCCAGGCACCCTTCGGGGTACTACCCTTTAAATAATAAACTTTCTGCCAACCAGCCTCCCGATATGCTTGTGCCAAACTGACACTCGTTGAATCGTTCACTCAGGCACAATAGAGGACGATTGTCTTGTCTTTGGGATACTTTTTCATCCAGGAACCGAATCTCATCGATTCTTCCCTTACGGCCCCTTTGATTTTTATATCGCTCTTATCCCAGTAGTAGTTCGTACGTACATCGATAATGATTACGTCGGACTTCCCTAACAGAGGGAGAAGCTGCTCTTTTGTCATCATATAGGCCTTGTCAGCGCTCGAGGTTCCGCAAACAAGGACAATGAGCAGCAGTGCAACAGTTGATACTACATATTTCGCCATAAGCAAACCCCTTTTCATGATTTTGTGCCTTTGCGGCACAATTCCTATTGCATGTTTTCTTGCTTCTTACGGAATGTATATCTTTGTGCGCCCGCTTGTTGCTTGAGCAAAGCGGTTATTTTTAAACATTCCGGACATGCCAGGTAGTGCCAACAAAATATACTATAACACCAAATCAATGCGATTCGCCAGTAGCCGTCAAATTTCTTCACAGATATTAAAAGGGTTTTCTAAACATCGTATAACTTCCTTTTAATTCATGTGATGCACATATTTAATTATCGGATCAGAAATGTGGGGCAAATGAATTCGGATAGCCCAATTGACAAACGTAAACAAAATGCTAATAGTACATTAATATACTCGACATCAGGAATAGGTGGTTATGGATGTAAATAGTATAATAGCTTTTAGTTCAGGATTATTATCTTTTTTTGCCCCATGTGTGCTTCCTCTCTTGCCATCATACTTAGTTTTTATAAGCGGTGTAGCTATTGATAATTTTGCCGCAGCCAAAGCACAAAAATACAGAAAAATTATGTTTATTCATGCGGTTGTTTTTGTTTTTGGGTTTTCCTTCGTTTTTGTAACTTTAGGCTTGTCTTCATCAATAATCGGCCATTTCTTGTCAACTTATCAGACACTACTTATGAGAATAGGGGGAGTATTACTTATCATTATGGGGTTATTCAGTTTGAACGTTATTCGAATACCCCTGCTGAGCCGTGAAAAGGTGATTCATCTGAAAGAGAAACCTGCAGGGATTTTTGGCGCCTTTGTTGTTGGAGTGGCATTTTCTCTTGGCTGGACGCCCTGCATAGGTCCGGCACTGTCTTCCATATTACTTATCTCTTCCACAGCGGAAAGCATGTGGTACGGAGCATTCTTGTTGAGTATGTATTCCTTGGGGCTTGCCATTCCGTTCATCGTATCTGCAGTTCTTTTTGATCGGTTGTTAGGTTTTCTCAAAAAGTACGGGTATGTTGTCAAATATGCTCAGAAGATAATGGGCGTGCTCCTTATTGTTGTTGGATTGTTACTTATAACATCATATCTCGGGATATTCAGCGAATGGCTGACGAATGTGCTCAGCCTGTCATAGGCATGTCACCCATCAACAGCCGTTTTGTGTTTTTCACAAGCTCGATGCAAAGGTATCTCATAATCTCAGACGTGAGGAGGAATGAATGAGAAAACTGATATTCATACCCGTAATGATGTTGATTTTAGCATGTATGCAGCAAGCTCTTTGGGCACAATCGGATCTCAGTCCTGCTGATGTACCCAGGATGACCATAGAGGTTTTGAGAACTCAGCTTGGCAACCCCGATCTCCTTATTATCGATGTGCGGTCGACAAAGGACTGGGAGAATAGTTCTGTCCAGATCAAAGGGGCGATCCGTGAGGATGGCAATACGTTTGATTCCTGGTTTAATAAGTATCCCAAGGATAAGACGATTGTCCTTTACTGTAAATGAGTACAGGAAGCAACCAGCGCCCGTGTGGCGCTGCAATTGATCAGTAAAGGATATAAGAAAGTATTTGCCCTGAAGGGCGGCTGGGAAGACTGGGAATCATCAAAGTATCCGGTTGAGCCGAAGGACACCAGATAGCCACCATAAGTTCAGTGCCAATACCCTGATTATTTTCAATATGTGTATGTCCTGTTTTACCATTCTATAAAGAATTACTTTTTTTTGTTATAAAGGAGCAATGTAGTTCCATGTAGGAATATTTATGTGACTAGCGTCATGTCCCTAACGCTTCTGTACGTGGTCATTGCGAGGAGCTTAAGCGATGCGGCAATCTCAAAGAGAAATTCCTTCGTTTCGCTCGGAATGACACATGTTAGGCTATTTATTTGGACAGGACACCAGGAACGAGTATGTGGCAGTTAAAAGTAAGATTGACAACCAGAATCCTGAATGGTAAGGATTCTATGTGGATAGGCGGCTTGGATTTCAGGGGAAGCTCTCGACGACGGCCATGGGTATCTTGCCCCATGACAATGCAGATGATGCCCTGAGGCTCGCCCTCTCTCTTGATATCCCATGCTGGCCTCAATTACCCAAGCTCTCTTTCTATGAGGACATGTACGTCCAGGCAATGGAGCATTTCCCCGGCGTGGTAATCGATGAGGACCGGCTGCGGATCTACGTTGATACAAACTGTTTTCTGGACGAAATCCCCCGGTATCTCGAATACGAGAACGACCAGACCGTATTCATTCTTTCAGATAAGTTCTCACAGGTTTACCGGCGATTTCTGTCGCTTGACCTTGCTTCATACATGGCTATCCGTGGTCAGATCATAAGCCCAATTAGTCTCACGTTAAAAATAGTAGATGAGAATGGCAAGCCTATAGTTTATAATGATGAAGTGCGTGCCTTCGCGTACGCTTTTATCCAGAAAAAGCTGAATGCACAGTATGCCCAGTTACGTGCAAAAAATGCTAATGCTTTTGTATGGATAGATGATCCTGGCCTTGAATTTGTCTTTAACGCCATGTGCGGTTATGATAATGTGAGGGCAAAAGGTGAGCTTACAGATTTCTTTGATGGCGTTGACGGGCCACGGGGGCTTCACCTGTGCGGGAGGCCTGACTGGGATTTCCTGCTCTCTCTCAATATCGAAATCCTATCCTTCAACGCCTATGCATTTGGTGATATTTTTGTAACGTACGACAAGGTAAAAGATTTCGTTGAAAAGGGGAACATTATAAGCTGGGGAATTGTACCAACCTATTGCGAAGAGTTTTCCAGGGAAGACGTCATGAGTATAGCCGGCAGGCTTGAATCGATGTGGACAGTCCTGAAAAGGAAAGGGCTGGACAGGGAGCTTATCGTTCAGAACAGCCTCCTTGCACCAGCAACGTGTAACCTCCTGAATCCGGACAAGACAGTTACGGTTGATAAATCTTTTGAACTTCTCAGTTCAGTGTCAAGCTATTTGAAAGAGAAATTCTTGTGAGGAATCGTGCATGAATACAGTCCACGTTATCTGTAAAAGACAGAAAGAAGATGCAACCAGTCTCGCTGCCCGTATTATTGAGCTTTATGGAGACAAAGCCGAGGTTTTTGTCGATGAAGAATCCGCGCGTTTACTCAACTATACGAAGCAACTTGAGATCGAGCATGTAGGGGAGGGGGCAAATCTCATCGTAGTTCTCGGTGGGGATGGCACGCTTTTAAGTGTTGCGCGAAACCTCAAGGGAAGAGACGTACCGATCCTGGGGGTTAACCTTGGTGGTTTGGGCTTCCTTACGGAGATCTCTCCTGAGGAATTTCCTGAGATGCTCGAAAAGGTCACCAGGGGTGATTACGATATTACAAAACGCATGATGCTTGATGTGACGGTCAAGCGGGACACGAATAAGGTCTTTGATTTTGCCGTGTTGAACGATGCAGTCATAACGAAGGATGCTCTGGCCCGAATCATAGACATCGAGACATACGCAAACGGCGAATACCTTACGACCTTCAAGTCTGATGGACTTATTTTCTCTACCCCCACAGGATCTACGGGCTATTCGCTGGCAGCAGGAGGGCCGATCCTTTATCCTTCTATGAAAAACATCATTGTTACGCCCATATGCCCACATATGCTAACAAACAGGCCTATCATTCTCCCTGAAAAGGTAAGTATTAAGGCCATACTTAAGTCCAGGGATGAAAAGGTAGTTCTCACCCTCGACGGACAGATTGGATTTCCTTTAGAATTTGGTGACGAGATCATGATAAGGGAATCTTCCCATGTGGTAAGCCTCGTCAAGTCCTCCTCAAAGGGATATTTTGAAATTCTCAGAACAAAACTGAAGTGGGGTGAAAGGTAACAATGCTCACCTTCCTCAAGGTGAAGGGATTTGCGATCATCGACGAACTCCAGATAGAATTCGGGGAAGGTTTGAACGTAATAACCGGTGAGACCGGGGCTGGTAAATCTATCATTATTAATGCACTTTCAACCTTGATGAGGACAAAAGTTTCACCCGATATTGTGAGAACCAATGCTGAGTATGCAGAGATTCTGGGCCACTTTTTTTATAAGGATAATGAGTATGTTTTAAAACGCATTGTCAACGCAAATGGAAGGTCCAGGTCGTTTCTGAATGATGATCCCATTACAACGGCAAAGCTGGCCGAGTTGGGGGATGCCCTGATTAATATTTATGGTCAGAATGAATTCCAGTATCTTCTTGACAAGGAAAATTATATTGGTATTCTTGACAGGCTCCTATCCCTCGATAGCGAGAGGCTAACCCTTGGAGAGAAGGTCCAGGCCTTGAGGAAATGTGAATCGGAGCTTTCGGCTAAAAAGAGAGAGGCTGAAGGACGGGAAAAGGAGATTGACCTGCTGGATTTCCAGATCGACGAAATTGAGCGGACTGCCCTCCAGGAAGGCGAAGAAGAACGTGTGAAAGAAAGGTTGAAAATCCTCAGGGACGCTGAAAAAATAACGGCAAGCCTCAATGCTATATCTGAGGGCCTGTATGAAGGCGAAGAGTCTGTTCACAATGCTATAAAACGATTTGTCAGCCTCCTGAGGCCTTTTCACAGCATAGACACAATGCAGAAGTTGATGGAGAGGATTGAAACGGTCTCCTATGACATAGAAGACATTTTTTTGCAGATAAGAGACCTTGAGAAGGGGCTCTTGTACGATCCTGATGAACAACAAAAACTCGACAACAGACTACAGAGTATATATGAACTTAAGAACAAATATGGAAAATCTTTTGATGAAATCAAAAAATTCGCAACATCAGCACAGGAAAGGCTTACCTACCTGAAAACACTGACTACAGACATAGGGGATCTTGAAAAGCAAAAAGCCTCCCTTGAGGCGGAGGTAAAAAACCTGGCTCACCAACTGAGTGAGAAAAGAAAGAAAGGGACGAAGCCTGTTGGAAGCGCCATTGTTGGGGAGCTTGAGTTTTTATCCATGAAAGGCATGTTATTCAACATAGCGATTGCCGACAGGGGTACCATTGATGAGAACGGAAAAGATGACATCGATTTCCTGATCAGCACAAACCCCGGTGAACCCCTGAAGCCATTGAGAAAAATAGCGTCCGGTGGGGAACTGTCCCGTATTATGCTGGCTATCAAGAGGGTGATTGGTGGCGACGAAGAGAAAACCCTTATCTTTGATGAGGTTGATGCCGGCATTGGCGGCAGGGTTGCAGACCTTGTGGGGAGAAGACTGCAGGACCTGGCCGGAAAGCACCAGGTAATTTGCATTACCCATCTTCCCCAAATTGCGACCTATGCTGACCGGCATTTCCTTGTAGAGAAGATCGTGAGGAAAGGCTCCGCAAGGACAGATATAAAGCACATTGACGATTCAGAGAGGGTTCAAGAGCTTGCCCGAATGCTCGGCGGGGCAACGATAACAGAAAAAACAATCCAGAGGGCAGAGGAGATGATTCATCATGCTACGAAAGGCATCCATTAAAGACATTAAGAAGATCCATAGCATTGTCAATGCTGCGGCATCAAGCGGTGAAATGCTGGCGAGGTCTCTCGGTGAGCTTTATGACAATATGAGGGATTACTTTGTATTTGAGGAGCATGGAAAAGTCCTTGGTACCTGCGCACTCCATATCTGCTGGGATGACCTTGCAGAGATAAGGTCCCTCTGCGTGTCAGAATCATCGAGAAAGAAGGGAATAGGAAGAATGCTTGTTGACGTATGCATTGATGAAGCAAAACAGCTAAACATACCCAAGATATTCCTTCTTACTTACCAGGATGTGTTTTTTTCTAAGTGTGGATTTACCGCTGTTGACAAAAAAGAGTTGCCCCAAAAAATATGGTCGGACTGTGTTCGTTGCCCAAAATTCCCTGAGTGTGATGAGATTGCCATGATCAGACGCATCTGAATGGTGCGCCTGATCTGAGTTCGGAGTTTAAAGTTCGGAGTATAAAGAGGCTTATGATGGATAAAGAAATAATACTGAACAAGATAGCGGATGAGTTTGACAGTTATGAGCTTTTCTTTCTGAAGGAGAAGGCAAGGAAGTTTGAAAGCAGGGATAAAGATCTCTATGGCGTTGAGATAAATGAAGAGGAAGGTGTTGCCTTACGAGGCATTAAGAAAGGGAAACTGATTTTTTCCTATACATTTGAAAAAGGACAGAAAGCAGCCGATGTTTTGCTGGATAACGCCAGGTTACTTACCCAATTTGTTGAAGCTGATGAAGGTGCAATCTTACCTGGCTCTTATGCCAACTATCCATCAGTTAGTCTCTTTGATGAGGCCGGTCTTGAAACGGACGATGGCGAGAAAACCTCCCGACTCATCGAAATGGAATCCATGATACTTGATTTCGACAAGCGTATCGTTACTACACGAAACTGTGAGCTTCAGGAAGCTGAGATAGAGATAGAAATTGTTAATTCAAACGGGCTCAATGTTAAAGGCAGAAAAACCCTTTTTTCAGTCTTTGCGCTCTGTGTTGCAAAAGAGCACGACGAGGTGTCTTGGTATGACTGGGCGTGGGCCCATTCCCTTGCAGATATTGATATGAGAGCGCTTGGAACTGGCGTTGCCCAAAAAACAATCTCATTCCTGGGCAGTGAACAGATTTCCACCGGGATCTATGATGGCATTATCACTCCCCAGGCCTCGTGCGAAATCCTCAGTGTACTATCGTGTTCTTTCCTCGTAGAAAGTCTTTATAAAAATAAGACAAAACTGAAAGATAAGGTTGGACAAAAGTGTTTTTCTGGAGCTATCACACTTATCGATTCAGGGCTGGCCGGAATGGGTGCCTCTCCCTTCGATGGGGAAGGTGTGCCTTCACAGGAGAACATAGTCGTTAAAGAAGGCGTCTTCAAGACCTTCCTCTACGATACATACTACGGAAAGAAATTCAACAGCACATCTACTGGTAATGCTGCACGTTCTGGTTTAAAAGAACTACCAATGTGCGGACGAAGAGGATTTTATCTTGATCAAGGCTTTACCGATGTTTACTCCCAAATGACAGATGGGGTTGTCATTGAAGAACTCATGGGGACCCATACTGCAAATCCCATAACCGGGGATTTTTCTCTTGGTGCGGTAGGGCATCTTCTCAAGGGAGAAAAGAAGATCCCCTTCAAGGGGGTAATTTTTTCAGGGAACATATTTGATCTTCTGAATAATGTTCACGGAGTTGGTGATGACATGAAGTTTTACGGCACCTGTGGTTCACCCTCTCTTTTTTTAAAAGGAATGAAGATTAGTGGTCAATAAACAAGGGTTTTGTAATAATCTGTTTTTCAAGAAGCCCAGCAGTTATTTTTACTCCAAGTCCATTCCAGTGGGTATCATCTGTGTGATAGGGCATAGAGAGAGTTTTTCGATAGAAATTATCAAAGGCTTTTTGCGTATCAACGACCTCAATCAATAGGGTGTTTTTTTATGCGCTGGATCACCGATAAATACGGTTTCAGAAAAGCCAATGTAACACACGTCTTTTTTTATCGCACACCTTGTGTAGTAAGCCAGACTTCCTTCTTCTTGTTTCTTTAGCTCCATATTCGGGTAAAATTAACCTTTCAGGATGCTGAAAGAACGTTTTATTGTGAGGGATTCCCAGACACGGAACGTGAACTGGTAATTGGCAGAAGAATCGC